>Ga0208791_1001043_pt1 | contig 10779 bp, 14 predicted proteins | sample 11_taG_FD_184084 | JGI IMG/M metagenome (GOLD analysis project Ga0208791, IMG submission 184084) | Marine viral communities from the Subarctic Pacific Ocean - 11_ETSP_OMZ_AT15265 metaG (SPAdes) (version 2) | ecosystem: Environmental > Aquatic > Marine > Oceanic | place: Pacific Ocean | collected...
ACACTTGTTTACTGGGAGAGCTAGTAGCCATGAGGAAAAGATCGAACAATATAAAAGTGTTCTTAAGGAACTAAAGAAATTAAACCAAACCAAAACATGAGAAAGAAATATATAACTAAACCTCGAAGACCATTAAAGAACTACCAACTATTTGCAGATCATACCTTACCTAGTGGCATTGTTAAACAGCGAGCGATAAGCGAGGTTGAAGCACGATCAGTAGAAGAAGCTAGCAAGACGGGCTTTACCCTGGCAAAGATGTTAGGTATGAAATTTACCCACGCAAAGGAGGCAACCCAATGAGCTTAGAAATGCTTTTAATGTTCGCCCTTATTGTCTTGATCTCGCTTGGCTTTCTATATAATGAACCATGAGATACAGCACGATAGAAGGATGCATCAGACAAACAACCAACAATCCAATGAGAACAGAAATAACACCTAAAGATTTTAAATATATAAACAATAGAAACATGATAGAAGAAACCATGCACTACATAATGACCGAGCACTTTAAAGGTGTGCTTGATCCCAACCATAAATACTTTGACCTTTACGTGTCCCTTCAACATCTACTGGAGGAGTACAACAATGGAGAATAAATACTGGTCACTAGAACCCTTAGACAGCTTCTTAGATATAAACCAAGATGATATAGATGAGATGAACTGGAAAGCTGGATTTGAACCTATTGATTCTATGACCCTAGCTAAAGCCAAAAAGGAACAAGATATTTTAGATAGCTTAGAAGAAAAAGACAATGACAACTAAATTAAAATTTACTGAAGCAGAAAGTTTTGCTTTGTTGAGTGAACACTTTCCAGACCTTCAAAAGAACGGAGCTAGAACACAACTAAAAGAAGCTTATGATTGGGTTGAAGGTTATGGAGAAACATACGATTGGGAGGATGATAGATGTAAAAGCGATATAATTCCTCCTTTAATACCTGACGCTACTCGCCTAATTAAAATGGAAGGAGGTGAAGATGAGCGTGATTTTATCTTTCAGTTTTGGGAGATAGAAAATAACTTCCCAGTCAATGAACTTAAACTAAAGCGATTGGAGAAGTGGTTATTCTATGATCTTGATCCATTTGATGTTGGAGTGTTTGAACTTTGGCGGTGTGATAAATGGGGAGGTGGACACAGACGCTTATTCAGTAACATAGATTGGTATCTTTATAAAGGATACGAGAGCTACGAAGAGTTTAACACAAAATTTAAACCGACATGAGTAGCCTAGAAGATTACGATTGCAACGAGGTCCTTAGTAAATCATTTGCTTCAGAAGTAGCCGAGGGTTTTGAAAAGTTTTGGAGTAACACACAACTAGGTTACAATAAATACGGAGAGATTATCAGAACAAAAGAATTACGTGTCCGTCCTAAAGCTTTCCATGACTTTCACTTCGGAAGAAAGGAAGCTATTGAAAAGATAAACTTATACAACGAACATAAAACAAAGTTGAACAATGGATAAAGCTTTAGAAGGTGTAATGATTCAATGGGGTAAAGCTCGATATAGAAAAGCCCAAGAGATATACAAAGCACAAGGATATAATTCTGAATTACCTGCTTATAAAAAGTTAGGAAGGGAAGTACACGTACCTATAGAACGAGCTGTAAATAAATTCTTTGAAGATAACTTAAGACCGAACGCACCTGTCCCTATCTGGCTACCTTTTATATGGGATTTAGAACCCAGTGTGGTAGCTTTTCTAGGAGTTAAAGTATTGTTTGATATTCTACCAGGTGAACCTTTTATATCCGAGGCTTCCTTTCAAGTGGCTAAAGCTTTGGAAGATGAAGTACGTGTCCGTTACTTTAAAGAGCACGTCAATAATAGTGATTGGTTGTTATTAAAACACGATCAAAAGGATGCCCTTACAAGGAATAGATTCGTTAATAAATTCTGGGATAAAGAAAGGAAGTATCACAAACAAGGAAGGTATCAAAGGTTTGAACTTTGGAGTCAACGGAACAAGGTAATGTTGGGTAGTTGGTTGATCGAGTTGATACGGATGCACACTAACTTGTTCCATGTAAAGATTAAGCACTCGTACAATAAAGTTAAGCGTAAGATCATAGCTCCTAATAAAGACTTGTACGCTTGGGTTAATAAATACGATGAGAATTGTGAGGTTATCCGTCCATTCTATTTAGCCACACCCGAACCACCTATTGACTGGGTATCTAACTACGGAGGAGGATATAATTCTGAAGGACTTCCTACTCTACCTATCATGAAGATCAAGAACAACGATGGTATAAAACATCGGGACTTGTCCGTAGCTTATGAACCTCTTAACCGACTGCAACGAGTAGCTTGGAAGATCAATCCTAAGATGTTAAACCTAATGAACTGGGCTTGGTCTAAGGATATGTCTATAGGAGGAATGGAGAAGAGTGAGTTGCTAGAACCGATGGACAGTGTACCTAAACTAGCAGAGACAGACCCTGAAGCATTCAGTGAATGGAAGCGTAAGCAAAAAGATATCTATGAGTTTAACTTACGCAGTAACGGGAAGCGAATGAGGTGTTTAAAGATACTTAACGTAGCTAAACGATACGCTGACTTAGATAAGTTCTACTTTCCATATCAAATGGATTACAGAGGACGAGTGTATGCCATACCCAGCTATGTTAACCCACAATCTTGTGACTTTGGAAGGAGTGCTTTGCAGTTTGCTGAAGGAGTAGCGATTAATAACAATGAAGACAGCAGATGGTTACGTGTACACGGAGCTAATGTCTTTGGAGTAAAGGGAAGTTATGAGAAACGATTAGCTTGGATCGAGCAGAAGGAAAAGTTAATCCTTGAATGTGCTAATGACCCTTGCGAGTATGATTGGTGGCAGACAGCGAGTGATCCTTGGGCTTTCATACATTTTTGTTTTGAATTTGCAGAGTTTAAGAAGCACGGATGGGGATTTAAAACTAGGTTGCCTTGTCACATGGATGCTAGTTGTAACGGCATACAGATTCTATCTTTGTTAACAAGGGATGAAGACTCTGGATACCACGTTAATCTTTTACCTGACCAAAGACCACAAGATATATACCAGGAAGTAGCTGATCAAGTACACGAGGTACTGATGAAAGACAAAAGTAAGAACAGCTTGGCAGGTGACTGGTTAAAGTTTGGAATAGATCGTAGTTTTACGAAGAAGATAGTGATGTGTAAACCTTTTGGAATGAATGGATACACGAGTAAGGATGCACTGGAAGATGCTGTTGTTAAACGATTGAAGGAGGGACTAGGTAGTCCGTTCAGTAAGGAGGATTTTAATGAGGCTATGATATACCTAGCTTCTTTAATTAACGACAAAGCGAACGCTCTTATTGAACCACATTTAAACTTGATGAAGTGGTTTAAAAGAATAGCAAGGACCGAAGAACCTTTGTCTTGGACTACACCTTTTGGATTGGAAATTGTACAAGCGTTGTATGATCAAACAATAGTTAAAGTGAACAGCATTCTTAATATGCAAAATACTATTCTTAATTTTAACAACAGACAGAAAGGAATAAGCAGTAGGAGAATGGCTAGAGCTATTGTTCCCAACTACATCCACAGCCTAGACTCAAGTGTGATGATGGAATTAGCTTGCAAAAGTGATTATTCTTTAGCAAGTATACATGACAGCTTTGCAACGCACAGCCCACACGCACCGAAAATGCACCAACAATTAAGAGAGATTTACACAGAACATTTTAGCGATGACCTCATTAACAAGTTCAAGGATGAGGTAGAAGCACAACGAGATTGTAAACTGGAAGACAGCCCAGAACTTGGCACATTAGATGTGTCGGCACTTAACGACTGCCAGTATATATTCTCATAATAGATAAAACATAAAAACAAATGGCGATAAAATCGAGACAGAGAGAAGAAGCAATAACGACAGCTATAGGGACTGCTCAGTACCCTTGGGTTAACACTCCGAGTACAAAGTTTGTACCTGAAGGAGAGTATAGCTGTAATATAATACTAACGAAACAAGAAGGTGAAGCTATTATTAAAAAGGTAGAACCTATTCTTGAAAAGAAACAAAAGGAACAAGCAGAAGAGAGCGGCAAAAAGGTAAAGACTTATGAGTTACCTATTCAATTAGAAGGAGATACTTATGTATTAAAAGCTAAGTTGAAACCAGTGAATGGTAAGCGTAAGGACGGCAGTGATTACACAAGATCATTAGGTCTGTTTGATTCCAAAGGTAATCCTTGGGATAGAGAAGTAATCATTAGAGGTGGATCAAAGGTTCGTTTAAATGTCCGTCCTAAAACTTGGTTCTCTCCTTTAATGGGAGTAGGTGTATCATTGGAGTTACTAGCTGTACAAGTAATCGAGTTGGCAGACGGAGAACTATCCAGTCAAGCAGCAGAATCCTTTGGCTTCACTGAGGTTGAAGGAGGATATGTTAACGGAGGTGAAACCCTTGACCAAGCTCTTGATGCGGAAGAAGAAGAAGAGGACATTATCAAAGCAGACTTTTAGGTCTGGATTTGAAGAGAGAATAGCATCACAACTAAGACGCTGTGGTATAAAGTACACTTACGAATCGTTAGTTATTGAGTACAAGCGACTTAGCACTTACACTCCTGACTTCATCCTCCCCAACGGAATCATTATTGAAACCAAGGGGAGGTGGGTCACGGAGGATAGGTCTAAGCATTTGTTAATCAAAGAACAACATCCTGATCTAGACATTAGGTTGTTATTTCAAAACGCTTACAACAAGATTCGTAAAGGAAGTAAGACTACCTATGCAATGTGGTGCGAAAAGAAAGGAATATTATATGCACATAAACAAGTACCAAAATCATGGCTTTCACTAGAACGCATCAGCAGTGTGCAAAGTGTGGATCGAGTGACGCTCTTGCCGTCAACGAAGACGGAAGCACAATGTGTTTCAGCTGTAATTCATACAGTCGAGGCAGACAACAAACTATGACTATACCAACAACCAACGATACCGCATTTATACAAGGCAAACCACAAGAAGTAGCTAGAAGGAGTTTAACTAAAGAGACTTGTCAGAAGTGGGGGTATCACATTGGAACTCACAACGGAGAACCAGTGCATATTGCTAACTATAAGAGTAGGAACGGAGCACTTGTCGCACAGAAACTACGATTCGCTAACAAAACTTTTTCTATCAAAGGAGAGCTGTATGGCTTATACGGACAGCACCTTTGGAGTAGTGGTGGAAGAAGAGTAGTAGTGTGTGAAGGAGAGATTGATGCGTTAAGTGTCAGTCAAGCTTTCGGAAACAAGTGGGCTGTGGTTAGTGTACCTAACGGAGCAGGTGGAGCAAAGAAGTATGTCAGTCAAGCGATTGATTGGTTGGAATCCTTTGAAAAGGTAATCTTCTGTTTTGATAACGATGATCCAGGACGAGATGGAGCAGCAAAATGTGCAGCACTCTTGACTCCTGGTAAAGCACACATTGCAGAACTGCCACTAAAGGATGCTAATGATATGTTAGTGGCAAAGCGTAGCGAGGAGTTGGTGAATTGCTTATGGCAAGCGAGGGAATACAGACCTGATGGGATAGTGGGAGGAGAAGATATATGGCAAGCTGTGATAAAGGAGGATACTTCTGAGTCACAACCTTATCCGTATGCTTCTTTGAATGATATGACACACGGTATAAGACGAGGAGAGTTGGTGACACTTTGTGCTGGTTCAGGGATTGGGAAGTCCTTGTTCTGTCGTGAAGTTTGTCACCACCTCTTAGGTCTAGGAGAAACTGTAGGTTATATAGCACTGGAAGAATCAGTAAGAAGGACCGCACTTGGTATCATGGGCATTCATCTTAACAAACCACTGCACCTAGAGAATGATCTGAAGGAGGAGGAGTTACGCAAAGCATTCGATGAGACTATGGGTAACAAGAACTTCTATACCTATGACCACTTCGGCAGTACGGAGAGTGATAACTTGTTAAGTAAGATACGATACCTGTGTAAAGGATTAGGTTGTAAGTGGATATTCCTTGACCATCTATCTATTGTGGTCAGTGGTATTCAAGGAGATGATGAACGAAGGTTAATTGATAATACGATGACACAACTACGAAGCTTAGTAGAAGAGACTGGATGTGGAATGGTGTTAGTATCACACCTTAGAAGACCACCGAATGGTGGAGGACATGAAGAGGGTGGAGTAACTAGATTATCAGACCTTAGAGGTAGTCATTCTATACCACAACTTAGTGATATGGTACTAGGACTAGAGAGAAATCAACAAAAAGAAAACAATAACGAAACAAAAGTAAGAGTCTTAAAGAATAGATTCTCAGGTGAGACTGGACTGGCATCTACATTATTTTATAATCAAGATAGCGGTAGGTACACAGAGAGTGAGGATGTATTCAAAGACAAAACAATAACAACCAACAGCGGAGCGAGTCCGTTTTAATAATATGAAAATACTATTCTTTGATATAGAAACCAACGGCATTGAGGACTTCACTAATCTGAGTGACCTCAAGGTCTGCCATTGCATATCCGTCTATGATCCTATCGCCAGTAAGATGATTACCTTTGAAGGAGATGGGATAAAGGAAGGACTAAAGATGTTAGCCAAAGCAGACAAGATCATAGGACATAACATCATAGGTTTTGATCTACCTGCGTTAGCTAAGTTGTATAACTTCCATCCACCTTTGGTCCGAGTACAAGACTCTCTTGTTATGAGTAGATGTTTACATCCTGACTTGAGAGAAGATGACTTCAAGCGTAAGGACTTTGACCCTGCAATGGTAGGTAGTCACAGTTTAAAAGCTTGGGGACACAGGATGGGTGAGATGTTAAAGCTTACTTACGGAGAGAACGAGGATGCTTGGGACAGTTACAACGAAGAGATGAAGAAGTATTGTGAACGAGATGTACTGGTAACTAAGACCTTGTATGAATACTTAATCAAGTTAGAACCCAGCAAGAAGATGTTAGCTGTTGAACATTGGTTCGCTTACATCATCAGGTTACAAGAGAGCCAAGGCTTTGCGTTTGATGTAGATAAAGCTGAACAACTAGAGCAGAAGTTAAACGCAGTGCGAGCAAAGCTACAAGATGAGTTGCAAGAAATGTTTGAACCTACTGTTAACAAGATGAAGACTCCGAAGGGTTATTCATTGGAGATTAAACATATGGACGGAGTGGAAGTTATCAACGCACCTACTAAAGTAGAACTTAAAAAGATACTGAAGAGTAGAGGGATGGTACAGAACTTAGTTAACAAAGCTGTAGCATTAGATGTAAAGGAGGAGATCATACCTTTTAATCCTGGTAGTCGTAAGCAAATCAAAGAAAGACTAGAAGCTTTAGGTTTTGAAATACCTCTATCGAATGACGGTAAGACTGTGAAGATCGATGAGTCTACTTTGAAAGGAATTAACCATCCATCAGCGAAGCTTTTGCTGGAGTATTTGTTAGTAGTCAAGCGACTAGGGCAACTAGCTGAAGGCAAGAATGGATGGCTAAGACTAGTTAAAGATGGCAGAATCCACGGACGAGTCAACACTAACGGAGCAGTCACAGGGAGATGCACTCACAGCTTACCTAACCTAGCACAAGTACCAGCTACTAGAGCAGAGTACGGTGAGGAGTGTCGTTCTTTATTCACAACTAAAAAGGGATACAAGCTAGTAGGTTGTGATGCGAGTGGGTTGGAGTTAAGAATGCTTGCACATTACCTATCTAGTTGGGATGGAGGAGAGTACACTAAAGCTATACTTGAAGGAGATATACACTCTGTTAATCAGAAGGCAGCAGGGTTGAAGACTAGAGATCAAGCTAAGACATTCATCTATGGATTCCTTTACGGAGCAGGGGATGCAAAGATAGGTGAGATAGTAGAGGGTACAGCACAAGATGGTAGTAGATTAAAGAAGAAGTTCTTGTCTAACTTACCTGCGTTAAAGATACTCAAGCAATTGATCAAAGAGAAAGCAGAACAGAACGGATGTTTAACAGGACTAGACGGTAGGATTCTACCTATAAGAAGTGAACACGCTGCACTCAATATGTTACTTCAATCTGCTGGTGCTGTCCTTATGAAAGTAGCTTTAATTAAATTACACACCAAGCTTACTGACATTGGATGGCAACACGGAAGAGAGTATGCTTTTGTAGGTAACATACACGATGAGTTCCAAGCTGAAGTTAAACCTGAGTTAGTGGAGACATACGGAGAGTTAGCTATCAAAGCAATCAAAGCAGCAGGTAAAGAGTTGAACATGAAGTGTCCTATGGATGGTGAATATAAAGTAGGAGAGTCATGGGCAGAGACACACTAGAGTACGATTACTACTTGAAGGTTGCAGAATTGTACGATACAGTTGACCTAACATATACTATGCCATCATCCAAGACCCAACGAATCGGAGCAATAGCTGAGTCAAGGTTTACTACTGAATGTTTAGAACGAGACTTTGAACCTCACTTACCTGCAACACCTATGCCTTGGGACTTCATTGTCACTTGTCCAGCAGGTACTTTAAAAGTACAGATCAAATCAACAAGTCATAAAAGCAGTGCGAATACTTATGCAGTTAACTGTAGCACGGGTTTTATTTTGAAGGAAACTATGTGTGATACAATAGATGTAGTAGGATGCTATGTAATACCTGAGAAGACTTGGTGGTTAATACCAAGAAAAGAAATAAAAGGATTAACGTTAAAGTTAAATATCCTACCTGAGAGTAAATCAAAACATAAAAAATACCAAGAGAACTGGAGCATATTCTATGAGTAAAACAACCATACTAATTGACGCAGATGTATTAGCATTTGAATCGTCAATCGTAGCACAAGAAAATATACAATGGGAAGAGGAGCTTTGGACTGTACACGCAGACATGGCAGTAGCCAAACATCGAGTCATTGCAAGGATAGAACAATTCAAAGACTTACTTAAAGCAGATGAAGTAGTGTTAGCACTTAGTGACCGAGCAAACTTCAGAAGGAAACTATTCCCTGAGTACAAGTCTAACAGAAGGAAGTCCGTGTTACCTATCATCTTAAAACCTATGAAGGAATGGATGATCAATGAACTGGACGCACAACTGTGGGCTAATGTAGAAGCAGATGATGTGTTAAGTATCCTTGCTACTGAAAGACCTAACAGACAAGACAAGCGTATCATCGTATCAATCGACAAGGACTTCAAGAGTGTACCAGGAATCTTCTATGATTATAACAGAGAAGAATACCATGAACCTACGGAAGAAGAAGCAGATAACTTCCACCTACTACAAGCACTGATGGGAGATTCAACAGATGGCTTCAGCGGAGCAAAGGGAGTAGGAGCTGTGACTGCTAAGAAGTGGTTGGATGAACACGGTTACACTTGGGACTCTGTTGTAGCTTTGTACGCTAAGAAAGGACAAGATGAACAAGAAGCTTTAATGAATGCTTGGATGGCACGACTACTAAGAAAACAAGAATACAATAAAAAACAAAAACAAATAACAAAACTATGGACACCGAAGAACTACCAAACTCTGGAGAGAAAGAACATTATGCCACTGGTGCGGAGCGTGACAGGGCTACTGGACGGGGACGATTCAGCCTTATTCCTCCAATCGCCCTTCGCTCCCTTGCCAGACGATACGAAGAAGGAGGCAAACTCTACGGAGACAACAACTGGCACAACGGATTCCCACTCAGTAGATTAATAGATAGCATGAGTAGACATCTGTTAGCATTGAGTGAAGGAGATGATACAGAAGATCACGCAGGTGCTATCCTTTGGAATGCCAGTGCTTTCTTGTGGACCGAGGATAGGATAAGAAAGGGAAGACTTCCACAGGAACTAGACGATAGGAGTTATATAAATAAATGATAGCACCTATACAAGAAGACGAACCTTTAAAAGCAGATGGATTTAATGAAGCTATCATAGGTCAAGACTACGAGATGGGTAGGTATGTTTATTCTATTGAAAGAATCTTAGAGATACTTATGTTAAGAGATGACATGACAATGGACGATGCTATGGAGTTCTTTAGCTTTAACATCGCAGGAGCTTACGTAGGAAAAATGACACCACTATATATATGGACTGGAGACACGCAATAATGGAAGAAGAACTAATGCCTCTCATAAGCGAGGCTATGATTAAACGCTTAGAGCAATTATACCCTGACAAATGTCCTGACTTGACGAATACAGAAAAAGATGTTTGGTTTAAGAGTGGTCAAGTATCTGTAATTAGATTCCTTAGACAAACTTATAACGATCAACTACAACAAAACATTTTAACAAAAGACTAACTATGTGTATGTCAGCACCAGATATTCCACCACCTCCACCTCCTCCAGCACCACCGCCACCACCGCCTCCTGTTGCTGAAGCTTCTAAGACTGTGCGTCAAACGCAACCTAAGAAGAGGAAGAGGGGAGCACAAGCACAGCTCAAGCGTTCAAGACCTACATTAGGTGGAGCGTCAGGCGGTACTGGTGTCTATATGTCTTCTTAATAACAAATATAACTATATAATACTATGCTTCGCACACTCTCAAAAAAGACTTTGCTATCATCTGTCTCAGCGACAGGGGCTGGCAGTTCATTCTCAGTAGAGCGTTCTAAGGGTTGGACCTTTGTAATCGCTTCTTCATCAGTAACCACAGGAGGTACGGTAGACATTGAAGCCTACATCGGTGGTGCTTGGTATGTCATTCACTCTGAAGATGTAACAGCTGATGGTTCTGTTATGGTCAGAGATGATCACGGACACTACGAACAGATCAGAGGAAATGTATCAGCTAGAACAG
>Ga0208791_1001050_pt1 | contig 10752 bp, 10 predicted proteins | sample 11_taG_FD_184084 | JGI IMG/M metagenome (GOLD analysis project Ga0208791, IMG submission 184084) | Marine viral communities from the Subarctic Pacific Ocean - 11_ETSP_OMZ_AT15265 metaG (SPAdes) (version 2) | ecosystem: Environmental > Aquatic > Marine > Oceanic | place: Pacific Ocean | collected...
GATGTATTTGAGTTTACAGTAGATGTTAAGTTGGTTATATCGGTAGCTAACGCTGAGTCTGCGTTTGCTCTTGTTGTTGCTTCTGTAGATATAGCAGATGTGTTTCCGCTAACGGTAGATGTCAAATTAGTTATATCTGTTGCAAGTGCTGTATCCGCATTGGCTCTTGTGGTTTGCTCGGTTGCTATAGCAGAAGTATTAGAATTTACTGTAGAAGTTAGACTTGTAATTGCGGAAGCATTTGCGGTTGTATCGCTTGTAAGTGTTACTATATCTGATTGAGCAGTGGAAATATTGCTAGTGTTTGTAGTAACAGTTGAGCTTAAACTATTGTATAAACTAATAAGATTAGAATCTCTTGCTGCAACCCAAGAATTATTAGAAGCATTTCTAAAATAAGCCTGATTATTGTCGTTGGTATCTATCCATATGTCATTGGCAGATAATGAGTCTCCATTATCTCGTGTTGTTGGAGATGATGTTGACTTAATTACCACCGCCGCAACCGCAGCAGTTGCCACATCTCCATTAGTAATTAAAGTTGTTAGTGCTGTATATCCAGGAAGATTTTGAAGTTGCTCTGAAAGCAAAGACATTTGTGCACCAATATCAATAACAGTACTATCACCTATTCCTGTTGTTGAGTTGAACGGTCCTGCCACATCCTGTGTATTTACAAACCTAACCCAATAATATCGAGTTTGTCCGTTACCCACCTGATGTGAAAATAAAGACGCTGTAGATGTTCCAACGAGAACTCTATCTGCAAAGGTGTTAGATGTTGCTGCCCATACTTCAGCGTATGAAAATCCAAAAAATGTTGGCTTATCCCATTGAATAAGTATGTTTTGAAATGCTCCGTTTACCTGAACTCCAGTTGGTGCTGGCGGTATATCTAATACAGGTCCGTCACCAGGAATAATACCACCACCCCCACCGCCTATAAATCCATTGCTTCCAATCCGAAGATCTCTCTTTGCAATTCCAGAATTTATTAAATCATTATAGGTTACAGCAGCGTCTAAAGGATCTCCAAGCTCTCCCTTAAGAACAGCCACGGATTCGTTAAGCAGTTGAGCAAATCTTTTCTGCTCAGAGTCAAAGCTTCTTGGTACTGAGAATGTGCCTTTTGGCTTACCCATTAAGTTATCTCCCTAGGGCTTTCATATACACAAACCTCATTGACGGCATCCGTACCCTCAATGATTATGTAAAATGATTTAGCCTGATAACCTCCAGGTAATCTAAAGATATTATTATTAGTGACCACCTGAGTATGCTTAAGAGATCCATCAGCGTATAACTTAAAGGTAAGATCGCTGTAGGACTCAGCACTTATTTTTGCTACGCCTGGGGATATTGGCTTGTTTGAATAGAATTCTCTTGATTTCCAAGAGTAAGATCTTGTACTTGTTGATCTAGCAAACTTCTTAAGGACTCCTCCAATAACAAGGTAAAGCTCATCGTTCTCCCTGTCATTAAATCCAGCGTGTGCATAAAAGTCTAAATCAATAAACGCATTCTTCTGACCCCTAGGATCAAATAAGAATCCCTTCTTTGTTGATGTGTTAGACCCATCCCAAGTAAAGCCTATGTACTTTCCTTCGTACTCATATGCCTCTATATTGTTTGGATAATATTCCTGCCACTGATCACGAGTAAATATTTGTTGGGTTATTAATTGAACATCTGAGTTTGCTGCCAATACCAAGCCGTCTGGTGATGCATAAATAGCATACTCACCCATATCTACCAAAGATCTTTTATTTGTATTTGGTAGGTTGGCGTCTATCTCTAAAGAAGCCATAGCCCTTGGATCTGTACCAGAAACTATAACTGGCTTGCCTTTTGTTGTAACTAATAATCCTGAGCCTATAGTTGTTATACCTACAACGTCAGTTGCTGTTGTTAATTGATTTGCTAAAGGATATGAGTGTGGTAAGAATGGTTCACTAAATAGTAAAGTGTTACCACTAAAACCTGCTGTTATACCGTTAGGCATTGTTGTAATTCCAAACATTGGTCCGTCTGGGTGATCTGATGTTACATCATCTGGCGGTGCTAGATTATCTGCTGATTCTATTTCTTCCCCGAGAGAGGCATCCAAGACAGCATCCGTTGTTGTTCCCGATGACACACCAGCAACATCTCTAACAAACCTAAATACACCATTTAGATCTGTTCTATATATTCTTCTTTTTGCTATAGAATAAGCACCACTTGATCCAGCTGGTAGTGACAGAGTAACTGTAGATCCATTAGCCGCATCAATGATCTCTGCAGCCGTAACGAGACTTGGCGGTCCTTCTTCTCCGAATGTTGTTATCTCTGTATAAACATAAGCTCTTGAGCTTGTTGTAGCACCATCAGCCGCAGTTGTATTATCAACGCTTGGAGCAGAAGTAAATGCACCTGGAGTTGGTAAACCTAATCTATAACTAGTAACTGGGTAAGGACCACTTCCTGATATGCCGTTTGCAGCATCAACCATTCTTGGGAACCCAGAGCTTCCAGAAAATCCAGTAAAGTAAAATCTGCTAAATGCATCCTCTCTTATTGGACTCTTAATAACATCTACATCATCATTAAATGTAAACCATGCACTGTCGGTTGCTTTAAATATTGTGCTTGTTGCGGCACTTATGTTTGAGGCTGGATGTGTTGAGCCTGCCTCTGATGGATCATTAAGATCCTGCGGTAGTCCTTCAAGTCTGCCTCTGTCTAAAAATGTATTAGAGGTTTCTTGAGCAACATCCTCTGGCAATAGTCTTGGGGCTATTTTTTTATTTAGCCCTCCAAATGTATTTAGTTTAAATCCAGCCACTTTTAATCCTTTTCGTTATTTGATGTATTTGATGCACCAAAATAAAAAGATATCACAGCACTAGCCAATCCACCCAAATATCCTAAAACTAAATTAATTAAAGCCTCTGAGTTCTGCTCTGGTGGTTGTAGAGTAACAAGAAATATATACCCCATAAAGCCTCCAACCACTGCAATCCCCATAATACGAGCTGTCCAATCCTTGCTAAACTTGTTTCTTGCGTCTTGACCGTCTGCTACTTCTAATCTAAAAACATCAACATCGAGCTCTTTCATCTGAACCTCAAATTCCTGTTCTGCCTTCTTGAGCTCCAGCATCTGTTCTGGAGTTGCACTTTGTATTGCACTATTGATAGACTTCGGATCTGCATTACATCCAAGCACCTTTGCTACCACTGATGCCGCCTGACCTCCAAGAGGTCCGCCCAATGCAGAGCCTAGTGTTGGAGCAACCGCACCTACTAAATTTTTTATTAACTTAAACTTCATCTTCCCTGTCCTCTATATTTTTTATACTGATTTTTAGCATTCTTGTTTCTTGGATAAGTGTTTAACGAACTTCCTATTGAAGTGCGTTTAGATTTTCTTCTTTGTGGATCTACACTTTTTACTTTTATCTTAACTGCCATAATCAATAGTATAAATTTGTAAGGGCTTTTCTTTTCCCTTAACTTTAATTGGTTCTAATAATTTTAACTCAAAACCGCACTTTTTGGCAGTCTCTTCTCCTATCAATATGTCAAATCCTACCTCTTTGGTGGCAGATTCAAGCCTTGCTGCGGTATTAACGCAATCGCCGATAGCTGTGTAATCAAACCTGGTTGAGCTACCCATGTTACCTATAACCGCAAATCCTGTAGCAACGCCCACGCCTATTTCAAGACCTAGACCAGATAGTTGTACCTTGTCCTGTATCTCTTTGGCACATAAAACAGCAGCCTGTTCATGACCCTCTAGGTCTAAGGGTGCATTAAAGATTGCCATCATTGCATCACCAATATATTTATCTACCATTCCATCATAAAACTTTACAGTATCTGACTGTATGGTAAGAACCTTATTCATTATCTCGGTTACTTCTTCTGGCTTTAGCTTTTCTGACAAGGACGTAAATCCTCTTACGTCCGTAAAGAGAAATGTTGCGTATCTTTTTTCTCCTCCTAGTTTTAATAGCTCTGGATTATTTTGTAGTTGTCTTACCTGTCTTGGATCAAGGTAATGTTCAAATTGTTTTTTGACCTGTTGGCGGAGTTTAAACTGTTTTCTAAAGTTTAAATAGAAGGCAATACCAGAAATTAAGAGTTGTGAGATAAAAGTCCAAGAGAAATCTATTAAATAGCCTCTCTGAACGCTATAAGCTCCTAAGAAGCCCGTGGTTAATAGCAATACTACAGCTATACTTATGCCCTTGGTTATACCAAGATAGTTAATTACAAGCCACGTCAGAGAGACAAAAATTAGGAAAACCAAAATTTCCAACGCCAAAGCGTAGTCTGGGATCATTGGAGAGTTTTCTATAAGGATTGACTCGGATAATGCTGCTTGGATTTTGTGTGGTTCTAATAATCCAATTGGAGTTGCAACCTGTGGCATGATTCCTGGTGCGGTAATACCAACAAAAACAAACTTACCTTCAACATTCATTTCTTGTAAATCGGTTTGTGGTGTATCTACCCAACTAATCCATTTACGACCAAGGCTATCTGTCTTGATTGGCGGCAGTCCCCTTACTGCTATCTGCTCTATACCATTATCATTAGTTTTTATAATATAGGTTTTTGCACCAACAAGGCTTTTGAGTACCTCAGTACCAAACGAACTAACATAACCGTCTGGGGTTTTTAAAAGTAAGGGCATTCTTCTGACTAGGTTGTCTATGTCAGTAGGTGCAGTTGCAATACCCTGTTGTATATAATTTCTAAGGTTGTTAGTATTTTGAACTACACCTTTGGATAACATACCACTAACATCTGGTCCTTGTATCACTGTTCCAATAGTTTTTGGGTATATTTGATTTGGGGCTTCAAACATAGCTAATATTGATGTACCTTGTTGTAAAGACTCTGCAAATTCTTTATCTCCCCCGAGTCGATCAGGGTGGGGAAAAGAAATAACCCAACCAACACCCAAAGCTCCCCTTGCCATAATATCTGAATGTATCTCGCCAAGCCTCTTACGCGGTATGGGATATCCTCCCTCTCTATCCATATCATCTTCGGTTATGTTTAGTATTGTGAAATATCCAGAAGGATCTTGTTTAGTAACCAAGCTATCAAATATTTTTAGCTTAAGTATTTCTGTTGGCGTTGATTGAAACACCAATGGCAAAGACAATATAGGTAGAAGTAAGAATATTAGTTTTTTCATTAGTTACTCTGAGTTATTTTAATAGTGCTTCCACTGCCGCCATTAACCTTAATAATGTTAGATGTTCCGTCCTGTATAAATATTACTGTGTAGGATCCTGATCCATCTATATCTACCCTTGCGGTATCACTGACGCTTCTTAACAATGTTAATGTTTGTCCTGTAAGAAATGTTGTTATCTGTGTGTTGAGATCCTGACCCATCTTAGTTCCAGTTATGTTAGTAGATGTTGCGTCTTGAGCTAGTTGATCTTCTTCTCTTATCTCCTCTAGTGCATCAATGACATCAAGCAAGTCTTCTAAGAAATTAACATCCAAGTAGTTTATATCTAGCTCGCCAAACTCCAGCTCGTCTTCTTTTAAGAAGTCCTCTTCTAAGAAGTCCTGATCTAATCCATCAAAATCTAGTATGTTCTTTTTTTTAACAACAACCCTTTCTATATCTACTACCTGCTCCTTCGGCGGGGTGACGATAAGCATGTTATCTATAAGGTCTAATGTCAGATCTAATATAACTGGCTTGCTTGGAGCCTTTTCAAAAACATCTACGGTTGTTGCCTCGTAAGGCTTATTTAGGGTTACTGTTCCCATGGCTGTAGTTACTAGTATCTCTCCACTAGATATACCGAACTCATCTGGTAAAAGTATCAACAGAGATCTTCCAGTCTCGTCTACTGTAACTGTAAAGTCAGTACCACGGATTGCTATGTTTGCCGTGGGTGTCTTGAGATCTATGTTGTTTTTATCTATTTTGTTAAGGCTTCCAGTGATAAACCTTGCAGTACCAAGACCAAAGGTGATAGCCATCTTTGACTTACTAGGATCTGGGTCATAGATAAATTCATCCACAACAAGCTGTGAATGTTCGGTTAATCGTACCTGGGATTCATCTAAGAATGTTATAGCCATGCGACCATTTGTTGTTACAGCCTCATCGTTCTGCTGTATGTTAAATGATTCTTCTGCCGTGTATGGCTTGTCTCTTAGTATTTGTGCAGAGCCGTTTAGCTCAGATATGTTTCCAACCTCAACAGCCTGTGCTTGTACCTTGGTCATTTTGAATGACACAAATAGTACCATTATTACCATTAGATAATATCCTAAGCCAGTCGTTATCCTGAGTTGATGCTTGGTTGATATTAAATGTTCTGCCATTGCCCTGTTGATCTAAATAAAAGTAACCACCTGCAAATCCACTTCCTGTGAAATTAACTGTGTTGCTGTCTCCGTCCACATCTACATAGTTGGTAGCACCATCATAGTTTATATTAAAATCAAAAGTATTGCTGTCACCGTTTATTATCCAGTCAAGATCTGTATTAGATGCAAGCCCTGTTGTCGCTAGATCTAAAGTAAATGTGTTAGATGATCCTGTTGCAACCACATTAAGGTCTGAGTTGTCAGCACCATATGTGTTATCTGGGTCTACTGTCAGAGTGTATGTATTGCTGTCACCATCAAACTCAAAAAACGCTGTGAGTGAGTCTGCATATACATCTGCTAAAAATTTATTAGTGTTACCTATTTGATTAACATCTAAGGTTAGGCTTCCTCCGTCAAAATCTGCTGCGGTCATCTGACCAGCTACTGCTAACAGACCTCCTATTAAGTTGCCTGATCCTAACTGTTCTAGGTCTATATTTGCTGTTGCACCGCTTTGATCAATGTATATCTCGTTATCAGCCGCGTATAGCGGAGACACAAGCATCATCGCAATCAATAGTTTTAGTCTTTTCATAAATACTCCAGTATCCGTTTTGAGCACCTTCCTTTATAGTCTGCAAAACAGCAGTCTCTATTGCTGTCTGTAGTGCTATGTTAATTGATTCATTTCTTACAAGACCGCTTTCTACTTCTACTAACTCTGTGCTGTCAGTAATAAATCTAAATATATCTTGGTCAATAGAGGCACTTAGTATTGTTTTTGTTACTAATACTTCTAGTAGTACTTTTCCCGTACTTACGGAAACGGTACGAAGTGATATGGTTACTGTGTCTTGTTTGTATTGTCTGGACATTCCGATGCCTAGATATCTTGCACCAGCACCACCACTCTTCACATTACTTTCATAAGATATCACACCGCCTTGCATTATCAAGCCAGCGAACATTAAAGGTTGCATTTTCTTTTTTTCCCCAAACTCCTGTCTGGTGCTTCTAATAATTTGCCTTTCCTTGGTTACAAAGTCTAACCCAACTCTTTCTACTACCTCAAAGAACCCATTGTGATTAATGCCTGCATGCTTGAGTGCTCTTATTAAGTATGCGTCTGGTGCCTGAGTAACCGCAGATGAGAAGGTTGCATAGTTACTATTACTTCTTCTTTGTCCTGTCTGGTCTGTAAAACCACCAGAGTATATAGCCACGATTGGCTTTGCGTCTTGATTAGATTTTATATTAGCAAGCTCGGCAAGAATCAAAGAATCTATCTGTGCTTCTTCTATGTGCTGAAAAGGTGGTAGGTTATTTTCTAGTGGATCTACTATTAATGCACAACTAGAAAGTAAAACTGCCGATAGGCAAACTAATTTCTGTGATATTTCCATCTGGGTCCGTTATTTTTAAGGTTATTACAATTCCATCCGATGTATATTCTATCCTATTACCTTCCAGCTCTATAACCCCAGATGTTTGTGCTGTATCACCAAACAAGTTATCCACAAGCTGTCTACTAAGCTGTGCATATATTCGACTTTCTAAGTTACGAATAAAACGTGCCAGCGTTGTGTTTTCGGCATCTCTTGCTATCTGATCTTGCAGAGCTTTTATTTCAGCCTTTAAACTCATCTTTCTTGTATTCTCTTGGGACTCTACTGTTAGATAATGTGAGCTTGTGTTTATGCCACTAAAAGACGGCGACTTAAATTTATGAACCATCTCATCGGATTCTATGTTTTGGACAACAACTCCTGCAAAAAGAAATAACCCAATGGTTAAAATAACTCTTATAAGAAAAAGCTTTTCTCTTTCTTCGTTAATCTTTTCTTTGATCATCTCTATCCGCCTTCGCTATCTTGTCAATATCAACTAAGTTTGGAACACCCAACAATGTCTTCAAAAGAACATCCTGCCTTATGCTTTGATTGTCTAATGCCCTTACCCTGTCTATTAAGCTTACTATAATGCCATACTGACTATCAAGTTTTGTGGAGACTCTCTCCTCCATGGTGTTAAGACTTGTTTGAACTTTATCGTCCATGGTGTCAAGTTTGGTTTCCATCCCGTCAATAATTCTATTGATTAGTTTCCAAACAAAAACACCTAATCCTAAAGCTGCTGCAATGGGAAAACCTAGTTCGGTTATTATTGAAACAGCTTCAGACATTTATTCTATTGCTTAGCTTTGCCTATATTAAGAGCAAGAAGATCTACAAACTTATAAAGTTTACCGATCCACTCATCGTCTTTAGGTGTTGGCGTGGATGCTGCAACAATTGATGCAACAGTCACAATAGTGGTTATCCAAGTAACCATACTCATTATATCCATAATATCTCCTATATTGAGTTTGCTTCGTTAGCGTTCTGTTTTGCAGTCTTCACTGCGTCTGTCCAAACGGCTGAAGCTATGCCTTGAACTTCTGTAGACTCTCCTGATACGTCTGTATCTGTATGAGTCCAAGTATCGTCATCGTTTTGTACAGAACTTACACAATCTAATGTGTGTCTATGAAAAGACCTTGAAATCTCTACACCATCTTCTTTGATGACTGTAGCTGTTCTTATTTGTATTGTTTTATAGTCTCCGACAATTTCTATCTTGTCTTCTTTTATTATTTTTTCTAATGCCATTTTTTTTCTCCTTTTTGTCCGTACCTAGAATCTACTAGGTATATTATTATTATGCATTTGTTGTATAAATTAGTGTTAATTTTATAAATGTTCCATTTTGCCATAATTGACTTGAAGTAACGACTGAATCAGCATTACTAGCTGAAGTTCTTGCAAATATTGTATTTGCACTATTGCCTACAAAAAAACTTAAGTGAGAGCTTAAACTTGAAGTTACGCATAGTCCTGCAACAGCACATCTTGCATGAGGTTCTTGATACCCACCATAGCTTTCAGAATAAAATGGAAGCCCTGTTATAGAAGCATTACTACTACCAACGCCACTTGCAGTGTTTATTTTAAAACCAATATGAACATATACCATTTTTCCTATTTTTACATAGTGCCCCCTTCTATAAGAATAAGTATAAGTTCCATTATTAATAACTGGAGTCCAAGAGCCTTCTTCATAATCGTCAAGGTCAGAACTCATTTTTATAGCACCTGAAAGGTATAAGTCTGCAAATTTAGCATTACTCCTGCCTAAACTAACTACGCCATTTGATGCAGCATTAGTGTCCATGTTAAATGGTCTTATTTTATTTTCGCTACCTAAAAACTGTAACCCTGCTCCATTACTTCCTAGTGTTAATTCCGCACCCTCAACACCAATACTTCCAACTGTTGAACCAGCTTGATTTAAGGTTATTATACTGCCATCATTTGCCATTCTATTAAGGACCAATGGTGCTGCTCTACGAGAAGATATGTTTACAGCATAGTTGCTACTTCTATTGACAGCCATGCCAAAGAATGCTGGAGTACCACCCCCATCATTTGCATCTGTGTTTGCCTCATTCTGTGTAGTAGTTACTAACAAGTTGCCTGAGTCATCAATTCTAAGGCGTTCAGCACCTACTGTATCATCATATATAGCTAACTCCCCAGCACCACTAACAAAGTTAGAACCTATTCTATAAGCTCTGCCATTAGTAGCTCCATTTCTTATTGATACATATGTACCATTAGATGAAGTGTTTTCTACACGTAGATTACCTTCAACATCTAATTTTTCGTCAGGATTAGTAACTCCAATTCCAATATTTCCTGATGAGTCTATTCTCATGGCTTCTGATGATGATGTATAGAACTGCATTGAGTTATTAGCGTGGTAATACTGAATAAGACCAGCGTACTGTGCTGTAGAACTAGAAGTATCAGAGTCAGCAAATGCTAAAGAGCCATAAGTAGTGCCAAACAACGTAAGGTTTGAATCAGTACTATCACCAATAACTAGCTTGTCTGTAGCACTTAACGAGTTAAATGCAGAGGGGTTGGAGTTTCCAATTCCAACATTGCCTGAAGCATCAATACGCATTCTTTCTGTATTTGCTGTTGAGAAAGTCATGTTTCTTCTGTCTGAAGTAGTAGCATGAGATTCGTGGAAATATCTTATTGCACCATCTTTAAATCCATTAGTTCCATCATTACCAAAAAATATTTGACTTTCACCTGTTGCTGCTGCATATAGTTGAAGTCTAGGTGCTGCAAAACTATTACTACCTATTTGCACATTTTCACTACTATCAATTGTTATAGCTGTGGCGTTAGCACTGGAGTTAATTCCTGCCTGATCGTTTAATACATCTGTGAATGAATCTGCTACGGACTTGTTACTGGAGTTACCTACGAATATGTTTCCGTCATTAAGATTTGGGGTTGCATTTGTTCTCCCCGCTCCGCCCACCTTGATAGATCCGTTGTTGGCATGAACCCTTTGCACCATACCAATG
>Ga0208791_1001054_pt1 | contig 10736 bp, 19 predicted proteins | sample 11_taG_FD_184084 | JGI IMG/M metagenome (GOLD analysis project Ga0208791, IMG submission 184084) | Marine viral communities from the Subarctic Pacific Ocean - 11_ETSP_OMZ_AT15265 metaG (SPAdes) (version 2) | ecosystem: Environmental > Aquatic > Marine > Oceanic | place: Pacific Ocean | collected...
CAAGAAACAGAAACGCCTAAATAGGTAAAAACCAAGGGTCACAACAAAAGCCCTGAGAGAGCGATTCAGGGCTATTTCTTGAACGGTAGAATATCGAAATTAACGATGGTATAGGTTGGGTCATCCTTTAAAGATTTAAGCTCTTGCCGATAATGTGCGGATACCGAATTGCGAAGCTTGTCATTGTTCTTCACCACCCAATTTTTACGCTCTAACAAGTAATGTTTACGGTCCTCGCCAAACGTCTTACAAAACCAATCCCCCGCCTCTAATATCTCGCCGTCAAACCAGCGATGACATGTAAAACAAAGACTCAATGCATTTTGTAAGTCATAACGGGTGCTGGCACCCCTGCGTCCTACAATGTGAGCGCAATCCAAGCCCTGGGTTGCATGCTCATAGCTTTTGCGGCAGCGCTGACATGTCCACCTGTCTCGGCTTCTAACCGCGTTACTAAAATGTGCGTCGGCGGCGGTGCGCTTAATCCCCGACATGATGCGCCTCAAAGCTAAAGCAGGAGTGACATATCCACCACCAGCGGCTAGTCAGCATTAGCCCGCCATTTGTCTCACCCACGGCCCTCACCACTTCGTGAAGGCAGTAGGGAGCGCCACACAAGCACCAGTGCTGGTCATTCATTAGTGGCCCCCATAATGGCGTGGCCGATGAGTTCTGGAATCTGAGGCACCACAGCGTTGCCTAGGCATTTAAGTCTGTCCATGATGTCGGGAACCCCATCAATATTTCCTCGCATTCTGGCGTAATCATCCGCTGGTAAAGACGCATCAATTGCTCCTGCAAATTCCCGTCTGCGTGGTTCTTCCGAATAAGCGCGTAAGGATTTCTGAACGTCCAAGCCTTCCACCCTTGTGCCGACGGGGTAAGCAATGATCCATACTCTGTCCCGCCTATGCTCGGCTCCAAGGTAGCTAGCTGGAATGCAGTACCATTCCGCGTCATACCCGACCGAGGCCAAGTCTCCAAGTAGTCTTCCAAACCATCGTCCGCTGTCGCCACTAATGAGGTTTGTGACGTTTTCCAAGACAGCGAAGCGCGGTTTAACGTCGCCAATAAGACGGGCGCACTCTGACCACAGTCCGCTTCTTGATCCTTTTTCAATGCCTTCTTGACCGCCTGCAACTGAAATGTCTTGGCAGGGGAATCCTCCAGTGATGACATCGACTCCAATTCCGTCGCTAGCCAGTCGCTCTGCTGTAATGGTTCGTACGTCGTCATAAATAGGCACTCCAGGCCAATGCTTTGCCAACACTTTTTGCGCGTAAGGGTCAATCTCACAAAACGCAGCAGTCTCAAATCCAGCCCGCTCTAATCCCAAAGTAAAGCCGCCAATACCTGCAAACAGATCAAGCACCTTCATGGCTGAGTTCCCCCAAAATGAACTCCTCAACCACGCCAGTAAGCTCTGCAACACGGTTAAGCATTAACCCCATCGCCTTACTGACCTGCTCAGTGTCGAGCTTGCTGGTGCTGTCAACGTCATAGAGAGCGCTAATGATGGGCTTCAACAAAAGCTCTTTGACGCTGCTTTCGCTGTAAGGGATCTCAAGCTCAGGCTTCAATGGATGGGCCACCCCATAACCTGCGTCATTCAGTGACCTCGCTAGACGTCGTAAACAGGCGTGTATGGCGTTGTTTTGTTTGCCCGTGCGATTGGGCCTCTGAATGCTGTACGTGATCCCCTGTTCGTATCTGGCCGTCACATAGGCCACAAAGTGCTGTAGCGTGTCTGAATCCTTAACCGTCCATGCTTCACCGCTCATCAGCCCATGCCCTCATTGTCTTGTTTTCATAAAGCTTGTTAAGGCCCGTTGTTTCTGCCCGCTTAACTTGCCCGTAGGTAAGGTTTAGGGACTCAGCGACCTCTTGCCGTGTCATGTGGTCGTCCGCGTCCCATGCCCTGCTCTGCTTCACCTTCTTCCTCAGCAGGCTCTTCCCCATACGTCCTCCAATCTGAAAGCTTCGGGTATGGCCTCAATCAGCCCTTGGGCCTTGGCCTCTTTGTTGACAATAAAAAGCAGGTGTTCAGCCTGCTCTTCGGTCACCTTGTCTACCTTTCCCATAAGCCCACCAACGTCATTGCCATAAAACCTGGGCAACCAATAACGCCAACCCAAACTAACGTCGTCAGGGCATTTAGGGGATTCAAGGGCTGGGGTGACATAACTCCGCTCAACCGTATCTGCGTCCTTAAGCTTCTGGTATTCCTCCAGCAGGTCTTTGGGCTTCGGCGCATAGCGGCCTGAAATGGCGTAATTCTTTATGGCTGTGAGTGAGTGGTGTGGGTTCTTACCGTTGAAAAACTGCCGCCAGAATCCTACCTGCAAACTGTCCAGTTCTTTGCCGTAAAACGCATAGGTCTGACCCAGGGCGTGTAGGCAATCGTCCATCTCTTTAGCGTTCATGCGTTCCCCCTTTTTTGATCGAAGAACGTAATGCATTCCTTTGGAAACATAATCATCGGCTCTTTGTCATCAAAGTTTTCAGGCCGATCCTTTGGGGTCTTACCTGCGACACGAGAGATGCATGGCGCTTTCTTTTTATCGCTATCGACAACCACCACATAGCCGTAACGCCCAGGCTCAGAAAACGCATAAATGAATGGAACGTTTGCGGCCTCGGCCAGTTCGACGCCATCGCGATACTTAGGCACGTTTAGGCCATAAAACCCCGCCTTGGTATACCCCTTGCACTCCACAAAGCAAAAGCGCGTGTCATCACCCTTTCGGGTAAGCCAGCCATCTATTTTATATTTCTGCCCGCCAGACTGGTTAATAGGCGGAGTCTCCGTAACGTGACACCCCCACTTTTCCGCAAAAAACTCCATAATCGCTTTTTGGATTTGCCTGTCTTTTTCTGTTTCCCTCTGATGATGTGTCATTCAAGCCACCCCATCGTGTCGTCAGTGACAAGCTTGGAGTTCTTGTTGGCCAGGGTGACGGCGTTAGGCTTTGTGAAGTTAGATTGGTTGCGGACCCAGCGACGAGCCGATGACTTCCAGCACTTCATCTTGGCAGTTCCAACCTTCCAGCCCTTGGACTCATAAAAATCAATGAACTCATTGCCATCAATTATTTCGCCGCGGCTTGCTGCGTACTGCTCTACGTCTTGCAGTGTAGGGGGTTGAAAATTACGGCTGCGCTTCTTTGCAGACTGCGCCTCTAGCTCCTCTACTCGCGCTGTTAGCGCTTTAATCTGCTCTTCTACAGTCATGCTGTACCCCTCCGCATAGCATTACCATTATTAACAAGCAGCAAATAAAACTCAAACTTTCCCATAACTAATCCTCTTGATTGGATTTCTTTAAGGTGCAGCAACTCAAAGAGGACTGTTAGCTCTGTAGCCCTACTTCCATTTACCGCAATGCCCAGTACAACCTCAGTCATCAGCAAGGTTTTTTTTCAATGAGACCCACTACTCATTCCCTAATGGCTTAAGGCCATCAATCGCTACGTCGCTAACGCTGTTTATTCCCGTCCTCAAAGGTCGAGGTTGTAAATTTGGCTTTTGTGCAAGGCACCATGTGACCTCATAGCTTTAACGGGGCGCGACCCGATCAGGCAATGGTGTATGAGATTTTGAGGTATTGCTGGAAGAGGTAGATACAGTATAATGACGCTGGGTCGTGTGTATCGTTCTTTCCAACAGTTCTCGCGATCTCAATTGGTGTTAGCGCACCGTTGACCGACCCAATCTTTATAATCTCCTCTAACTCGCATTGCAAGCGTTTTTTGTATCGCATTGCCACGCCTGTATAAATGAACACCTTGTTAGCACCTGTATCGCAATGCTATAAGCGACTCCTATATCAACAGGTAACGAAGGATGGCTATAACTAACCGAAGGAAGCTCACCGATAAAGAGCAAAAGATTGCCGCACGTATCCACAGCTTATGGCTGGCAAAAAAAGAACGTGAAGGCGTCACTCAGAGAGACATGGCTAAAGAGCTTGGCTGGACAGTCGGCACAGCAGGCCAGTATATGTTGGGGCGAATACCCCTGAATGCGAATGCGATTAGTCGGTTTGCTAAGTACCTGGGCGTCAGTCCTTACGACATAGACCCGTCACTGGCTGAGAACTTTATCGTCCCGCCAGATGACCTAATAGACGTAGAAAAGCAGTTGGAGGCTATGGCTCCCGATGACTTACGCCGTCTGATTGGCGATCTGTCTCGGCGTCTACCTCAACAGGATTTACTGCGGTTGGTTGCGTTGCTTGCTGACCGTGCGACAGAACGGCGCTGATACTTTCTAGTAGCGCCACCTTACCTGCTGCACTCATTTCACTGTTCAACTTAATTAAATCCTGTACCACTGAACCCATCTACTCACCCCTCTTGTTTAACGTTAAATCCACAGTATCTAAATATTTGTTCGAACGTTTTTATCTATTCGCGCCACACACTATGCCGTTCCCGCCATACTAACCACATGTAGCATCACTGTACACATTTGTATGTAAACACTTGCAAAAACTCTTAAAGCCCCTTATTGTCCGCTTTGTATTACATTGCAACGCAAAGAAAAAGGGAATGCTATGCAAGAGCAAGAAGACAGAACCAAGCTACAAAGATTGATTGATTACTGCGACGAGTCTCCTACGTCTACGGTTGAGCTAATGATCAACGACGGCATCTTCGCAGGCACCACATTAGAAAGCTGGGACGTTAGTGAAGAGGTTGTTAGCAAATACATTGTTAGCGCCCTGGAAGCTATGGACGTTCGTGACCACCACAAGTTTGACCAGCGGGCTGGCGACATGCTTAGGCATATCATCGGCGGCATGTCAGACGCCATTGACGCAATGAACAAACGACACTGAAGGGAGTCATTATGTACACTGAAACTGGAAACGCGGAGCTGTATGGCGCTTTAGCCAAGGCTCAAGGCGAGATTATTAACGCCGCAAAGAACTCTAAGAACCCGCACTTTAAATCTGACTACGCTGACCTGGCGTCTATCTTAGACACCGTCAAACCTGCGCTCTCAAAACATGGCATTGCTGTCATTCAGGGTACAGCATTTGACGGCAGCATGGTCACTGTGACCACGGTACTGGCTCACTCCGCTGGCGGCAGCATTAGCAGTGAAGCTAGCTGTGTACCCGCCAAAGCGGACGGTCAAGGCATTGGTGCGGCAACCACCTATCTACGCCGCTATGGATTAGCTGCAATGACAGGTGTGGCCCAAGCTGACCTCGATGGTGAAGACAGTGCATTGCCTGACCCCGAACCACAAGAAATTGCCGAAAAGATAAAACCTAAGCCCGTGGCAAAGAAACCCAAGCCCAAGCCCAATGTCCCACAGGACGCCGTTGAGAAGGTTATAGATGGCATCCAGGCTGGGCGCGGCACTGCGGATACAGCTATCGGCCACTGGAAGCGCAAATACACCGTAAGCGCTGATCTGGAAAAGCTGCTGCGAGAGAGTGAGCCAGAGGTGACTGCGTGAAAATAGTTGACCTCGACCAAGGCACTCCTGAGTGGCACCTGTTCAGAGCCACACACCTAACCGCCTCTCAAGCACCTGAAATGATGGGTGAAGGCTATGGCTCTAGAGATGCGTTTATACGCAACTGGGGCAAAGAGAAGAATATCAGCAGCTATCAAGAAATGCTGTTTGCTAAAGGCCATGCGTTCGAGGCCCGTGCGCTTCCCTTTGCCTGCGAGATAGTGGGAGAAGACTTAGCCCCTATGTCGGGTGTGTATGACGGTAACGGCTTGCCTGACGCCATACAGGGGCGACTGTCGGCAAGCTTCGACGGTATCGACTGGGAACACACGGTGTTGTGGGAACACAAAACCTGGAATCAAAAGATACAGGCGGCTATTGACGCAGGTCAGATACCCCTCCAGCACCGCATTCAAATGGAACAGCAGCTATTAGTAAGTGGCGCTGATCAGTGTTTGTTTATGGCAAGCAATGAGACTGAAAGCTGTCACCAGTGGTATCTGCCTGATCTTGAACTGCGCGAGGCTATCTGTGACGGCTGGGTCCAGTTCCTTAAAGACCTGGAAGACACGCCTGACGTTGCCGACCTCAGCCAAGACGCCGACTGGCTGATTCTGGAGGGCCAGTACGAAGCGGTAATGAAGAAGTTGGCGAGTGCTGAAATGTCAGCAAAGCACCTCAAAGGCTTGATGTTTGAGTATGCCCAAGAACGCGATGTGGTTGGCCTGAACTACCGCGTCCAAAAGACCACACGCAAAGGCTCTATCAGCTACGCCAAAGCCTTTAAATCATTAATGCCTCAAGCGGACTTAGAGCCGTTTAGGGGTGAACTGGTGGAAACACTACAACTGAAGGAAGTAAAAAATGGATGACTCAGAACTGGTCAGCGGCCTATACCCAAAAAAGCCGCACGACAAAGCACCTGACTTTGTAATTGGCAAGCTGTCAATCAACGTGGAGCAATTTAGGGATTGGATGAAATCCCACCTGTCAGCCAACCAGGGCGCGGAGTGGATCAACATCGACATGAAGCTGTCCAGGGCTGAGAAGGGTTACGCGGTAGTTGACACATGGAAGCCCGACGCAGCACCTGCCCCTAAGCCTGAGCCTATGGCTGCGCCTGAAGATATACCCTTTTAACCCTTTGCCCCGCTGCTGTTGGGAGACTCGCTGCGGGGACTTTTTGGAGCTTTATGCATGGACATGATTGTTTTGAAAGCATGGTGTGATGAGCTTGGCGTCAGTGAAACGACAGGCAAATCATGGAAAAAAAATTATTGGGAAAAAGGTGTACATTATGTGTTGGTTGGAAAGACCACGCTAATTAAAAAGGATGCTGTTGAGCTATGGCTAAACGAAGGTTGCCGCAAGGACTCACCCGACGAAACTCTGGTATCCGAATCCGTATTACCGTCAAAGGCAACGCCTACTCAGAAGACATCGAAGGCACATGTGACAAAGCTCACATCGCCGCTTGCGTAAGGCGACGAAATTCTATCATTCGCCAGTTTAACAGTGGTACTCAAGAGCTAGGGTTAAGCACGTTCTCTGAAGTTGCTCAAGACTGGCTCAATACATTGGACGTTAAGCGCAGCACATCGATGAGCTATACCAACTTACTAAATAACTGGTGGATGCCTGAGTTTGAATCAGTGCGGATTAATCGCATTAGCGCACCAATGATTAAACGAGTATTGGCGGCAAACAAGGTTAGCAACAAAACCAAACGTAATGCCTTGATCGTACTTAAAGGGGTTATAGACCACGCAGAGATTAGCCCCAACCCTTGTGCCACCATACGCATAAGAAAGCAGCAGAAGCCCCCTATTGAGCGCTATAAGCCTAAAGAGCGAGAGCTATTGATTAACGCCCTGGACGGTCAGGCCAAAGCATTCTTTGCCATTATGTTTGGTGGTGGGCTGCGAACGGGCGAGGTGCTGGGATTGCAATGGGATGACTGGGATGGGGAGAAGCTACACCTTGAGCGCTCAATGACACGAAGACGCATAGACACGCTAAAAAATGACGAGCGCAGATCCGTTGTCATCCCGTCCTGGGTCCGCGTACTGATTAACGAATTGCCGTCGCGGTTTGCAGGCGGTCACATGTTCTTGAACACCAAAGGCACCGCCATGTTGGACAGTGACCTTATGGGTAATGAGTGGAAGCAAGCCCATGTCGATACAGGGCTAGAGTACCGAATACCGTACACCTGTAGACACACTCGGGCTGCTGAACTGCTGTCCGCTAATGTCAACCCAGCCGCCGCGGCCAAGCAGATGGGCCACACGGTTGAAATGTTTTTACGGACTTACTCGGAGTTCATCGAAGAGTATGCCGACCAGCAAATGTTCGACACACCACTAGTACAGAGTTTGACCTAAATCTTGACCCAGACAACAGAGCAGTAATTGTAAGTTATTGAAAGTAAACGACAATCGAAGGGAAAAAATGGCGGAGCGGACGGGACTCGAACCCGAACACACAAACGTTAAGTCATTGTTTTTGTTGGTTTATTAGGTGGTTTTATGGACAATAAACACCTTTGTTTGTCATTCATTTTGACCCAGATTTGACCCAAGGAATGACATGAACGCCAGCGTAAATAAGTACATACCCAACTGGGACTCTGAAGACGTAAGCATCGCAATAAGGGCCGCGCAGAACATGGCCGATAATCTCAACGAGCCAATCGTAATATTGTTTGACCTATCAGTACGAAGGCAGAGCGATGCGCCCTCTTGCTACCTAGAGCGCGTAACCCCTAAGTGGAGCTAGGTGCAACTGCCGCCGCCAAATGTAAAGCCATCACCATCTTCACACTGCTCAACCTCGACAGCCTCACCGTCGATCAATACAGTGACCTCTAGGTTGTTAGCCAAAAGCGCCTGAATATCTTCTAAGCTTACTTTGGTTCCATCCGTGGTTACATACTCGTTGGTTACTGCCTCAGTCACGTTATTGCTATCCGTGTTAGTGGTTGTGGTGGTGGTTGTTTCGTTACTGGTCGTTGAAGACGTTGCGGTGCTGGTCTGCGTAGACTGGTCTACATCGCCGCCAGTGACATAGTAATCACCGCCCACTGATGTGCCTACCTGTGAGCTTGCCGCCACACCTAAGCCTGCCACGGCCTCTACAATGCGAGCATCCTGCTGACTGTCGTTAATTTGTATCGCTGCGTTATTACGGCTTTGCGTCTTGGCTACATCAGCATTCAGGGCGACTGTTCCAACTGTCCCCAGGACGTTAATCAGACTGGGTGCCACGGCCTTAACCACCTCAAGCGCCTCGTTAGATTCACGCTGTAGCGTCACCACTGGGGTGTCACCTTCGTTGTTGTTAGTGACTACGGATACCGCCATAGCGACGGCAAAAGCATCTGCTGATTCAGGGTTGGCCGCTACTATGGCCGCTGCGTGTTTCCACTTCTCAGCCTCGGCTTGCTCCCGCTGGGTGGCAATGGCTTGTCGGCTTTGCTGCTGTTGACGAACCATGTCAATCTGCGCTTGTCGATAGGCCGCCTTGTCTTCAACACTGGTACAAGCGCCTAGAACGAACAGCGGTAAAAGTATTAGGTGTTTCATAATAATCCCCTTCGATTGGTGGCGGGCGAGGCACTAGTGAAGGGACTAGTGTTGGCCCCCGCCCACCATTAAGCATTAGATTTCAGTTTCTTCAGTTGGCTCTGGCGTTAATACCTCAATAAGCTCATCAAGTGTCGTACACGCGCTAATACGTGCCTCTTGCTCATTAGCCTCTGTGCGAATCTCTGTGCGCTTGTATAGCACCGCTGGTGGTATCTCCTCACCTGTCTCAGAGAACCTGACAACGTACCAGTCAGTCTCCATCAGCGCACCGTGAGCCTGCGCCTTAACCTTAGCGACCTCAGTAGACTTCAAGCCCAAGGTGATTGTAGGCATACCGTCAGCGTCTACGACAGCTACACCATCCTCGTCAACATTAGGCGTGTCTTCGATAGCCTTGGGTACACCAGCAGCCCAGTAGTAGCGTGAGTCGAACGGAGGTGCGTCAGCGACAAACACAAGACCTGCCTGTGTCTTCTCTTCCTCACTCCATGATCCCCAGCTAGTTGGGTGCTTTACTCCAGTGTCATCAACCCAGCTTCTGCCTTCGCGTATGACCTTAGTGTTATATGTCCATGCCATTTGTATTACCTCGCGTTGGCGTATTTGTAGGGCATCTCTGCGAATGCCATGTAGATGTAGGTGTCTCCTGATGCGTTCGATGTGCTGCCAAACCCTCTTAACTTAAACCCGTTAGAAACAATATCAATAGAGTTGTTACCAGAAACTACTTCCGCAGTTACATTATTAGCCTTGAGGTTTTTGTCGGTTAGGTTAAAAGCGCTACGCTTATTGTCGTAGATAGTCCATTCTCCTGAATTGCTGGTCCTCTTAACCATCACATAAGCTGGCCTGAACCCTGTGTAGACGAACGGCCCGTCTGCGCTTCCGTTGCCTGTGTAGCTCCCGAACTTGCTGAAGCCTTCGACGCTGTGGAAGCAGTAGGCTACAAGCTCATCACCAGAAGAAGCGCCCGATGTTGAGTTAGAAGTTCCTATAGAAAACACAGAGGAAGTTGGGTCGGTATTATTCCAAACGCTTGTGTTGCCAGAAACAGCGGCTTGAGTGTTGTTTAGGTACGTAAAGACATCAGAGCCAAGCGCCCTACTATATACAGCCCACTGATTCGTTGTGTCTCTGTTCTTAACTATAATAAAGTCAAGAGGCTGTTCTAATCCGTGACCTACAGTGTCCGCAGTTGTTTGGCCTGTGTAGCTAACAATCGAAAACCCAGCCTTCGGACTAGCTGACACCTGTGACGCTATCGTGCCGTCAGTGTTGGCTACAGCAGAGCCGCCAGCTTTCCAGTTCCATGCTACCCGCGTCTGTCCGTTTTCGTTAGACCAGTTAGAAGTGGCTACAGTAAAGCCGTCAGCGTCGAAGGAGGTAACGCCATTTGTATAGCTAGTTTCTGCATCAGTAGTGCTAGAAAACAATTGCTTTGTAACGCCCCTAACGGAGTCTTGAAGTACATTGTTATCCACATCGCTTCGTGACTTAATCCAGACCCAATCAGGCTGAAACCCAACACCAGTGATACTTTGACCTGTTCCGTTACCCGTGTACAACACAGGATTGAAGTAGTCAGCAGGTATGTCATCCTCTGCGGGGTCAATAGCAGTCTCAGGCAAGTTAGCCGAACACAGGGCTAGATAGCCTGCGGGTGGTGCGTAGTAGAAGTCA
>Ga0208791_1001057_pt1 | contig 10728 bp, 20 predicted proteins | sample 11_taG_FD_184084 | JGI IMG/M metagenome (GOLD analysis project Ga0208791, IMG submission 184084) | Marine viral communities from the Subarctic Pacific Ocean - 11_ETSP_OMZ_AT15265 metaG (SPAdes) (version 2) | ecosystem: Environmental > Aquatic > Marine > Oceanic | place: Pacific Ocean | collected...
CTCAACCCACAATCGGTAAGACCTTACACATATCTTTATAGGGAGCTACAAACATGTTTATTTCAGGAAACACAAAAGAAGTATTTGGATTCGACAACGTAAGCAATGTCGGTGAGTACCACATGGAAGACGCCGATCTAACTAAGATACGCAAACGTGTTAAGAAAAAGTACCCGTTTGCTAAGTTTGTCCGTCCTAGTTACAGATCGCTAGCTATACGCCTCCACCCTAACAGCATGTGCTATGACGCAATCATAGAAGTTATGGAAGACGCGTATGTAGTAAAGACCGTAAGCACGCGCCGTGACCGAGATATAACTTATGAGCAGCGTAACCATTACAACATCGGCTACAGACACTCATCGTTTGTAAGTATCACTACCAACATCAACCGTGTGATGAAGCTAATCAACGAGACGCGCAGCGTGACAGGCGAGCGAGTGTTAGAGAAAGCTATGCAGGAAAGTTTGCGTTACTTCGAGAAAGGTTTGGCACACGCACAGGAAAGACTAGAAGCCGTACAGCGAGGTGTTTTTACTAAGTTTAGAGAGAACTTGCGCAGCGATATGCTGCTTGAGTATTGCCTTGCAAGTATCGAGGAACGACCAGTACGCGCTGACATGCGGCACGACGCAGAGGAGGCAGTGAAAGAGTACCTAGTAAAGAAGAACGACTTAGGTGAATCTATTACTGCTAGTGAAGGACTACAGGTGCTTTCGTTGTTCAAGCTAGAAGGTAACGACAAGGTGTTTTTCCATTACCGAGACACTACCGCAGGTGAGATGACGCGCATCAAGTATGTGGACGACGTGAACAAGCTACCACAAGAAGTTCTCAGTAAGGCCGCAGTACTACAGACTACAGGTAAGGAAGCTATGGACAACCTAGGCTACAGTCATGCGCACCACGTGCTTAGCAGTATTGGTGCGGTGCAAGCGAGTGACAGTGACAGCTTTGTTGATACTGCCATGTGTGTGTATGTCTCGCCTGAGACTATGGCTGAGGTAGAAGCACTTGTTGGATACTAAGCCTTGCGAAGATAAGTATACCTACCGTGTCGAATTCGTTGAGGATATGGCTAGGGTGCAGTGTTTTGGTATACCCATAGCCCCTCATGCAGTGTTCGAGAAAGAAGTAACAGTACCAATCAGTGAGCTGCCTGACTGGATTACGAGGCGTGTTGCGGTGTTATGCACCATGTCTTACGAACCCCCTACCGAGTGGGTAGACAAGATCGGTAGGAGGATAGACAAATACGTTTACTGGGTATTTTCCGAAGGAGACGAAGACGATGGCGATGACACCCGAAAAGAGAGTCAAAGATAGAGTGGTAAAACAGTTGAAAGTGCTTGGAGATTCTGTGTATTATTTCTTTCCGGCAACAGGCGGCTACGGACGTAGTGGCGTGCCCGACATAGTTGGATGCTTCAACGGTAAGTTTTGGGCTATTGAATGTAAGGCAGGTAAGAACACCACGACCGCCTTGCAGGACAGAGAACTAAACGCCATACGCAATGCGCGTGGTGAAGCGTGGGTAATCAACGAAGAGAATGTTGATGCAGTTGCCATGATGTTCAGAAAATTTTTGTAACCACAACATAGGATGATGACTATGACTGATGTAACTGTAGAAAGTAATGTAGAAAGTAAAGATGTAGCAGAACTGGAAAGGCAATTACGAAACGCGAAGGCTTTGGTTAGCTACCATAAAAAGAAGTCCAGAGGGAAAACTCGCGTGAAGGGCGAATCTCCCCGAGCAAAAAGAAATAGACTTGAGGCTAACAAAAAGTTTAACGACCGCAAAAGAGCTATGGCCCATGTGGTGGCTCGTATTACATCTAACGACGCAGGTTACAACGATGCGTATAAGCAAGCGTACAAAATGCCTGTAGACGAGCTTAGAGAGCTAGTTAAAGGGCATGAAGCCGACGTAGAGAGACGTATCACAGTACTGCAAGAACGCAGAGCGGATAGGGAAAGTCTTGCTGAAGCCGATCAAGCGTCGCAGAAACAACCGCCTGCCGCACCTGCTGTGGCCTCTACTACCCCACCTACCCTCACACCCAAGCCCGTATTACTACGGCCCCCTACTCGAACTACTCAAACCGTTACTACCCCATCGCCGTCGCTTAATGATGTAGACAAAGCGCAGCTAGAAAAAGTACGGCAAGTGGTTAGCAAAAGGCTAGAGATAGATTTAACTACAGCCCAAGCAGTTAGCCATGTACTAGCTAAGTATCTTAAAAACTATACCTAAGTATTCGGGGGGATTTTTTGTGATTTTTGCCCCCCATATCCCAGTGGCCGGTGGATAGGTGTCGTACCCGAAAACAGCCACAGCGTACGCAAGGGTTATCCTTTGGGTTGATATTCCCCACAGCTCCCCCCGTGTGAGTACGCCGAGTAAGCTACGAGACAGCCAGTCGTGCAAAGCTAACAAGTTGAACTGAATAGGTGGGGATACTTGTTAGTGGAGCGCGCACTAATTAAATATAACTAAGGAGTAAGATGGTGGAAAATGTAGAAAAGTGGCGTGTAGATCAGTGCGACGTAAATGCACTACAGCAGCTTCTAAACACTATAAACGCTAAGGGGTGGAAGATTTTTGACCTTTCCCCTACAGAGAAAATTATACACCCAGAGCTTGGCTATGTTGGAGGGGAGTTTGTTACCGTAGTTTCCTACATGCCAGAGAACTCAGAGTGGAGGTCTACTTATTGTGTATCAAGCAAGGGGCACGCTAATGAATGATAAAGACCCCGTGATGGTTGACCTTGATCGGTACTTGACCACGCTAGAAGAGGACTACGAAGACCCGTTTGACAAAGAGCAAGCGCGGAAAGAGTGGTTAGCGGATCAAGAAGATTACGATTCGCTTTACGATTGATACCAGTACCCTAAGAGGCACGCTATGAATGGAAAAGGCAGCAAACGCAGACCCATGCTCATTCCTACTAAGGACTTCGGCGAGAACTGGGCAAGAATCTTTGAGAAACAAAAACAGGAGAAGCAAGAGAATGCTGACAGCACAGATGGCAAAACCGACCGACCCGATGCCGGAACAGACGCCGCTTCAAAAACAGACGGGCGGGACTCACTATAAGAACATGCCAATCCAACCTGCCGAGTACGCAGAGAAGAACGGCTTGTCCCTGTTAGAAGGTAACGTAGTGAAATACATTACGCGTTGGAAGTTAAAGGGCCAACCGTTGTCTGACTTGGAAAAGGCAAAGCACTGCATTGACCTGCTAATAGAGATACATAACGTCAAATGAAAATAAAACTGGAGTTGGACGACAGCGACGCAGCGGAAGGCATGAACCTACTGCGTCGCGCAGTCGAAACCGTCGATAGGCTAGACACCATAGCCGAGGACTTAGAGGAACTTAGAGAGATGATTGCCGAACTTAGGGAGCTACACAATGCTAATAAAGTGCAACGCCGCCGACCACCTGTACCTAATAAAAGATGATCCCGTACGGCCCGATTTGTTTGAAAACAACAGGCAAAGGTTCAAAGACCCGTTCCATGTTTATGCAGAGGTGAACGACGAGACAGGTGAGATAGCCGCAGTTGTTTGTGTAGTGATATGTAAGTTTGTTCCGCAAGACGAGTTACAGTTAGAAGCAATCGCCGCAGGCAGACTGCCTGAGATAGAAAGAAAGTTAGCGAAAAGAGAAGCAGCGAACGGCCCGCTAGGTACAGTGCTTTGCCCTTACTCGGTGTGGTCTTATCAACGGGGGCATGGTAGAAAGCTCATCAGCAACCTGCTAGAAGCCGGTCCCCTACTTCACGACGAGGTAGACACCGTGATAACGATGTCGCCTTTAACAGACACGGCGCTTAACTTTCATTTGAGTAATGGCGCAGAGATATTTGCAACCAACGAAGAAACCATTAACTACGTGTACGAGATAGAAGAACAAATTATACACTGACAGGAGGAAGCTATGCTGACTTCACTAATGTGCGTAGCAGTCGCAATTTATTTTGAGTCGAGGGGCGAACCCGTAGCAGGACAAGTTGCAGTTGCTCACGTGATAAGAAATAGAATGGAAGACCCACGCTACCCAGACAATGCGTGTGACGTGGTTAAGCAAGGTTATTACTGGAAAGGGTTTCCTATCCGGCACAAGTGCCAGTTTAGTTTTTACTGTGACGGGTTAAGCGACAACCCTAAAAATTTACGGGCATGGAAAGACGCGCTGTACATTGCCGAGTTGAGTGGCTACATCCCCGACACTACAGATGGCGCGACCCATTACCATAGTACAAAGGTGTTCCCCCAGTGGGCTTACGCCGGAGAAGTAACAACCAAGATACACAAGCATGTGTTTTACAAAGGCATTAACTAATGACTACTACCAAGATAAACGTGATGACCGCCGAAGAACGTGAGCGACTACGCAAAGAGTTAGAGAAACAGATAGCAGAGTTTGAGGCTAAAGGCGGCAAGATAACTCAGTGCCCACGCAATGCGTACACCGACACGGACGCGGAAGGCAAACCCAAGCGTAAGTTTTCGTCTGTAAACGGAGGAGAAAAAGGACTGACGCTAACGATTGATCCGGCAAAAAGAACAGCAGGGGGCTTCGTGCCGCGCACGAAAGGGGAGGAGTAAACGTGGAGCTAGAAATAAGAAGTGATGTACCCATACCTACCACACGTAAGAGCGGCCCTACCTCTAAGTATGAGGCGCTGCTAGACATGAAAAAAGGGGATAGCGTAACGCTACCTACCCAGTCCGATGCTAACGCTGCGCAGATGCTACTTAGTAGGCACGACATGGGTGCAACTATGCGCAAACAAAAAGACGGCACGTACATGTTATGGAGAGTTTTCTAATATGAACAAAACTTGGGACGGCAAAAGGTGCGACATGTGCGGCGGCCACAGGGGCAATGATAGAAAGGAGTCTATGTTCTGCCCAGACTGCAAAGAACAAATGGATAAGTGCAGCACGTTGTGGACGACCGCAAGTAAAACTATAGTTGGTATAAAAAGCGGAAAGTGAAAATATATGTACGAGTATAACTGCAAGATAGTGAGAGTCGTGGACGGAGATACAGTCGATGTGGATATTGATCTTGGCTTTGATACTTGGAAGTGCGGTGAGCGCATTCGTTTGTATGGTATCGATACTCCAGAGTGCCGCACAAGAAATGCTACGGAGAAGGCTGCCGGATTCTTGGCAAAGGCGTTTGTGGAAGACGTACTGCACGTCGGCGGAATTTACAAACTCACCACGAGAGACAAGGGCAAGTACGGACGATACTTGGGCACTATAAAAATAGACGGCGACCTAACTATTAATGCTGCGCTCGTTAGTGAGAACCTAGCCGTGCCGTACACAGGCGAAGGCAAGTACGTTACAAAGCCCAAGCACGAAGCGAACTATAAGATACTTAAAGACAGGGGATTGATTTAGGTGAACATAATAACGGTAGACTTCGAGACGTATTACGACAAGACGTTCTCTCTTAGTAAGCTAACAACAGAGCAGTACGTGCGCAGTCCAGAGTTTGAAGTCATCGGGCTTGGCGTGAAGGTCAACGGGGGAGAAACAGATTGGATAAGCGGACCGTTCAATGCGGTCAAAGAGTATTTGCATGATAACTACGATTGGAAAAATTCTGCTGTTCTCGCTCATAACACTATGTTTGATGGCGCTATTCTTAGTTGGCTGTTTGATATTCACCCTAAGTTATACCTTGATACGTTGTGTATGGGCCGTGCGCTCCATGGTACGGAAGTTGGTGGCTCGCTTAAGTACTTGGCTGACATGTATGAGATTGGCGCGAAGGGTACAGAAGTAGGAAACGCAATCGGCAAGCGCCTAGCGGACTTCACTGACGAAGAGCTAGAACGGTACGGCGACTACTGCATACAAGACGTTGAGCTTACCTATCAGTTGTTCGAGATATTCCTAAAAGTATTCCCCAAGAAAGAACTCAAAGTAATCGACATGACGCTGCGTATGTTTATCGACCCAGTTTTGGAGTTGGATGTAGGCAAGCTAGAAGACCACTTGGACACGCTGCAAGAACAGAAAGAGAAGTTGCTAGAAGAGTGTGGCATTGGCAAGGACGAACTAATGTCCAACCCGAAGTTTGCTAAGGCACTTGAGTCACTGGACGTTGTGCCACCAATGAAAACAAGTTTGCGTACGGGCAAGGAGACCTTTGCTTTTGCCAAGAGCGACCAAGAGTTTAAGGCACTACAGGAACATGAGGACGCGCGAGTGCAAGCCCTAGTAGCTGCACGAATAGGTTTGAAGAGCACGCTAGAAGAGACCCGCACAGAACGGTTCATCGACATTGGCGTGCGAGGTACGCTGCCCGTACCGATACGGTACTACGCTGCACACACAGGCAGGTTCGGCGGTTCCGACAAGATAAACCTACAGAACCTACCATCACGAGGTCCGAATGCAAAGGTACTGAAATCCTGTATTTGCGCCCCCGAAGGCTACACCCTTATCGAAGCTGACTCTGCGCAGATTGAGGCCCGAGTGTTAGCTTGGTTAGCAGGACAAGTTGATCTAGTTAGGGCGTTCGAGAACGGCGAAGATGTCTACAAGAAGATGGCCGCCACTATCTACAACAAGAAGGTGGAGGATGTTGATAGCAGTCAACGCTTCATCGGTAAGACCACAATCCTAGGCGCAGGCTACGGCATGGGCGCCGCTAAGTTCCGCGATCAGCTCAAGAGTATGGGGGTTGAGGTGGAAGAGGAGGAATGTAAGCGCATCATACGTGTGTACCGCAGTGCCAATGCTGCTATCTCTCAGTTGTGGCGTGACGCACAGAATGCCCTGATGGGTATGTACCAAGGCGAACGCTACGGTATAGGCAAGGCGGGGGTGCTAAAGACTCTGCCCGAAGCTAACGGTATACGCCTGCCCTCGGGACTCATCATGCGTTACGGTGACCTGAGAGCCGAAGAGGGTGAGATGGGGCTACAGTTCTCGTACAAGACCCGTCGCGGTAGGGTGAATATCTACGGCGGTAAGGTGATAGAGAACGTATGCCAAGGTATTGCCCGATGCGTTATGACAGACCAGATGCTCTTGATTTCAAAGAAGTATCCTATATTACTTACAGTACATGACTCTGTGGTATGCTGTGTCCCAGACAATGAAGTTGACGAAGCTGCGGCTTATGTTGATGAATGTATGCGACACACTCCCGATTGGGCAAAGGGCCTTCCGGTGCGTGGTGACGTGGAAATCGGAAAGAACTACGGAGAAGTCACGGAATGGGTAAACCCACATGGTCCTTTAGTAGCATAAAGACGTTCGACCAATGCCCCAAGAAGTACTACCACACCAAGGTAGCTAAGGATTACAAAGAAGATTTTAATACCGAAGCTATCCTGTATGGCAACGAGTTCCACGAAGCTGCTGAGCACTACGTAAGGGGCGATGTTGAGGAGTTAGACCCAAGGTTTGATTACGCCAAGGCGGCGTTAGACAAGCTCAAGAACATGAAAGGCGAGAAGCTCTGCGAGTACAAGATGGGTCTTACCGAGAACCTTGAACCCTGCGGATTCTTTGACAAGGACGTGTGGTTTAGGGGTGTCTCGGACCTGACGATAATAGATAGAGAAGCCGGTGTAGCTAAGATATTCGACTACAAGACCGGCAAGTCTGCGAAGTATGCGGACAAGGGACAGCTTGAGTTGATGGCACTAGCTACGTTCAAGCACTTTCCCGAGGTAAAGGTAGTAAAGAGTGGGCTGCTTTTTGTGGTGTGTAATGCGTTTATCAAAGAAACGTACACCATCGAGAACGAGCCTGACCTGTGGAAGAAGTGGCTTGGTGAGTACGCTAAGCTAGAGAAAGCGTTTGAGGTAGATACTTGGAACGCAAGGCCAACAGGGCTTTGCCGCGCTTGGTGCGTGGTACTGGAGTGCCCACATAACGGTAAGAGGTGAGACCATGCCGTACAAGAACCCGAAAGACAGACCGAAGCAAAAGAACAAACCTAAAGGCAGTCCTGAGTTTGAAGCTCGAATGGAACGCCAACGTGCTAGACGTAAGATGGACAAAGAAGGCGAAGACAAGAACAACAATGGCAAAGCCGACAAGCGCGAAGGCAAAGACGTTAGCCACAAGAAAGCACTTAGCAAAGGCGGCAGCAACAAAGACGGCGTGACAGTAGAAAGCCGCAGCAAGAACCGCGCTAGAAATTATAAAAAGAAAAAGACAACAACCAAGAAGTAAACATAGGCGAGGATGAATGAGAATAATAGATAACAGAGGCTTGCTTCTGCGGCTTCGTAATCCTGCGAAAATCACAACGGCCATACCGACAAGCAAGGCAGTTGGGGATAACGAGGTACTAGTTAAGTGGGGCGTAGACGAAGCCCGAGTACTTAGGAACTTAAACGTAAAGGACGTACCGTCACCTATTCTGGGTATGTACGACTGGCCCGGGCGCTATAAACCTTTCGACCACCAAAAGACAACCGCTTCGTTTCTTACCATGAACCCCCGAGCCTTTTGCTTTAACGAGCAGGGCACAGGTAAAACAGCTTCTGCTATATGGGCGGCTGACTTCCTAATGAAGCAGGGCAAGGTAAACCGCGTACTTATCATTTGCCCCCTGTCCATCATGGACTCAGCTTGGCGTAACGACCTGTTTAGTTTTGCCATGCACCGTACTGTAGACATAGCGCACGGCGCTAAGAAGAAACGCCAAGAGATTATCGGTAGCGATACCGAGTTCGTCATCATTAACTACGACGGTGTAGAGATAGTAAAAGACGATATAGCTAACGGCGGCTTCGACCTGATTATTGTGGACGAGGCAACACACTACAAGAACGCGCAGTCTAAGCGGTGGAAAGTACTGGCTAGCATTATGACGAGCGACACTTGGCTCTGGATGATGACGGGCACACCTGCCGCACAGTCACCGGTTGACGCGTACGGACTAGCCAAACTAGTTAACCCTAAAGAGGTGCCTAGGTTCTTCGGCGCGTTTCGTGAGTTAGTAATGCACAAGGTGACGCAGTTCAAGTGGGCACCGAAACCTAACGCCACCGAGATAGTCTACAACGCCCTACAACCTGCAATACGTTTCACTAAGGAACAATGTCTCGACCTGCCTGAGATGACTTACGTTAAACGCGGGGTGGAGCTGACCGCACAGCAGAAGAAGTTCTACGAAATACTACGCAAGCAGATGATGACTACTGCGGGCGGCGAACAAATAACTGCGGCTAACGCTGCCGTGAACATGAACAAGCTATTACAGATTTCATGTGGTGCGGTCTATAGCGATACTGGAGAGACAGTAGAGTTCGATGTTAAGAACCGGTACAAGGTACTACGTGAGGTTATCGACGAGTCTAGCCAGAAGGTACTTATCTTCGTGCCGTTCAAGCATGTCATTGGAATCCTTAAGGAAAAGCTAGACAAAGAAGGCATAACCAACGACGTGATAAACGGAGATGTTAGCGCCAATAAACGGACTGCCATCTTCAAAGAGTTCCAAGACACCGACAACCCCCGCGTACTTATCATACAACCGCAAGCTGCTGCGCACGGCGTGACACTTACTGCGGCGAATACGATCGTATGGTGGGGGCCAACATCTTCGCTTGAGACTTACGCACAGGCTAACGCTCGCGTACACCGCTCAGGACAGAAGCACCCTTGTACCGTAGTTCAGTTGCAAGGTTCCCCCGTAGAAAAGCGCATCTACAAGATGCTAGACGACCGAATCAACGTCCATACAAAGATGATTGATTTGTACCAAGATATACTTGAACTGTAGTTCAAACTAAATTACACTCAATAAAACAAAACAAAAGTTGGAGATGATGACATGACAGACGCTGTTGTGACGGACCTTGACCGCCTCGTTTCTGTGTACGTTAAGATTCGAGACCAAAAGAACGAGCTAGCTGCTGCGTTTGCCGAGCAGGAAAAAGAACTGAACGGCAAGCTAGATACGGTAAAGCAAGCTCTACTAGAACATTGCAAAGCTACTGGAACTGAATCTGTAAAGACCGCTTCCGGTACGTTCTGGCGCACCCAGAGGAAAAGATTCTGGACAAGTGACTGGGATGCAATGAATCGGTTTATCGTGGAGAACGAGGCGGTAGACCTTTTAGAGAAACGAATTCATCAAGGCAATATGAAGCAGTTTCTTGAAGAAAACCCCGAAGTATTACCGCCGGGGTTAAACGCAGACAGTGAGTATTCTATTACTGTACGGAGGAAGAAATGAGCGAGACAGCAAGTTACGTCCCTGTAGAGGATGTTGCTGAGCATCTTTCTGTGAAAGTGAGCACGATTAGGCAGTGGGTAAATAAGGGCTTCATACCAAAAAGTACTTATATAAAGGTGGGTTACACGTACCGCTTTGATATTCCCGCAGTCGTCGCGGCACTTAAACAAGAGGAAGCAAGCGACAACCACGAAGCAGAAGGACAGATTACCCAACAACTAGAACTAGACTTTAATGAGGATTATGACCTATGAGCGAATTAGCGTTATTCGATAACATGCCTGCGGAGTACAAAGAACTACTGGCGCAGCTAGAGCCTGACAAGAACGCCTCCGGTGGTGGTAGTAAGGGCGGCACTAACCGTCTAAGTATCCGTGGTGGTGTGTTCCGTAAGGTAGTAAACGGGCAAGAAGTGGGCGAGCTTGATGGGCGTTCCATTAACATAGTAATTGTTAAGACTTCACCTGTGTCACGTATGTTCTACGAGGGT
>Ga0208791_1001058_pt1 | contig 10727 bp, 10 predicted proteins | sample 11_taG_FD_184084 | JGI IMG/M metagenome (GOLD analysis project Ga0208791, IMG submission 184084) | Marine viral communities from the Subarctic Pacific Ocean - 11_ETSP_OMZ_AT15265 metaG (SPAdes) (version 2) | ecosystem: Environmental > Aquatic > Marine > Oceanic | place: Pacific Ocean | collected...
TCCTCGATAACTACAGGAGCATCAGCTTTTACTTTACGATTTGTAAATGCTTCCTCCTTGATTACATCAATTCTTTCTTGCTCTTTCTTATCAAATAAACGAGCTGTGTAATCAAAATTCTCTTTAATAAAGGTTGGTGACTTATCACCTAACACTTTTCTAAGATACTCTTTCTTCTTGTCTTGTAAACCAGAAGTCTTCTTCTCTAAGAATAAATCAGCTTGTGTTGTGTTGTAAGCTTCTTTGAGAAGGTTGTTCTCTTTCTCAACTTCATTAAGTCTTGCAGTAAGATCGTCAATAGTATTTTTACCTTCCATAACAGCGCCTTTAACTGACTCTTTCATTAATGTAGAGTCAACAGCCAATACATTTCTTAAATTACTAAGTACTTCAGAAGCTGTTCTATTCTTGGTTGCTTCTTCAATTGCTGCAACCGGAATAGACTCATCAATATATTCTTCAATATAATCAGAAATTGATTCAACTAATGTCTCTTTAAAGTTAGAAGCATCTTCGTTAATTTCCTTTTCGTACTTTTTAACAACATGTATAAGCTTTGTAGCATTACTAGTATCGACTGCCTCTACTACTCTCTTAAGCTTATCTGTATGATCTTTATCAATTGCTGCTACCAACTCTTCCAACTTTTCAGCATAAAGCTCATCTTGGTTAGTTAAAGCAGCTTCTACTGATAATTCGACCTTTTCCTTGATCGCGGTCTCAATAGCATTTACAGAGTCTTCTGTTAATACTTCTTGGAGTTCTTTTGGTAATAATTCGTTATTCATAATTAAAAGAGTGGTTTTTCTGTTGCTGTATCGATTCTAGATTTTATCTTGTCCTCAATGACGCTCTTCAAATATTTATTCGCCTGAGCGTAATTTTTGTTGGAAAGTTCTTCTATAAACTTAGAAATTTTATTTTTTTCTTCCATATTAGTATTTATTAGAGTTTATTAATGAAACTTATGATTCTCTCTGTTAAAAATCTGTCTATATCCTTCTTAGGTAGCTTTGATACGCTTTCTTCGAAATTATCGTATAGTTCTTCATACTTACCATCATCAGCTAAAACCCATTGTTTAGATTCAAGTATACCATTTACAAAAGCTTTTGGGTAAGAAGGATCAGCTACACAATCAACAGCTACTAACTTCATGTTCTTAACTGTATTATGATTACTACCTTCTTCTAATGTACCTAATGCTCTTGAAGACATACCGACTTTTACACCATCATTTATAAGGGCACGTACTATTTGTCCACAAGGAGTTGTTAAAACTTTAGACTTTCCGTAAAAAACATTATCATCCTGTGTAATTTCTGTTACAATATGACAAGCTCTCTCTAAGTCCACATCAGCGGAGGTAGGGTGATTTAACTCTCCCATAGCTCTTCCTGGTACAACCATTTCTTCATTATAACGAGCTACTTCTCTTTCTAGCTCTTCCCTAGGGTAAAGTCTGTTATTTCTATTCACCCCCTCTGCCATCATATAAGGTCCTTTAATATAAAGGTTAGATGGCGAATTTTTATTTGTTTCTTCTTCGATATATTCGAATTCATCGGTAACGTCTGGTTTTTCAACGACCAAATTAAGCTTAAGAGACATACAATTATTTATACAATAGTAACTAAAAAGTCAAATTAATTCTCTTTCAGTTAGTATAATAAACGTTAAACCCCGCTTTTTACCATATTTTCTTGCTGCTTCCCACTTAGCTTGATTAATCACATAATTTTTTTGCTCGTATAATAAGTGTTGCTTTTTTCTATATTTTGTCTGCGGGGGTTTAGTTTGCTTTGATGGTTTGATTTCAACTAAATATTTTTTTATATCATTACCCTCTTTTATTACTACATAGTTATCAACAAAATACCTATGAACTCTACCATCTAAAGGGCTAGTGTATGGCACAATAACATTCTCACTTCCCCACTTAAGAACGTTTTTGTTATTATCGCAGAATCTAAAAAACTTTAGTTCTAATCCCGATCTATATGTAGCTTTTGTACCAATAAACTTATCTTTATTTTTTGGTACAAATTCTCCCTGTCTCCATTTTACTCTTTTTTTCATTACCCAACTATGAAAAGAGCAGGATCATTATCTCCCATTCCAGGAGATGCTCCTTCTAGTAGTTTTTGCTCTAGCTCTGCTTTCTTTGTTGAACCTTCACTCAACATATCTGAGTTTAAAGCTCCACCACCTAGTAGATTAACACTACCAAACTTACCTCTTACCCTTCCTATAGTAATCATACTTAACGCTAAAGCATATTCATATACCCACTGCTCTTTAATAATATCTCTAATTGGTCTTTCGAGATAACAAGATATAACACCATAAAACCTATCCTTTTTAGGTTGTGGGTACATCTTTAAATATTGTGTACGTTCATCAAACTGTAAATCCTTTCTTAAAGCAAGTACTTTCTCCCTTGTATCCATCCATTCCTTAAGAGTATACCATGATACTAAATCAAAACCATAATTACCTAACGCGTAGCTAAAGTAAGTTTGTTGAGCTAATGTTTGTTCTAATGTGAATAGTGTATTAATACCTGTAGATGAACCTTCTTCAAAATCTGTAACAGATATAACTTTTCTATAATCCATTACATCGTAATCATATACATTTTGGTAAGTAGTTGCGTCTGTATTTGTACCTTCTAATGATAATGTTTTTCTTTTATTTTCTTTAAATGCAGAAGATAATGAGCTATTAAACGACGTAATAGAACTATAAAGTGACTTATCAAATAATTCAAACTGGTCTATACCTTCTGTAAATGTTGAAGACAGGGTCGGGGATGCTGCAAATGATGCTGATAATATAGACGACGTTGCTGTAAAGATAGATTCAGGTGTTTCGATATAAAACTCAGAACTAGGTCCAAGTGGATTAGTACCAGCTATCTTCTTAGCATTAGTATCTAAATCGGTATTTGCTAAAGTATACAATAGATCTAAACGAATACCTTTATTCAGTTCATATAAATTAGAATCAAATATCATATACTCCCTAGTATATCCTGCATATTTTGTAAAATATTCAACAGCGATTTGAATATTCTCCCTAAGTTGATCAGTATGAATTTCTAAAGAAACTAAAGGGTAACCTAACGATCTTTTAATTCTATCACCCAGCCTATCAAAAGTTTCAATTTTATTATTTAAATTTGTAGATAAAAAAGCTGAAAGAGGGGTAATTTCACACGCTAGAGCCATATCATTATTTAGTCATACAAAAATAAAAATATAGGAGAAAAAAATATGCTTTTTATTAAATATTGATATGGCCCTTTCAGCAACAATAGTTCCACCCGTAACTGGCGGTTTAATGTCAGCAGAGTACCTTTCAACATTTATGACAGCTACAGTACCATCTGGTGGTACTTTAATACAAATTCTCGAGACGGGGCCGCGAATGGTATTAATCTTCGATGACGGTAATTAAACCTCTGCAGCAGGCTCAGCTGGTTCAGCAGCTTCAGGGGGTTCAGCTTCTGAAGCTTCTCCTCCACCAAACTCAGGAACATCGCTAGCACCTCCGACATCACCAGCAGCTACACCGCCACCTTCGCCACCAGCACCTGGTTCAGCGCTAGCAATACTTTCTGCTGCAGCTGCCTCTTTCCAAGACGGTCCTGCGTTTTGTATTTGAGCTAACTCCCACTGAAGCTCCATATCCTTTCTCAAGAACTCTCTGTTAGCGAGAATATCCTTATCCTTCCAACCAAGATATTTTTTCTGCGCGTAGGTTGCAGATACATATTCGTTAGAAGCTAAATTATTATAGTTAGCAGCTTTAAGCTCTAGCTTTTGATTTTCTCTTAATTCGTAGAAGTTAGTAGGTACGTTAAAAATAACTTCCAAATTATTTTCTTGTATATCGTACTTATCAATAATACCTCTCATCTTGAGATGAGTAAAGAAGCCTCTCTTAAGCCCTGCAGCGAATCTTTGCTGTTGTCTAACTACAAATTTAGCAAACTTAAGCTCCTCTCTTAACATGGTAGATCCGTCAGCTGATGCTTGATCAGCAGGATCTAATCTTGTAGATGGTACTTTAAGAGCCCTATAGAGCTTCTTAATAAAGTACATTAAATCAGCTAGCTCACCTAAATTAGCGCCACCGGGTAGCTGTGTAACGGATGTACCTTCAGACCCTTGCCGCTTGGCAAACCAAAATGCATCAAGCATTGACTGCGGATTAAACTTATTTACCACGCTAGTCTGGTCTACATCAAATGTCTTTCTTGCCCAGTAGTTCTGAATTAACTTTCTTAAATATGCTTCTGCTTTAGGCGGTGCCATATTACCAACATCTACGTTAAATACGAGACGTTCTGGAGCTCTTACCAATCTATAAATGACTATAGCGTCTTCAATAAGAGATAGTTGACGGTAAGGCCTTCTAGCATTTTCCAAGAAAGGAGTAACGAAGTTTTTTGTCTCATTATAAACACCTGAGTTAACATATACTATCTGATTCTCTTCCATAGGAATCATTTCTGTCTTTTCCACCTTAGAGGGATCAGTAACACTAAAGATAGGCTTTTTATATACAAAACCTTTAACTAGCATATTTTGTATATTATTGTATACCGGGTCAATTATCTCACCTGGTATATTAATAGCACCCAATATACCTTCATTTGTATAGTTTTCGTGAACTATTAATTCAAAGAATACTTCACCTTCTACTAGTAATTGTCTAAAGAACGTCCACCCTTTATTTTTAAGATCGAAAAACTCTATAAACTTACTAAACTCTTTATCAATCTCACTCTTCTCATCAATTGAAAGATCAATATTATCATACATTAGTTTAGCAACATCACCACTATCATCTACATTAATGATTTCATCGCATATCTCATCCAAAGCATCTGACACTTCAGAGTAGGCCGCCATTATTTTATAATCACGTAATCTACCTGGCTTATCTGGTGATAAGTTAGCATACATTACATCGCCGAAAGAAGTGTCCTTTCCAAAGTCACCTATAGGGGTGGAATTATATGGATTAGAAGAAGATACAGAAGTCTTAACAAGGGCATCAGCCCTTCTCATCCCTGTCTGTTTAAATATCTTATACTTTGGATTTAAAGAATCGTCTTCTGTAGCACCAGCATATGGAAGTCTATTCTGAATATATTGAACCAAACTTCTTCCGAAAGTAGAAGCACGTCCATCATTTGTTACATATGATCTATTTTGACCAGAAGATGTTGAAGAGTCAGCCATTATACATATTTATCTAACTATTAATAATAATCACCGTATATATCAGTATTATTAGTACTCATATCAAAAACATCCTCTTTCGACACTACGTCAATGTCATAAGGATCTTCTTCAGTAGGGTAAGTCTTACCGTCAGAAGTTAGTTGATCAACTAATGTTGTTGAAAGCGTACCACTAAATGAATTATCATATATCTGCTCGTTTACCTTTTCAGAAGATAAACCATTTTCAAATGAGAAGTCATAACGCTTACCTCTCAATCTATAAACATAATGTCCTAAGACTGGGTTAAGTGCTGTAACATCTTGATCCATTCTTTCAGTGATCTCATAAAGAACAGATCCTCTATCATTGGGTCTATCGCAACCCAATACCGTTAAATCTATTATATCTCCAGCTTTAGGTTCAATAGATTGACCTACAGAAGAATAATCAAAATATGCAGATGCTGCTGTTGTAAAAGTATCTATATGCACATAAGCTGTAAATTCATCACCAGCATCGAAACCAAATTTTGTTAAACTAATAGCACTATCATCTAGTTCAACATACATTTGAATCCCTGATAACGGTCCTTGAAATTTCTTTGTTGTATCTTCTCCATATAGAAGATCTGCTGCTGATAAATTAAAAGTATTAATATAATAATCTACCGGCAAACCAAAATTATTAATAAGATCATTAAAGGCTTGATCATATACTAATTGCTCTGCTTGTAAATTAGATGGGTTAACAAACTTACCGCAGTTGGGTATAGCTGTAGCAGCAAGAACTTCTTCTGGCGTGCAATTTAACCTATTTTCATTACAGATTGACATATTATTTTCTTGTTATTATCCCGCAACTATTACCCTCTTCATCCTCATACATTTTACACTCAATATTTGAATTTCCTAGGCTTTTTGTTTGTCCGGGTATATATTCTACTTCATAATCTTTGAGGAGATGTTGAAGAGGTAACCCCATAAGTTTTATTTGAGACGCCGACCCTTTCATCAGATTACTAACATGGTGATTTTTATGCTTGTAATCTTTATTTTGAGTTGTTAGATGTTTTTTATCAAAGCCGAGTCTGTTAGGATCCTTATTACCTACTTTAAATTTTAAAAGCTCTTCTCCCTGATAATATTCAAAAAATTTTTTAAAGCTTTTCATAAATATATTTATTAAAAAAAGCCCGGAGGCGTACCTCCAGGCTTTACTTTATTGTTAAGCTTTGTTAATCTTTATTCGAAAGCGCCTTGACCAGCTTTAAGATTACCGACTTTATTGTTCTTTCCGTCGTTATAATGAGTGTTCATTGATGAACCCGGATCAACTTTTCCAGAAGCTCCTTTTGCAGAAGCAGCTCCTTTAGCTTTAAGATTGCCTACTTTGTTGTTCTTACCATCATTATAGTGAGTATTCATTGCAGTAGGAGTACCTTCTTCATCTTCTTCATACTCTTCCATTTCTTCATCACCGTAGTGACCTTCACCATCTTCTGGATCTGCGTCTTCATCTTCACCTTCTCCTTCATCACCAATTGCTGCTTGAAGAACATCGCAAAGAGCTTGTGCCATTTCCTTATCTAAAGTAACTGTAATTTCACCATCTCCAGCTTCTGCATCTGTTTCTGCATCTGCTAATCCAAGTGCATCGAGATCATCTTCTGCTGCTTCGTCTGCAAAAGGAAAATTCTCGTTAACCATCACCTTATCATAAAGTTTATCGAATACTGATTTAGTCGCCATAAAATTATTTAGGCTCTCCTTTGCAATTTTCTCTGTTTCTTCTGAATTTTCTTCACCTTTTTTCTTATCTTTAGCTGCCTTTTTCATAGACTCCTTCTTATTACCATCTTTATCCAAATCAATATAGTCTGGTTTTTCATTGTCTTCTTCGTCTTCCTCACCAACGATTCCAGAATAAGCATTTCCCTTACCTGTAGGTAATGGACCATCACACCCTAAGCCAGGATCGTTATCATCACCGTAAGAGTAGCCACGAACATTATAGTTGTTATTCTTTTTACCTATTTTGGTAATATCATTCTCTGATTCTTTAAAGCCGCCCTTTTCTTCAGGACCACCTTGCTTTTCTAAATCAGCGTTTCCTACTTCACCTTCTGGTACTTTTTGCTCAGTTACAACAACTTTATTGAAAACATCACTATAAATTTCTCCTAGATTAGTGAGATCATTGTTTTTAGACATACAATTATTTATACTAGAGATAAATATTTTACATGCCTCAGCAGGATAATATGTATTATATGGGTAATAAAAACTTACCCAACGTTAATTGGAAGGGCGAATATACTAAAGAACAAGTAAAAGCTTTAACAAAAGCGCATAAAAACATTTTATATTTTGCGGAAAATTTCTTTTATATTGTCAACCTAGATCGAGGTCGTGAAAAGATTGAGTTGTATAAAGCTCAAAAGAGAGCTCTTAGAAAGATGAGAGACAATAGATTCTTTATTCAACTAGCTTCACGTCAGATAGGTAAATCGACTATGATGACCATTTATATTCTATGGCAGGCTATCTTTAATAGTGATCAGAGAATATTATTAGTAGCTAACAAAGAGGCGACCGCGATAGAAATCTTCCAACGAATTAGAATGGCTTATGAGGAGTTACCTAACTGGTTAAAATCCCCAGTAAAGGAATATGCTAAGACATCTATGACGTTAGAGAATGGATCACGTATAGGTATTACAACTACTACCGGTACAGCTGCTCGTGGTCAATCCGTTAACTGCCTTGTTATTGACGAGATGGCATTTATTGAGCCTCACTTAGTAGAAGAGTTTTGGAAGTCGGTCTTTCCTGTTATTACATCTTCTAAAAAGTCCAAAGTGTTTGTTTGTTCAACTGCTAACGGTACTGATAATCTATTTTATAAATTATACGCTGGTGCTGAGTCTGGTGAAAATGGTTGGGCTTATGATAGAATTTTATGGGATGAGGTACCAGGTAGAGATGAGGTATGGGCTAATAATACTAAACAAGCTATAGGCTCACATGATGCTTGGCTTCAAGAATTTTGTTGTCAGTTTATAAATTCAGGTGAATCTTCTATTGATGATGAGTTATTTGAAAAAATGCAGACGCAGGTTTGCGAACCAAAAATAGTTTTAGATGATGGTCATTATAAAATTTGGGAAGAAGCAGATTCCTCTAGAGTATACGCTGCCGGGGTGGATACAGCAGAAGGTGTAGGAGTTGATTCTTCCGTAATTCAAATATTCGATATTACTGATTTAAGAGATATTAGACAAGTAGCATGCTATAATAATAATAAGATACCTCCAGCAGAATATACTAATAAGGTATATTCTATTTTACGTAACTATGGTTCTCCATTAGCTTTAATAGAGAGAAATGGGCCTGGTGCGCAAGTGGTAGATAGATTGGCAAACGACTACGGTTATGAAAAGCTTGTATCATATGGAAATGCTGCAGCACATAGAAGAAAGGTAATGCAAGGTATGATAGCGCATACAAACACTAAATATAAAGGTGTTCTTAATATGCGCTATTATATTAATGAAGCGCGTTCTGTCACTATTAGGGATGAAGAAACGCTTAAAGAATTAAAATCGTTCGTTAGATATCCTAATGGGACTTGGAAAGCGAGACAAGGTTATCATGATGATAAGGTAATGGCTACCCTCTACTCTCTATTCATATTAGAAAAAGAGATTACAGAACGTTTCTTTGAAATAATAGAATTAGATGATATGGGTAAGCCTCTAGTATTAGAACCTATGGATTATGGTATTCAGTACTTCGAGGATGCGACTTCTATATATTCTGATAATGAAGTAGTAGGATCTAATAATATGCTACCACCAGTTGTATTTGGCATGGGTGATAGTCAAACGGAAGATGATATGGCTGAATTAGAAATGAATGGGTTTACCCCTCTTCAGTAATAAATATAGACATGGCAAGAAACGCTACACCTCAATCTATTCTTAATAAGTCTAGAACTGATAAATTTCTTTTAATTTTTGACGTACCACCAATTTTAAAGGATAAGCGATTTAGTTCGAATTTTAAAAGTGATAGCATATCAATAGTACCGGATTCTGTACAATTCTCAATATATGGCACAGCAGTACCGGAAATAACAGTACCCGCAGTCGAAAATAGGTACGCTGGAAATACACTATACCTTTCATCTCATTCAAAAAATTCATACCCTCCTGTAAATGTTAAATTTAAAATTGATAATGAATATAAAAATTACTGGGTCTTATATAATTGGTTAAATCTTTTACATGATCAAAGAGAAGGTAGATATAATGCTAGGGAAATTAATGTTGACAAAAACTTTGCTGATTATCAAACAAACCTTACAATAAAGGGAAAGGATGAATTTAATAACGACAGAATAAAATTTACCTATACAAAGGCATTTCCAACATCTATCGATTCAATTGATTATGACTATCAAAATACAGATGAGATAGTTTCCGGATTTACCTTTGTTTATTCACAACTTCACACTGAAATAGTAGATTTTTGAGTTTTTTGGGCCGAATTTAAATAAATAATTTTATGGCTCAAAGAACTATCACCTCACCAGGTGTTGAAATAAGAGAATCGGATTTATCTCTTATCGCACCACAGAATATAGGTACAAATTTTTATATTACAGGATTTGCTCAGCAAGGTCCTTTGGATGAAGTTTTAAAAATTACTACTAAGCAAGAGTTGGACCGTGTATTTGGTACTCCTACTAATTCAGCAGAAAGATATTTTTACTACTCTATAAGCGAATTACTTAATTCGCCAGGTAATGTTTACGCTTCTAGACTTCCATATGGTGCAGATAGCGGTGATGGATTTGGATCCAAGTACTCTGCTTTGGTATACCCAGTAAGAGCAGTTACTAACTCAGATGGAGGTGGTACTTTAAGCGCTTATGATTTTTCACTTAACTACTCACTGGCCAGCCAAACAGGACCTGCTCTTTCAGGCTCTACATTTACATTTACTGGAGGTAACGGTGCATCAGTAAGTGTTGGATTTAACATTGCTGGTGAGGGTATGCACGTTTACGGCGGCACTACTACTCAACCTAGTGTTACAGCAACTATTGCCGCGGTTAATACACCAAAAGCTACAGTTTTAACAAGCATTAAAACTGCAATTGATAATGCTACAACACCCGGAACCGCCACCGCTACTATTGCTAACTCGGTATTAACAATACCTTTAACCGGTCAGATAACCGGTACTGCATCTTCAACTCCTGGAACTACATCCCCTTATGATGATGATGTAACAGAATCCTTTTCTTTCCTTTCACAATCTAATCAAGTAGTTACTACTGACTTAGATATAACAGCTGGAACATATGTATTAGGAGAGCCTACACACCTCGAACTTACTGAAAGTCAATATCTTAGCGCTACAGAAGGTGCTGGCTGGGATTGGTCGTCAACTGCTGGATTAAAAACAGACTTTAATACAGTATCTG
>Ga0208791_1001062_pt1 | contig 10704 bp, 10 predicted proteins | sample 11_taG_FD_184084 | JGI IMG/M metagenome (GOLD analysis project Ga0208791, IMG submission 184084) | Marine viral communities from the Subarctic Pacific Ocean - 11_ETSP_OMZ_AT15265 metaG (SPAdes) (version 2) | ecosystem: Environmental > Aquatic > Marine > Oceanic | place: Pacific Ocean | collected...
TTGGTTACATCCAAAACGCTAACGTAGGTTAATAATTAATTTATTGTGGGGCTTCGGCCCCACATGAATTTAAGGAGAATAAAATTATGTCAATAACATCAAAAGTTAGACAATCAGTAATTCTAGCAGCAGATGGACAAGTGCAGTCTTTAGTAGGTGGTGCAGCAGCCAATATTACTAAAGCAAATATTATGACTGTATTTGCTCAAAGTGATGCCGCTGATGGTGAAATTAAACTTTATAATGAAATAGGAGCTGGTAAGACAGCAGCTAAATTAATTTTTCATGGTAAGTTTGGTACAGCAGCTAATCACGTGCATGAGTTTAAATTACCAGGAGCTGGTATTTATGCTGACACTGGAATATATGCAGATTTAACTAACGTAGACTTTTTCTATATAGTCGGAACATTTTAGAGGATTAGCCAATGGCGAATACTACTTCCTCATCATATTCATTTGATCAGGATTTCTCAATAGATGAAATCATTGCAGATGCGTATGAACGTCTTGGTTTAGTTGGGACGGCAGGACATCAATTAAAAACTGCAAGAAGATCTTTAAACATTCTTTTTCAAGAATGGGGTAATAGAGGAATACATTTTTGGGAAGTAGGAAATACAAACATTAATCTAGTTGCAGGTTCAACAACTAATATTGATGCTACAGCTGAAGGATCTGGAGTATATACTTTTTATAGAAACTCTACAGATGTACCAGGAGGTGGAGAGCCACCACAAGCAACTACAGTTCCGGTAGCAAATGTTTATGGTATATCAGATATTTTAAATGTTACTTATAGACAAAATTATAATACAACTTCTCAATCAGATATTGGTTTAACAAAAGTTGCTAGAGATTCTTATTCTGCAACAGCTAACAAAGCATCTAATGGAACGCCTTCACAATTTTGGGTACAGAGATTTATAGATAAAGTTACGATTACAGTTTACCCTTTACCAAACGCAACTGCTGCAGATAATTTTTTAAATGTTTATTACGTAAAAAGAATTCAAGATGCAGGAGCATATACTAACGCAAGTGATACACCTTTTAGATTTATACCATGTATGATTTCAGGATTGTCATATTATTTATCTATGAAGTTTGCACCACAACGAACACAGGAAATGAAGTTGTTGTACGAGGATGAATTAGCTAGAGCATTGTCTGAAGATGGTTCTGCAGCTAGCACATTTATTACTCCGAAGACATACTATCCAAATATATAATGGCTAGATTTGCAAAAGGTAGTAGAGCATTAGCAATTTCTGATAGATCAGGAGCAGCTTTTCCATATAGAGAAATGGTCAAAGAGTGGACTGGTGCGTGGGTACATAATTCTGAATTTGAACCTAAACAACCACAATTGCAACCACACCCAGTAGCATCTGACCCACAAGGATTGATGCATGCAAGACCTGCAAGAGTAGAGTTTCCTACATTAGATGTTTTACCAAATAATCCTTTTCAAACATATCAAGTAGGTTCTCCAATTATTAATGTTACTTTACCAGGTCATGGTTATACAACAGGTGATATAAGAAGATTTAGAGGTTCACCAGAAACAGCAGGTGCTTTTAGTACTCCAAATGGAGTAGGAGGAATAACAGGATCTACAATTGCAAAAGCTGCTGGATATACTATAACTGTAGGAAAATATATTAGCGGCGCTACAAATACAAATGGGTCTAACGGAACAGATTGGTTTCATTTTAGTGCTGATACAAACGCAACAAGTGTTGTAAACGGAGGAGGAGGATTTCCAGTCTCAGTTGGACCGGTAACCTTAAAAGCATAATGGCAGGTGTATCAACATATTCATATTCAACATTAGTAACAGCTATAAGAGATTATACTGAAGTAGATGCTAATGTATTTACAGAAACTATCGTTGATGGTTTTATTATGGCTGCACAAAACAGAATTAATTTAGATCTTCCTATGGATTCTGACAGAGTTCAAGCAGAAGCACAATTTGCAACTGATTTTAATTCAATTACAATGCCTACTAAAGCTTTGTTTGTTAGAGGTATAGAAGTATATGAATCAACAGCAAACACTAATGGTCAAGGAATATGGTTAGAGAAACGTGATCAAACATTTATTTCAGAGTATGTAGGTAATTTAACAGGAACTGCAGGAGGTGCTGCTGCACAAGATGTAACTGGTCTTCCTAAATATTATGCTATGTTTGGTGGCGCAACAACAGGAGCCAATACAGCTACGTCTGGTGCTATATATGTAGCTCCAACGCCTGATGCAAACTACAAATATATTATTCATTATAACGCAATGCCTACAGGATTAGGTTCTGGTGGCGATGGTACCGCTAATACTTATTTAAGTAATTACTTTCCACAGGGTCTATTATATGCATGTTTAGTAGAAGCATTTATGTTTCTAAAAGGTCCAACAGACATGTTGACACTATATGAAAATAGATATAAAACTGAACTACAAAAGTTTGCAGCGATGCAACTTGGAAGAAGAAGACGAGACGATTACACGGATGGTACAATAAGAATTCCAATCGAGTCAGCGCCTCAGTAATTAGGAGAAAAAATTTATGGCAATATCATCAGCAATTTGTAATAGTTTTAAACAAGAAATTTTAGTTGGTACACACAACTTCACAGCATCATCTGGTAATAGTTTTAAAATAGCTTTATATCAAAGTGATGCATCTTTAGGTGCAGGAACTACAGCGTATTCTTCTTCAGAAGAAATAACTAATACATCTGGATCAGCTTACACAGCTGGTGGAAAAGTAATTACAAGTGTTACTCCAGCTTTAGATGGATCAACAGCATGTTGTGATTTTGCAGATGTAAGTTTTACTTCTGCTTCTTTTACAGCTAACGGTTGTTTAATATATAACGATACACAATCAGACAAAGCATGTGCAGTAATTGCTTTTGGTGGTGACAAAACTGTATCAAGTGGAACTTTTACAATTCAATTTCCAGCAGCAGACGCATCTAACGCGATTATTCGAATAGCGTAGAGGTAACGACGGATGTCCGTTACTAGAACTTTCACAGTAACGGTAGTTAGTACCGGTTCAGGAAATAAATATTTTATTGATGGAGTACAACAAGCTACTTTGCTTTTAGGTGAAGGTGGCACATATAAATTTGATCAATCAGATAGTTCAAATAGCAGTCACCCTTTAAGATTTTCAACAACTAGTGACGGAACACATAGCGGAGGTGACGAGTACACTACCGGTGTAACCACTAATGGTACACCTGGTCAAGCAGGATCATACACTCAAATTGTAGTAGCTGAAAGTGCACCAACTCTTTACTACTATTGTACAAATCACTCAGGGATGGGTGGACAAGCTAACACTGTTGATGGAAATTCATGGGGACTTATGGCATGGGGTGCAAACGAATATGGCACTCAAGATGCTATTGATGTTGCAATTACAGGTGTGTCAGCTACATCTAGTGTGGGTTCAGTAGATGCTTTTAACGCAGACGGTTGGGGTAGACAAGAATGGGGTAACTCTGCTTGGGGTGTAGATTATGCAGTACAACTTTCAGGTCAATCAGCAACTTCTGCAAATGGTAGTTTAACAACTTTTGATACACAAACTGTTATACCAACAGGTCAAAGTGCAACTTCTTCAGTAGGTTCTACAACAACAGGTGTATTATCTATTGCAGATTTAACTGGTGTACAGGCTACATCTCAAGTAGGTGATTTTGATAATGCTGGTACATTAGTTGGTTGGGGTAGAAATGGTTGGGGTGAAGAACCTTACGGAGATTCATTTAATAAATTAGTTCAACCAACAGGATTGAGTTCAACGTCTAGTGTTGGATCAATAACAGCTACACCAGAAACAATTGCGTCTTTAACAGGATTAAGTTCTACTTCTGCTGTAGGTAGTTTAAGTTTTATTATAAGTCCTATAGTCGTACCAACAGGTCAAAGTGCAACATCTAGTGTTGGTACACCTTTAATAACACAAGCTACTGTTGGATTAACAGGTATTAGTGCAACGTCATCGGTTGGTGGTATAATTCTTGATGCATTAACTGTTGAACTAGGAGGATTACAATCAACATCTTCTGTAGGACTTTTACAAGAACAAATTAAAGAAATTCCAACAGGTCAGCAAGCAACGTCTGGTGTAGGATCTTTGACAGTTGGAATAGGAGTGCCGTTAACCGGGGTTAGTGCTACATCAGCAGTTGGCGAAATTATAGGTATACCTATGACAGTAGGATTAACCGGACAGTCAGCAACATCTATTGTGGGTACAGGGTTAATTCTTAAATACTATGGAAAACTTGATCCTAAAACAAGTACAGGGTATACACCTGAAACACCAAAAACGTCAGTTAGTGGATACTCACCTAAGACGCCAAAAACAAGTACAGGATACACAACTAAAACAGCATAATTATGTTTGACTTAAAACTAAATAACCAATATAAATACTTAAAACTAGGAGATTAATAAAGATGGCTTCAACATACACACCTCTTGGCGTAGAGCTAATGGCTACTGGTGAAAACGCCGGTACTTGGGGAACAAAAACAAATACAAATTTAAATATCATAGAGCAAATCTCTGGTGGATATGTAGAATTATCAATTGCAGGTGGCGCTGGAACTCAAGCTGTAGACAAAACAGATGGTGGAACTGGTTCAGCTGTTGCAACAAGAGTTATAAAATTTACAGGATCAATAAGTGGAAACAGAGTTATAACTTTTCCAGTTCTTACAGAAAATTTTTATCTTATTAACAATGGAACATCGGGTTCTTACACAGTACAATTAAAAGCAGCTTCTGGTTCAGGTGCTACAGTATCTTGGGGTACAGGAGACAAAGATTGGAAACTAGTATATTTTGATGGTGTATCAACTAACACAGGTGTTTACGAAATAGCTTTAGCTTCACCTCCAGGTGGATCAAACACACAAGTTCAATTTAACAATTCAGGAGCATTTGGTGGTTCTGAAAATTTAGTATGGGATGGAACTAATTTACAAATTGGTGACCAAGGAGACCTAAGATTAGGTGATGCTGATAACTCTCACTATGTAGCTTTACAAGCTCCATCAACAGTTGCTTCAAATGTTACTTTAACTTTACCAAATAATGATGGTGATGCAGATCAGTTTATGAAAACAGACGGTTCTGGTAATCTATCTTTTGCAACAGTATCAGGTGGCACATCATGGCAAGCAGTAAAAACTTCTACTTTCACAGCAGTAGCTGGTGAAGGTTATTTTATTAATACTACAGGTGGTGCATTTGAAATGGATTTACCTGCAGGAAGTATTGGAGATGAAGTAGCATTTATTGATTATGCAGGAACATTTGATACGAACGCATTAACAATCGATCAAAACGGAACAGAAAAAATTGCAGGATCAACGGATCCTTTAACAGTATCAACAGAAAGAGCAGCAAATACTTTAGTGTATGTAGACGGTACTCAAGGCTGGCTTCTAAAGAATAATTAAGGAGATCAATGGCTACTTATAGATCAATAGTAGGTCATAAGATTAACAAGCTATCTTCTGACCCAGCTGAACCTTTAACTGGACAAATGTGGTATAACTCTACTACAGGAACTCTTAGAGGAATAGGTGTTGTTCAAGCATGGTCGAGTAGTGGAAATTTAACAGACGCTAGAAGCGAAATAGGTTCTGCAGTTTCAGCACCAACGGAATCAGCATTAGGTTTTGGTGGTTCAGATCCTATAGGAAATCCTTCAAATAAAACAGAAGAATATAATGGATCAGGTTGGTCAACTGGTGGAACATTAAATACAGCAAGACGAACAACTCAAGGTTTTGGAACACAAACAGCAGGTGTTGCTGCAGGTGGTTTTAACGCTCCTCCTGGAGCTTATCATTCTGTAGAAGAATATAATGGTTCTTCTTGGACAGCTAATAGCGCTCCAGGGGAATTAGGAACAGGTAGATATAATGCAGGATGTTCAGGCACGTTAACTGCAGGAGCTATTTTTGGAGGTTCAGATGTTTCTCCTTCTACTATAACAGCCACAGAAGAATATGATGGGACTAATTGGACAGCAGGAGGTGCTTTAAGCACTGGAAGAAGTAGTTTAGGAGGAGTAGGAACACAAACTGCTTCTTTAGCATTTGGAGGGAGAGAACCTAGTATTAGCGCTAAAACAGAAGAATATGATGGATCCTCTTGGACAAGTGTAAATTCAATGAACACAGCTAGATACCTTCTTTCAGGAGGTGGAACACAAACCAGTATGATTGCTTTTGGTGGAACTACTGCAAGCCCTGCACCTGCAGGAGAAACAGGGGCATCAGAACAATATGATGGAACAACATGGACAACGTCACCAGCATCAATGGCAACTGCTAGATATTATGCAGGAGGAACAGGGACTTCAAAAGGTTCTGCCGTAGTATTTGGGGGAAATCCAGGTCCAGGAACAACTAATTTAACAGAAGAATTTAATAGTTCAACAAACACAATAACTGCAGCAGCATGGGCATCAGGTGGAAATTTAAATACATCAAGATCTTATATGGCAGGTATGGGAACTCAAAATGCAGCTTTAGCAGCTGGGGGATCTAATCCAACACCTGCACCAGGTAGACTTTTTACTGAAGAATACGACGGAGGTTCTTGGACAACTGTAAATAATTTAGCTGCAATTGGAGACAATTGGACAGGGTGTGGAACACAAACTGCAGCAATGGGATGTGGAGGTTATTTAAGTCCAGGTGTTTCTACTGCTACGCAATTATATGATGGAACTAATTGGACAACTAGTGGAACTTTAAATACAGCTAGATATAATAGCGGTACTTTTGGAATACAAACATCTGCAGTAACAGTTGGAGGAGGAGGTGCTTCTCCTGTGGGAGTTAGATTAAATTCTACAGAACATTTTAACGGAAGTGCTTGGACAGCTGTTCCTGGAACATTAAATACAGCAAGAAGAGTTGTAAATTGTTTTGGAACACAAACAGCAGGTGTTGCTGTTGGTGGAAACGCTAATCCTGGTATTGTAGCTAATGTAGAAGAATACAATGGTTCTGCTTGGACAAACGCAACAGCTTATCCTTCAGCTAAAAATGGTATGGGGTTATCTGGAACATTAACTGCAGGATTATCTTTTGGTGGTTTTCCAGGATACATAGCTGATACATTTGGTTATGATGGAACCTCTTGGTCAACAAGACCATCCATGGCAACTGCAAGATCTTTTGTAGGTGCAGCAAATGCAGGAAGCAATGTTTCTACGGCAGCTTTTGGAGGATTTACAGGATCTTTGACAGCAGCAACAGAAGAATTTACAGGTGAAACAACAGCAGCTAACATAGAAAATTTTACAACGAGTTAATTATGACAACATATAGAAATATACACGGACGATCAATTAGAGCGGTAGCAACGGATCCAACAGCCGAGGTTAGTGAAGGAGAAATCTGGTACAACACAGGCAGTGATACTTTTAAAAGTATATTGTCTGTTGAAGCATGGTCAAGTGCTTCGGCTATAACTACACCAAGATTTAATATGGGTAGCGGATCAAACGCTCCAGTTACCGCAGGTTTAATTTTTGGAGGATCAGGAAAAAGCACTGCAACAGAAGAATACAATGGATCAGGTTGGTCTAATGGTGGAGCTTTAGGAACTGGTCGTTATGAAATTCCTGGTTTTGGTGTACAAACAGCTGCAGTAGGAGCTGGTGGATATGCTAGTCCTGCACCCGGTAACAAATCATTGGTTGAAGAATACAATGGATCTTCTTGGTCAGAAGTAACTGATTTACCTACAGCTCAAAGAGGTTCGGCTTGTTTTGGAACTCAAACTGCAGGAGTTTTAGCAGGTGGTGTTTCTACAACAGCTAATTTAACTACATCTTTTGAATATGACGGAACTAATTGGACATCAGGTGGAACTCTTCCATCAGGAACTGATAGAACAACATCAGCTGGAGCAGGAGTTTTAACAGCAGGTCTTATAGCAGCTGGAGACACTAGAGTATCTTTTGAATATGATGGCACTAATTGGACAGCTGGACCAAGCACTGCATCAGATCATGATGGTGGTGCTGATACAGGAGTTCAAACAGCAGCTGTGGTTTTTGGTGGATTTACTTCTCCTGGAAGTGGACAAATTACTGCAACAGAACTTTATAATGGAACATCCTTTACTACTTCGCCAGCTACAATGGCAAACGGTCGTTATGGTGTAGGTAGAGGTGGTGTCAGTGGAACAAATGCGTTTGCAGCAGGTGGAGATAAAAATCCAGGAACTATAACTGATACAGAAGAATATAACAAATCAGCAAACGTTATTACAGGTGCAGCATGGGCAGCTGGTGGAAACATGCCAGTGGCAAAAAGAGTTGGAGCTTGTAGTAAAGGTGGAGATATAAATAGTAGTTTAACTTTTGGTGGAGATACTTTACCAATGGGAGCGGGTCAACCTCAAGTTAATACTACAGAAGAATATAATGGAACATCTTGGAGTGGAGGAGGAGCACTTGCAAATAATTTATCTGGTTCTGCAGGAGCAGGAACTCAAACAGCAATGATAGGAGCAACGGGATATTCTTTTCCGACACCTTGGACAACAGCGGGAGCTAGTTATGTTGCAAATGCTTTTGAGTATGATGGTTCTTCATGGACTAACGTAACTGCTTACCCAACAACAGGGGTAGGTTTAATTAGTTTTGGAACACAAACAGCTTCGGCTTTTGGAGGAGGTGCACAAGGTGGATCTCCAGGTCCAGAGGCTAATCAAAAAAGTAAAGATTACAAAGAGTACGATGGATCTTCTTGGACAACAGGTGGAGCTACAAATGTTTTTCACTCTAGAACTCAAGCCTCTGCTGGAACACAAACAGCAGGAATTGTATATGCTGGTGGAGATGCGCCTGGAGGAAATCCTTCTGGAAGAGGTGATACAGTAGAAGAATATAATGGTACGGCTTGGACAAGCGCAATAACTGCACCTAAAGAAAATTCCCTTGGAGGGGGTTTTGGAACTCAAACAGCATTTTTAGTTACAAATGGAAGCAACGCACCTATTCCTAGTTCACCTGGTACAACTGGATATAGTTTTACAACTTTTGTATACGATGGCACAACCATGAGAACTGATGCAAATACAGCTACAAGAAGAGTTTATTTAGGAGCTGATGGATCAATAGGAACAGCAGCAGGTATGGTATGTGGGGGCTCTACAAGTTATTCATCACGTACGACAGCCACTGAAGAATATTCACAAGGATCAACAGCACTAAACGTTAAGACTTTGACACAAAGTTAAACTATGATATACAAACTTAATTAAGGAGGACAAACTATGGCACACTTTATATATGGAGTAGCAACAAACACTGGAAAAGGATTCTTTACTGCAGAAGACAGAAGAGCATTCTTTCTTAGAGGTTATCCCGCAGATGTCTGGATGGTTGGAAACAACGTCAATGGCGCAATGTGGTTAGCTGAAAAAGGCGGTGTTGAAAAAACTAAATCAGAAGCACAAGCTTTAATTGATGCAGAAGTAACTGCAGCTCAAACTGCTTGGGATGCATTATCTGATGAAGACAAAGCTAGACCAGGTAACGACAGACCAGCTGATGTAATACTGCCATAAGGACATTCTAAATGGCAACTTACGTAGAAACATATGGTAAGAGAGTAAAAGTATTAGACTCTGACCCCACGCTCAATTCGAGTTGCGAGGGACAGGTTTGGTATAACGAAAATTCAGGAACATTAAGATCTCTTGTAGCCATCGAAGCATGGTCTAGTGGTGGAAATTTAATCACTGCAAAAGCTAGATACACTCAAGGTGGTGTTGGAACTCAAACAGCAGCATTAGCTGTTGGTGGATATTCTACAGGCATAGTAACAGAAACAGAAGAATATAACGGTTCTGGATGGTCAGCAGGAGGAGCTCTAGGAACTGGAAGATATGGTATTTATACAGCAGGAACTCAAACAGCTGGTTTAGCGGCAACAGGAAAAGGTCCTCCAGGTGTTGTTACAAACGTTGAAGAATATAATGGTAGTTCTTGGTCAGAAGTTAATAATAACTCAACAGGAAGATTTTTAGGAAGTTCTTGTGGAACTCAAACTGCAGGTTTAATTTATGGTGGAGCTGGTCCCAATAATCAGACAGAAGAATATGATGGTACTAATTGGACATCTACAAATAATTTAAATACTGCTAGAAATACAGGATTTTCTTCAGGAACTCAAACTGCAGGTTTAATTGCAGGAGGGGGACCTGGATCAGGTAACACAGCTGCATCAGAACATTACGATGGTTCTAGCTGGACAACAGTTAATTCTATGAACACTGCTAGAAGAAGTGGAGCACCATCCATAGCTGGATTACGAACTTCATCACTTGCTTTTGGTGGTTTTACAACAACAATGGTTACTAATACCGAAGCATATGATGGTACTACTTGGACTAACTCTCCTACTTTAGGAACTGCAAGATATGGTTTAGGTGGGGCAGGAGACTCTTCAGGTTCTGCTTTAGCTTTCGGTGGTCAAAATAATAGTGGTACTACTTATTCTCTAACAGAAGAATTCACAAAATCAATTAATACAATAACTGGAGCAGCATGGGCATCAAGTAATAATTTAAACACAGGTAGATATGGTTTAAGAGGAACAGGAACTCAAACAGCTATGGTTGTTGCAGGTGGTAATGTACCCCCTAA
>Ga0208791_1001069_pt1 | contig 10659 bp, 10 predicted proteins | sample 11_taG_FD_184084 | JGI IMG/M metagenome (GOLD analysis project Ga0208791, IMG submission 184084) | Marine viral communities from the Subarctic Pacific Ocean - 11_ETSP_OMZ_AT15265 metaG (SPAdes) (version 2) | ecosystem: Environmental > Aquatic > Marine > Oceanic | place: Pacific Ocean | collected...
CTACGTTACCGCCGCCTGCTAGAATTCTGTTTGTGTTATTAAACTTTTTTTGAGCTTCTAAAATTTCTGCTTCTTTGCGGCTAACCTTTTCCCTAACAGAGTTAATATGATTAACTACAGAGCTTCGCTTGTCCTCAGGAACAGTTCCAAGTATTAGATTGCCAGCCTTTGCTACAGCAACGCTTGTACCAAGAATTTCTTGGCCACCGCTACTAACATAGCTTGCAAGAGCGTTCATATCAAACGAACTCATATTTGCGGAAACAATGTTGGCAATACCTTTGCCAGCAGCAGAACGCAGACCACCAGATAAGGAATCGTATTCCTTTGCGGTAATATCACCATTTGCAAGCGCAGCTGCGGCGAGAGCCTCTGCTTCAGCAACAGCCTCTGAATCGTAAACTCCGTTTAGGAACCTAGTCGATTCATTCGAAACTTGAGTAAAAAGATTTGCGTTTCTTATTTCTCGATCAATTCTATCTTGAACTTGATTTTGAGTGCCGCTCAATAACGTACCTACATAATTACGATCTTCAGCTGGATCATAAAGCATGGAGTCTTGCAGCGTAATTAAAGCAGCTTGCTGCAATGTGCTTAATCTAGCGATGTCTTGAGGATCGCCAGTAACTAATGCTTTCTTCAAGGCATCAATGTTGCCATCACTTGCCATGCCGATAATAGCTGCATCAAGACCAGCGCGTCTTGAGTCTTGCCTTAGAGCGTTTGACGCTTCAGCGCCAAGACCCTGCTGCTGTTGAAAGTTAATTTGTCGTAGGCTTTTTTGATAGGCATCATTTGCAGCATTAATTGAGCCAATAACAGAAGCTTGCTCACGAGATTCCCAAGCATTTCTTGAGTTCATTGCAGCAGTAGCTCGACTTGGCATAATCTCAGTTACATTATAATCACGGCCAAACTCTAATGCCGCTTGCTTATATCTCTCAGCTCTCTCACTAGCCTTTTCAGCAGTGATTGCGTTCAAGTTAGAAGATATGACATTGGCTTCAGAAAGAATGGCTCTAGTGTTGTTTCTATCAACGTATCCGATAAACGGCTCAAGCGCTTCTCTTTGCGCTTGTGACATATCATCCGCTCCAATTAAGCCCTGACTGCCAATGTAGGCCTGCATCGCCGCTTGCTGTACTGGAGTAGAATTCTGCATAGCCACTTGGAGAGCCCCAGACATAGCCTGTGCGCCCAGAGTAGACCTTACTGTTCTCGAGTACCCCGGCTTGTAAAGCTCTGCCTTCTCGGCCTCCACAGAGGCTGTGATGCGCTCTTCTATCATTACAACAGAAGCCTCAAGCTGGCCTGACGCCGCTGTGTCATAGATTACTTCAGAGAATTCATCGTTAGTCGTGGCTACGTTTTGTGCAGCAGCAGCTCTAGCCTTAGTTCTAGCAGCATCGGCAAGCTGGATTTTAGTAGACTTCATAACATAAGAGCCAGAGTCCATGATGACATTCTTAAAGCGATCATCAGCGCCCTTAGCCATAGAGCCAAGATAAGACTCGAACATGTTTTGATACTGAACGGGGTCTTCATATTTGCTTGCAAGCTCTGCTGATTTGAGGCGTATGTCCTTATCAACAGAGTCAACGAAGCGGCGCTCAACCACTTGCTCAAATGCAGAAGCAGCAATGCTACCCATGCCTTCCATGCTAGACAGAACTTCTGGCTTACCAGTTGCCGAGTCAAAGACCTTTAAGTCTTCTGTTTGAATAGACTGAGCAGCTTCACTTCCAAACTTTTCAGCATTTACTTGAGCGCGTTGATAAAACTCTTGCCCAGCTTTGTCGGCAAAGTTTGATATAGCGCGGCCAACATTCTGTTCACCAGTGTCAAAGCTGCGAACACCAATGGGCTGAGTAAATATTTTGCGTGTTTCGCGTATTACTGGCATAGTTTACACCTTAATCTTTTGTTGGCGTGTAGGTCTTTGGCACATAGGTTTTAGAAAGATCAGACCCAAGCTCAAAGAGTCGAGACATATTGTTTATTGTAGCAACAGACTTTGCACTAACGCCACGCTGGCGCTCAATCATTGCAGCAACACTTCTGCTAGAGCCTTCTATCCCAGCAAGCCTTTGGCTAGAAGCCACATCGGCTGACATAGTTTCTCGTTGAAACTTCTCAAATGCTGCAAGACTAGAGCTTTCACCGCCCCCAAGCTGAAAAGAAAACTGAGCATTGTTTGATGATCTTGCTGAGTTGTATTCAGAAATGCGTAGATTTTGAGCTTCAAGGGCTTGAGCCTCTGCTAACTTACGGTCAATTTCCATTTGACGCGCTTGCTGTTGAGCCCTAAGAGCTTCAGCATTAGCGGCTTTGTTTGATCCCATAATCCCCAAAAAGGTAGAACCAATTTGTAATGCTGTCATTGGGTCCATTAGAAAGTTAACTCCGCTACTATGCCGTTAACTTGCAGTGCAAGCGGGGCAGATTGTGTAACTGTAATCTGTGGGTCTCTACTGTAACCCATTAGACGGAACTCTTTCTTCCCAGTGAACGAGTTGACTTGAAGTGAGAGATCGTCAGTTACGTTTCTTAGAACTAGATTTGCACCATTTACTGTAGCCGACAAGGTGTCGTGAAGATCAACGACCACACTACCTACTCTACGAGGAGTACCAGTTACAGGCCCAGCCCCTGTTGCAATGTCTAATGGATTTGTAGTTAACGTAACGTCAAACTTCATACCAATTTCAGCTTGACTTAACGTAGGGTCAATTGCTGACACATCTATTTCACCGTTAGCAACGGTAAACTCTCCAACATAGTTATTGCCATCAATAACATTAAGAACTGCACCATCAGCATAGAAGTCAGACACATCGAATACACCAGCGGAGCCATTGTAGATGCCAGACACATCAGTGTTATAGGCTTCATCAAATTCACATAAGGCAAACTTCTGAGTGCCATCGCCCTGATCGTATATAATGCTGGCAAAAACACGGTCATCAATAGTTACAGTCGAGTTGAAGTATCCTTGAGTAGTAAACTCAGTCCATCCCGCTCTGTCTTCTCCACGGTTAGAGTTAAAGACTGAGATAGTTCCATAGTAATTGACAACAAACACATAGCTTTCGGAGCGGCTCATTGCTCCATACATAGTGTTCATTTCAATAGGCGTTTTAATTAAGTGGGAAGAAATAAGCGATATAGGGCTAGCAACGTAAGCAGCTTCACTATCGGCAAATACATACTCTCGTACAATTGCTCCACCTTTTTGCACAAACAATGTGGCACCATCTAATGCTTGAGGCCGAACAAAGTCACAACCAAATGGCGTTTGCCTACGCACAATAATGTTTGTTGGCGTAATCGGCTGATTACTAAATGACGGCACATACATTTCTGACGTAGCCGTAAAGACCTGCAAGTCACGGTTGGAAACTATGTGACGGATTTGGTTGATCTCACCAACGCTTGCGGTAACGTGGATTGATTCATCATCTTTTGCAGTACCAACATCAAAGTTATAATACTCTGAGCTTTTGCTAAACCAAATTGAATCTGGTTGAGACAGGGTGCCACCGAAAACTAAACGGTTTTGATGAAAGGTGACAGCGCCCGGATAGCCTCTAAGCACAGAATAAGACTGCTCTTCCCATGAGGTTGTTGCTGCGCTTGTTGTAATCTTTGGGGAACCACCGCCGATTTCAGAAGAGTTAGCATTTGACCCAGCCGTCATAACAAACTTATCGTCATCAACAATTTCAATAACTGTTCGAGTGCCATTGATTTGATTGTTTCCAATACCGCCAACAGCACCAGCGTGTGAGACTGTCAGCGAGTCATTAACAGACAAGCCGTGCTTGACCATAGTAACTTCTATGTCAGCCTCGCCTTCTGTAGTGCTAAAAGAATTTACTGGGAGCCTAACGGTTAGCGTATCAAAGATATTACCAGTAGCTTGAGTCGTGCTTTGAACAGAAGTTATTTCGATTTCAGCCCCATGATAACGAAGCGTAACACCATCATGGTCGCCGTTTGTGGCAAAGTAAGGATCAGATGTAGTTAAAGTAACGCCATTACCCTGAGTGGCGGAGACTGCTAGCGTAGTTCCTTGACGATGAAAGTTATAATAAGGCTGGTATATCTTTGTTAAGTCAGACCTAGCATCAAACACAAACGGCTCAACTTGAAATGAGCTTAAAGATAAACGTACAATCTGCTGCGGAATGAAGGTTGGATGGCAAATAAACATAACATCGCCAGCCTGAGCAAACGTAAACTCATGCAAGAACGTGTCAGTAAATTTTAAAGTGTTCCCATTAATGTCTTGAGTTATTGTGTTTACTAAACTCAAGACGCCAGTAAGAGGATCAATGAAGAAGAACTTCAGCTTCTGGTGCTCAAGAGAAACAATATAGCGTTCATCATCAGAGAATATAAAAGGCAGCAAACGTGACTGCTGTGTCTTAGAGCTGTTAAGAACAATATCGTTTTGATAAATGCTGCGAAGTCCGGCACGCTTAATGACCCCACCTTCTGCTCGAAGAAAGAAGTTCTCAATGCGCTGCGCTGATCCCGTGTAAACCGCAGAGTCGGTGCGAGAGTACAAAGAAGGGCTAACTTCCCCGTAAGAGAAGTTTGTTACTGGAACCCGTACCTTCTGCATTAACTGCGCCTTTCAGCAATAAACCTTGATGTTGATAGCTTGCGCGTTGTCTGCTGCTGTGAGTCTAGTGTACGCGCTCGCATCATTGTTAGTTGAGCCTGCTGACCCATTAACTGTGCCAAGCTAGCGTCTTGAGCTAGAGAAGAAGCAAACACGGAGGCCAACTCAAACTGAACTGCTATCACAAAATATGAGGGCCAATCCTGTTCGCTTGCTCTAAATGTATAATCGAGAACTACCTCTGAGGTGTCACTCGTATCGCAGAATATCTTGTCGCCGTAAGTCTGATACTCAATGTTAAAGTCATTAACAGTAACAGCGTGAAGCATTAACGAGTCTGAAGGTATTTGATACGCAGCGGTATATCTACCAGTAGGTGAATCAGATAAACGATTAAGAACTGATTGGTTCGTAGCAAAGCGCCAACGGCAGTTTACTAATGCAGAACGAGCTATGTCCTCATACATATTAGCCGCAATTAGCGCCTCGCTTGTTCCATCCTCAAAAGAAGTAATAGGCTCTGCACCAATTAAGATGAGAGCGCGACTAGATACGTCAATTGGGGTGTTAGCCGAGGTACTTAGGACAGCCATGTAAATCCTCCAAACGGAAAGAAAGGGGGAAGTTTCCTCCCCCCAATCAACTTAGTTGTTGTCGAGAACTTCGTAGACGCCGTTATCGTCGATAACAACAGCACCCATAGACATCATTGATGTTGCAAGGTGCGCGACTTTCTCAGGAACATAGTTAACTTCTGTCTTAACGTCAGCGTTAACACCCAGACCGATGGCGCGCGTGTGGTAAGCAAAGTTTTTGCCACCAGCTACAGCAGACGTTGAGAAGATCTTGAAGCCCAAGAACTCTTTCATTGTCATGCCGCCAGCAAACGGAAGCTGCTGTGGGCCAACGTAGTCAGATGAAGCGAACTCGTTAATGTTAAACAAGTCAGCAAAACCAGCTGGGGACATAGCAAGATAGCGATTGCCATCTTCTGGAATGTCTGCTGTGCCAAAAGTTTCAAACAAAGTTAGCAAGTCAGCTTTGCCAAGTGCGCCACTTGTATCAGCAATTTGAGTTGAGTTTGCACCAGCATCCATTGCAGTAGCAATGATTTCATCAGTCTTGCGACCAAGTGCAGAAGCAGCAGACTCAGCAACAGCTTGACGCTCGTTGATGTTCATCTTCAGCTCGTCCAACTTGTCGATGTACTCAGCTGCGTAGAAGTCAGCCATTGTTGCTTCAACAGTTGTGTGCGCCAGCTCCATAGTAGTTACGTTGCCGTTACGCGATTTAGTTGATGCCGCACCTGTGCCAATCTTCTGAAAGCGAGATACAGAAGCAGAGGTGTTTGTGGTACGAATTGTATTGCGGAGCTTGGAACCCATGCGCTGATAAGCAAGATGCACATCGGTTTCAAACTGCTTGATAAATGCTACGTCAATTGTGTTAGCCATTTGAACAGTCCTTGTTAAAGTTTATCGGGTTTGCATCTTGGGTATCCGCTTAACATCCTCAACGAAGGTATCCTTTCGGGCTTCTCAGTGCATTACGGGCCTTGATAATTTATCTGAAACATCTTTTTCCATCGGATTGCAACGCACAAACTCAATATATTTTGAATTATAGTGCTCAGATGTGCCAACGGGCTCAAAGCCGAGAGACGCCGCCCAGTTAAGCATTATAGGAAAATCCGATAATATAGACATGCAGAGACGGGGGTGTGTCTGATCGAACAGCCCCATTATCATACGCGATCCAATTATAAGAAGGCGTAGGTTTTTCTTTATCTCATTCGTGAATATACAGAAGAACTGCGGCAATTCTATTGTAACATCAAAGGCTAAGCCTGTTACGCATAGTATCGGCCCGCCATCGCTCTTAACCACATACGACTCAGAGATTTGCATCATCTCCGACAGCGCTTCCTTGGGCGTGTCGTAGCCAAGACTTTTAATATCATGAAGACCTTCGGGTGGAAGGTTGGAACAAATCTCGTCTATATGGCTGTATTGCAATGGGGTAAGATAAAACTTACCCCGCTGCATAATTTTTATATCATCCATAAAGTTTCTTAAACCCAGACTGTACTTGCTTAACGTAGTTGTCATCTCTTACTCGAGGGTTCCAGTATCTTTCATCTCGCATCATTTCGTTTAGTGATGCTTCTGTAAGAGAGTCAGCCGTACCAGTTTCAACGTTCATTGAGGGCTCTTTCATTGCAGCCATGATTGCCTCAAGGGCAATGATACCATCAGCTCCTTCGCACATACGCTCAATTGCTGACATCGCGTCTTCTGGAAAAAACTTATTAGCAAACAAAGATGCCGCTTCAATACGAGCATTTGCATTATCACCAAGATGCTTTGCCTCTTCTTCTAAGTCCGGCTCTTCTGGCATTGACTGCATGTAAAGCTCAATGCCCTTCTGGAATTCTTCTTGATTGTACCCATTTTCAAGGCAATGATCTGCCCAGCTTTTAAGTGCATCGCTTTCAACCGCCTCTGCCTCATCAATAAAGTCAGGCAACTCATACTCACCAGATGTAGCTGGCACACCCTCTTTGGGCTGGCTCATTTCTTCTTTAAGCCGCTCACGAATAGCATCTTCCTTTTCGCCAATCTTAGACTCAAGGCTTTTGTACGCGCTTTCTAAATCTTCTGCACTTTTGTACTTACCTGCAAGCAGAGTCTCTTCTGATTGCGCCTCTGCCTCTGGCTGTGCTTCCGTTCCTTCCGTAGCGTCAACTTGAGCTTCGTCTTGCGCTTCGGTTTCTGTTGGTTGTTCGAGAAGTGTGCTTTGTTCAGACATCGTTTTTCACCTTATGCGAATGATTAATACGAGACTCAATGAGGCCAACGATATAACGCTGGCCCTCTAGGTGTCGTAACTCTTCTGTTGATACATTTGGGCCGTTAACCATTTCAATGGTAATTGACCTCAAGTATTGCAGGACTGCCTTACCAGATGGCTTCCCGAATACCTCAGCGACATTAAGACTAATCTCTCTATCCCGCTGCAATGGGCGCTGAATACCATCGACGCCCATGTGAACTTTTGCTTTTTCCAAGCGCTACTCCAACTGTTGCGGTGCAGCTCCCATTCCAGCTTGTTGCTGTTGTGACATTTGCTGCATCATTGCAACTATTTCTTTACGCTCTGATTCGTCACGAATCAAGTTATCTGGTACACCAAATTTTTTTGCAAGATATGCAGCAGCCTCTTCTGAGTTAACTAGAACCTGTGTCATCTCTGGCCCAAAGGCAGATTGAGCAAGCTCCATAAAGCGAGAAATGGATGTAATATCAGAGTTGGCTTGAGCCTGTGCTAGTGGAGAAACAGAGCGAACTTTAACCTCTCTGCCGTTCACAGTCGGTAGATCAATGCGCCCCTGTTTTTTCAAGATATAGATTACTCGTTGCAGTACAGGCTGTACTAACTCAGCTTGCAGTCTACCAAATGCAGAGCCAACACGGCGAGATAGATCCGCCATACGCTCCGCAACCTCTGTAGCAGATGCAGGGGTGCGATCTGGATTGCCAAGCATGTCATTGTAAAGAGCGCGTTTAATATTAAGGCGCATATCTGAGAGTATAAGCTGCGCTACATCAAAACTTCCCGCAGCTTGTATCGGCTGCAAGCCAGAAGAACCCATTGCTTTTGGTATAATTGTTCCCGGTACAAGATTAATCGTATCAGGGTTAATGACACCATCATCTTCCATCTGATAAATGCCAGAGATTGCCATCTGTGCGTTCTCAAGGATTAACTCAATGGTAAGATTAGTAGTCTTAATCGCAGACAAGGCATTGATTAATGGGCCACGGCCATAGACTTCACCAGCGCACTTAGACCAGCGAAAGCATATAAACGGATTTGAACCTATACCCTTCATCTCTTTCGAGTACACAACACACTTAGTTGTCATGCAGATAGCGTAGCTAACGTAGGCTTCTTCGTTTAACTTACTGTAATCACGACAAACAATCTCAAGAATGGTTGTTGTCTTCTCAGGTGAGTTCTGCACTTGGTTCATTAAGTTGGGTGGCATCTGAGCTTTTGGGTACAGAACCATGATCTGACCAAACTTAATGTTCTTCCGCTCACGGAATACATGGTCAATTTTATCGTCAGGCCCGGTATCCAGAACAACATGTGGCAAAGGAATTGCAGAAAAGCTAACAGGATTTATAGCATCCCCTTCTTCACAAACAAGAACGCCAGTACCTACGGCTAGATCCATGAAGGACTCATGCACTTCTTGAGAGAAGTTGGAGTTCTGTATCACCTCAAAGACGTAATCAGTTACATCATCAAGATCATTGTTAACTACATCGCGCTGATCCTTTGGTATCTCAGAACCCGCCGTTAAATCTGCCCACCTAGCAAAGTTAGGTACGAGACCAGACTGCAATCTGGACGCAAATTCTTGAACGCCAACCACGGCTGTTTCGTCGAAGATTCTATCATCTCGACGTTGACCAGTGGCTTCATAATAAAAAGATTCGCGCTGGGGTAGCGCATACTCATAGCATTCATCAAACAAAGGAACAAAGTTTTCACGCTTTGCCTTTGCAGAGTCGTACAGCTTCATGTACTTCTGCGCTACATTATCCATTAGCTAGCAAACCTATCATAATAACCGATGCCACCACCAAGTCCTGTAATCAGACTGCGGCGACTGCGAGATCCAGATCGACGAGAAGCACGGCCTGTTGTGGAAACTGACCCAAACTTTTCAATTCGATCTTTGCGAATATTTGCGGAGCTAACAATCTTATCAGCTTCTGCTTGGCGCTTAGCTTCTTGCTCAGCCTTGTAGGTTGCTATGGCGTCTGCTCTAGCTGCCTCGATTGCTGCCGCTTGCTTTGCTGCCGCTTCTGCTTGTGCCGCTGCTTTTGCCTCTGCGGCTGCTGCCTCTTGCTTGGCTTGCTCTTCAGCTGTTTTTTGAGCTGCTTGTTGCGAGCCCTTCTTGCTTCCACACATGAAAAATCTCCTTTGCTTTATCCCTGCATATTCACAAAATCAAATTAAGATCAACGCACAATTACATCCTAGACCAAAGACCTTGCCTACGCTGTGGTCTTTTTTTTGCGAATACATCAAAAGAACGACCAGCAACGGTAGGTTGCGCAGGCTTCTGGCTGTTCATTAAGGCTCTACCTTCACCCGCACCAAGCATCATGTACTGTAGTGCGTCGTGAATGTGCGAATACATATTCTTATCTGGCTTATCGGCATACCTTTCACCAGAAACTTCCATGCGTTTATACTGATAGCCACCCTCAAAGCCTTTAATTAGCTGCTGACATCTGGGGTCTATCAAGAAGGCTGCTTTACCATCGCTCATTTTCTGTAGCTGGGAAGCAACAGATTCAAGGCGCAAGTCAACTGAGTTAGAAGGTGCGGGGAACGCACGCAACCCGGCCCCTCTTAGTATATGAAAGGGTGTTGACTCGTCAGTTTGCGCGCGAAAGTCCCCAGCTGGGTCGCCATAGATGAATACCTCTGAGCACTCCGAAAAGCGTGTAGATAGTTCTTCACGAAGCACCTCTGCAAAGCGCACAATCCCCATATCAAAGGCAACAAGCTCTGCTTGTACCAGCCATCGCCCCCTAACCTTCTGTCCGATTGTAGCCGCTGGCGTCAATCCAAAATCCAAGCCTACATAAACTGGCAGTCCCGCAGCAATCGGCACTTCTTCCTTAGCAACGTGCATATCTCGAGCAAACATTTGATAGATTGGCTTTCCATCTTGGATTGAGCCCAGCTTGTTCATTACATAAACATCTATCCAGCTCTTAGTCTTACCTCTAATTAAGTTTGAGTAGTAATCTTTACGCATATACTTTGCGTTCTCAGCTTGCTTGTTGGACTTGTAGTCTTCTACCTCGCCATCATCGTCTTGCTTTTCTATCATTGCAGCGGGTTGCGTATAGAAAGACCAGTTGTCTGGCTTCACTAGCATCCTTGCTTGCTCACGCGGTATATGGTCTGGGACGGGAACCTCACCAGACATGATAGGCCACCAGTGA
>Ga0208791_1001100_pt1 | contig 10412 bp, 18 predicted proteins | sample 11_taG_FD_184084 | JGI IMG/M metagenome (GOLD analysis project Ga0208791, IMG submission 184084) | Marine viral communities from the Subarctic Pacific Ocean - 11_ETSP_OMZ_AT15265 metaG (SPAdes) (version 2) | ecosystem: Environmental > Aquatic > Marine > Oceanic | place: Pacific Ocean | collected...
ATCCGCTTGTGCATCCTCTCTTGCTTCCTGTGCATCTTGAAATAGTGAGTTTACTTTTCCCATTGTCTTTCCCCTTAGTATCCTAGGCCATAGCCGATTAGTAAGAACGCATAGCCAATGCCACATAAGCAAAGCAATGCCACGATGTCTTTGAGCCATTCAATCATAGTTAAACCTCCAACAATGAACGTGTCTTATTGAAGTATACGTGATGACGCATAGCACCGCCCCGCTCACTCTTGTGCTTTGATATGCTACCAATCTTTATGTCTAACTGCCCGTCTGCTGTTTCTGCCCATACGGTTATTCTATCGGGATACTGTTCTGCGAATAGCTCCAAAGCCCTTGCCGCTACTTCAAGCGTGGTTGTGTCTATGTCTAAGCGTGCCATCTTTAACCCTCCAATTCTTTTATGTAATGCAAGTACTCTTGCGCTTCCTTTAACGTCCCAAACTCTTGTACAATGCCATGCCCGTCAATTGTTTCCTCTATGTGATACACCTTAGAGCCGTGCTTATTTGTTATGGGTTTAATTTCTAGGCTTGTCATTATATTACACCTCCACAGCTGCGGCACATTCCACATGGTAGCGTGAAACTACGTCACCAGTATCCAATGCCTTGTTTGCACGATTGCCCGCCACATGCTCGCACCATGTATTCCACCAGTACTCCGTTCCCTCAATCTGACACATCTCCACATATTTTGTGATTTTCTTGCGCTTGCTGGCCTCTTTCATTTTGGCTGGTGGCGTTTGCACGGCTGATGGTTTAAGACCTAGGCGCTTGATGTTATGACTATCAATACACGCCACGTTGAACCCAAACATCTGCGCCACGAAAGCCGCTTTGACCATGCCTAGGTTTGGCACTCGCATGAATAGCATAATAACCTCTACACATGCTTCAACACTTTCCGTTCCTAGTGTATCCTTTATATGGTTTACCTTGCCCCACAAGTAAGCATCATTTTGCATAGTGTAGTCGTACCCGTCACCTTTAAGACCCCACATAAAACGAGAAGCTGACCCGTTTATATTTACATCCTCAATTTGACCTAAGCATGTGGAAAGACCAGCTTGGATTGTTGTCAGCGTGAAAGTAACTACCGGCAATACAGACTTTTTAGCGTGGCAGATATTCATAATCTCTTGAACGTCACGTTTATACATTTTGAATTCTCTTTCTGTTGTTGTGTCTCTTTCTGTTAATCAATCTAATTACCTTTGAATAGATATCAAGACCCAAAGTGAATTATTTTTAAAAAAGATTTAATTTAGTTTTTAGGCCAGATATTTTGACTACTTATATAGAGGGTAAAAGTTAAACTCTATGTGATCACAAATAGTTTATACTGATAGTTTTGTGACCACAAATATTCCTTGGGTTATAGATGCTTTCCCTATTTGTGATCACAAGCTGTAAATTTCTGGTAGTAAACAAATAGTTTAACATCGAACTAGTTTTGCTGGCAGATAGTTTAACGTTAAACTACTTTCAGTAAATATAGTTTAGTATTAAACTACTTGTATATCCAGGATTACTTATATAAGAGATTTCTTATGGACAACAAGGTCTTAACGCAGGGGAGGGGGCGTGGGCCAGGGCGGGGGTGTACGCTATATGTATATGACCACTGACAGAGGGGGGGAAAACAGGACTGTTAACCACATTTGGAAATTTATGGTTTACAAGTATTACAGGTTGAGTGACTTTTAGAAATTCTTGTAACACTTCAGTAACACAAATGAAATAAACTGTAACAATTCGTGATTACTTTTTCTTAAATAAAGGGGTTGACAAAAGGGCGGGTATCTATATAATTATACTTATAGTATATACCTACAGTATCTAACGGTATATACCAATAGTAATTACCTAACAGTAGTACTGTTAGTAGATACTAGTAGTCTTATACTTCTTATACTTATAATACTTATAGAACTACTAGTAGTAACTAACAGTATGTACTATTAGTTGCTTATTACTATCTAAGTAAAATAATAATTTTAGATGTATCTCCTATCTCTGCATTTAGTCCTTGACAGATGGCAGCTAATAGATACAACTAGTGGTGCATTGGTTTAAAGAGAAATGGCTAAAAGAGTAAAGTACTACCAATCTGATGAAGTAATAGAAGAGTTCTATAAAGCTTTAGCTAAAGGTAACGATAAAGTACTCAGAAGAGTTCACATACCTCACAGTTCTGTCTTCTATGCTAGAGAAGCTTACTATCAGTATTCAGGTGACTGGATATCTTTAGATAGAATGGAAAGGTCTATGTACCTAGAAGGTATGATAAGTAGGTACAATGTGTTTGAACCTGAAAGAAAAAGAGATTGGGAATAAAGATGGCTAATACTGTTTTGGATGACTGGAAGGTACTTCCTAGACTTATGATGCTAGCTGTTACTGTATTGACTTACCAGGCAGTACACTGGTTTATGTCACTACCAGATCCAAGCGTTGCACAGTCAGGACTTGTATCAGTCTGTATGGGTGCTTTAACTGGTTGCTTCGGCATATGGATGGGCAAAGAATCTAAGACTACAGTAACCCCAACACGTGTAGTTCACGAAGAGAGTTATAACAAATGATAGGACAGATCATAGGTGCTGTAGGTGGACTAGCTTCTACTTATCTTGATGGTAAGGTAGCAGTCTCTAAGGCTAATGCAGAGATACGAGTTAAGCAAGCAACTGGTGAGCTTGACTGGGACATAGCTGCGATGGACAGCACTAAGAATAGCTGGAAAGACGAGTGGATTACCTTACTATTTAGTATTCCTCTCATACTTGCATTTTGTGGAGAGTGGGGCAACTCGATTGTACAGGCAGGTTTTACATCACTTGAAGCTATGCCTACGTGGTATCAGTATTCATTAGGTGGTATCGTAAGTGCTAGCATTGGTATGAGATCAGTATCTAAGTTTTTCACAGGGAAGAAGTAATGACATTTAAACTTTCAGGCCGCAGCTTATCTAAAATGGATGGAGTAGATGAAAGTCTAGTATCTGTAGTGAAACGTGCTATTGAACTGACTAAGGTAGACTTTGGTGTAGTGTACGGTATGCGTACAGTAGAAGAGCAGAAGAAGCTTGTAGCTGCAGGTAAGTCCCAGACTATGAAGTCCAAACACCTAGAGGGTAGAGCAGTCGATCTCATGGCCTATGTGGATGGTAAAGGTTGCTGGGAGTTGAACGTATATGATGACCTCTGTGACGCAATGAAAGAAGCTGCTAAAGAACTTGGTGTAGCAATCAAGTGGGGTGCTGCATGGTCTGAAGGTGATATTAGGGACTATCCAGGTACGTCTGAAGATGCTATGATGGCTTATGTAGACCTAAGGCGCTCCCAAGGAAGAAGACCTTTTATTGATGGCCCTCATTTTGAGTTGATGTAACTATGGCAATACCTGACAGAATAAAATCAACTATGGAAAGGGAAGGTCTCTCAGGGGTTAATAAACCTAAGAGAACACCTAAGCATCCCACCAAGTCTCACGTTGTTATGGCTTCTGAGGGTGGTAAGTATAAGCTAATTAGATTTGGTCAGCAGGGTGTAAAGACAAACCAAACAGCTGGCCAGAGGGAAGCCTTCAAGTCCAGACACTCAAAGAATATCAAGCGAGGTAAACTCTCAGCCGCTTACTGGGCTGATAAGGTTAAGTGGAGTCCCTCTAAAACTAAGTCAAGCTCTAAGAAGTGGGTAAAAGGATCATGATGAAAGTAGGCTTAATGCTTGGGGGCGGAACCCCTGAGGTAGACCCAAAGAATAAAGAACGTGCTCAAGAGTACTGGATGTATGGTGCCTCAGAGGAGGATCTGGCTAAGGCCTGGGGTAAAGAGCTTGAGTATGCTAAGTTAAAAAAGTGTGGTAACTGCCATTACTTCAACAACACGGCCAGAACCCTTAAGGCTTTAGACGCTGAGTCAGGTATGGGCGCTTGCATGAAGTTCAAGTTCATGTGTTCTCAGGATGCTTCTTGTCAGGCTTGGGACAGCAACGACATGGGTTTTGATGTAGACGAAGAAGATAAGATGTGATGTGGATGGCTCTTGTTCTTGCTTGTTCTAGTGAGTCTGCATTTTCGTGTCAGGTCATGGCTAACTCAAAAGAATTATTTAACACAGAGCAAGAGTGTAAGGTTGACTCTTACAATATGTCCTCCTACTTAATGTCTAAAGGAGCCTTTGCCTTACCTATATGTATCGAAGTTGGAGTAAACACTTAATGCAACAGAAAAAGAAATCCACTGTAAATGCAGCTAATAACTACACCAAACCTACAATGCGTAAGAACCTTGTCGCAAAAGTTAAGGCGGGTGGAAAAGGCGGTAAGCCTGGACAATGGTCAGCAAGAAAAGCACAGATGGTTGCAAAGCAATACAAAGCTAAGGGCGGAGGGTACACCTCATGAAGGACCCCCAGAAGTCTCTAAAGAATTGGACAAAGCAGAAGTGGCGTACAAAGAGTGGAAAGCCTAGTGCTAAGACTGGTGAGAGATACCTCCCAGAGAAAGCTATTAAGTCTTTATCTCCTTCTGAGTACGCAGCTACAACAAAAGCTAAGAGAGAAGGGACTGCTAAAGGCAAGCAGTTCGTTAAACAACCTAAAAAGATATCAGATAAAGTAAAACCATTCAGAGCAGCAAAAGGTACACTAGCAATGAAAACTCCTATGAACGCAGGGATGAAAGCCCTTAAGAAGAAAGCACCAGCAGTGGCCAAGAAGATGGGCTACTCAAAGGGTGGAATGAAGAAAACAATGGGTTACAAAGCAGGTGGCGTAGTACAAGCCAAGTGTGGCGCATCGTATAAGGGCTAATCAAAATGTTTAAGTTTTTAATTAAGATTGGTAAAGAGATCTTCGGAACCAATAGTAAACGTATTGCTGATGGCCTAGCAAGACAAGGTGGCACACGTATCCCTAAAAGTAAGTTACCAAAAAATGCAACAGTTAAGAAAGCACCTACAGTAGCTCAACCCAAGTCACCCAGTACTGGTCAGTTTAGAAGAAGCCAGCCACCAGCTGCTCGTGCCAACACTGCCCCAGCTGCACCTAGAACAGCACCTAAGTCACCTACAGCACCTAAGTCAGGTAATAAACCTAGGGTTCCTTCCAGGGTTACAAAACCAAAACCAAGTACAAGTGTAGCTCAACCTAGGTCTCCCCGTTCAAATAGTAATAGCTCTGGTGGTCCACGTCCTATGAAAGATATCACACCCAACAAGAATGCGCCGGGTAGACCAAGTGGTTCTCGTATTGTAGGTATGAACCCTAAAGCCATGCGAGCCCCAAATACAAAACTCGGTGCACTCGACACAGCTAAACCTGAGGTAGTGGTTGCTCCTTCTGATGACAAGAAACCAAAAACTAAGAAGCCACCATTGAAGAAGACTACAAAGAAACAGAGTGACGCAAACAAGAAGGCAGCAGAGACTAAGAAGAATGCGCCTACTAAGACTGCCCCTAAGAAGTCACCTAGACCCAAGCAACGTCCAGCAGCAGGTCCAGTTACTAACGAGTCTTTTGGTAAGGCATTTGCTAGAAACCGTAAGTCTGGTAATGCTACTTTTACTTGGAAAGATAAGAAGTACACGACTCGGTACAAGGAAGAGTCCATTGCTCAACACAAGAAGAAGTTTGGTGTAGAGGGTAAGTATTGATCATGTTTAAAATTGAAGGTGACAAAGTTCTTGGTCCTCGTGGTGATGTCTTAGCTGAGAAAGTACAGGGGGAGTGGCAAACTAAAGATGCTGCTGTCTTAGACTTTTTAGCAGGGGAAAACAAACCAAAGAAGAAAACAAAACCTAAAGCTAAGGCTACTCCTGATCCTGTTCTTGAAAGAGCACGGGACGAGAATGGTCACTTCATTGCTGATGATCCAGACACTGAGGTAAATGAAGCTTGGGTAGTTAAGACAGTAAAGAAGGTAATTAAAAAGTAATGTCGGTGTTTAACCAAGGCAAACCTTCACGTATGCGTTCCGTGTACGGACACAACACAGGCACTAGCCTTGAGGTTGTGTATACATGCCCTGCCAACTGTACAGCCGAGGTTACCTTTATTCACGTAGTTAATGGCGCAACAAGTGGCAGTGTTAACGTAGATATAGAATGGTACGTAGCGGCAGACTCCTATACGTCACACTTCCTACACGGTAAGAGTATAGGCCATAGTGACTACATAACTTTTCCTAACATTGATTTGGTACTACAACCGGGCGACAAGATACAAGTTCAACCTTCTAGCTCCGGTCACCTAGATACTATTATTACTGTAACTGAAACCTTCATCCCAGTAGGGTAATAGCGGGGTTGCATTATTGTCTGTAGTATGATATAACTAAATGTATATAACTAGCTCCAGTTGGTAATCTAGCCAACACGCAAAACTAACTGGAGCATATACAATGTTTAAAAGACTACTTACCACTATCCAAGAAGCACAACAAAGACGAGCAGACTACTTCATCCTTACTCACATGTCTGACCGAGAACTGAAAGACATCGGTATCGGTAGATCAGAAATAAGAGAAAGATTCTATGGCACGACAGCTAACTGAAAAACAACAGAAGTTTCTAGATGTTCTGTTTGATGAAGCCAGAGGCGATCCTGTTAAAGCTAAGAAGCTTGCAGGATACGCTGAAGGCGTGGCTACTGCCCAGATTGTAGCTTCTATTGAGGATGAGATTGTAGATAGAACTAAGAAGTTTATCTCTCAGTCTTCTACCAAAGCAGCCTACACAATGTTTAGTGTTATGGCAGATCCTACCGATCTAGGCGTTAAGGAAAAGATGATGGCTGCTAAAGATATTCTAGACAGAGCAGGGTTTACTAAAACAGATAAGGTAGAAGTTAAAACTTCAGAGCCTCTGTTTATTCTACCTTCTAAGGACACAGATGCCTAAGGTTAAGACCTCAAGAGCTTCAGTAGCAGCATACCCTACAAATGTGGAATGGCAAGTACCCCTACGAGGGGAGAGCGGAGAGTGGTACCCTATCATAAGAGTAGGTAGACACGTACCATTCGGGTACAGACAAGACGAAGAAGACATAGACCTCTTACTACCCATACCAGAAGAATTAGAACTTTTAGAAAAAGCAAAACTATTCCTACAGGAGTACAGCCTAAGGCAAGTAGCTAAGTGGCTGACCCAACAATCAGGTAGGTATATATCACATGTAGGGTTAGACAAACGTGTCAGGATCGAAGAAAAGCGCAGACGGGCTTCCTCTAGCTATAGGAAGTATGCCAAAAAGTATAAAGAAGCGTCAAGGAAGGCGGAGAAAATCGAAAAAGAAAGACTTGGTGGTAGAGCTACCAAGAGAATCTTTGGAGACGATTGGTCAGACCGAGACGATATCGAAGCCATCGGAGAATGATCTAGAGCAGGTTAAACGAGAAGTTATCTTTGAACCTAACCCCGGGCCTCAGACTACTTTTCTAGCAGCTACAGAACAAGAAGTACTCTACGGAGGTGCAGCTGGTGGTGGAAAGAGCTACAGTCTGATAGCTGATCCAGTGCGTTACCTTAATAATCCTAACGCTAGAATGCTTATTGTACGTAGAAGTACTGAGGAACTAAGAGAACTTATATCAGTAAGTAAGCAACTATACCCTAGAGCAATACCGGGTATAAAGTTTATGGAGAGAGATAAGACTTGGGTAGCACCCAGTGGAGCTACTCTCTGGATGTCTTACCTTGACCGTGACGATGACGTGATGAGATACCAAGGTCAAGCCTTTAACTGGATTGGATTTGATGAGTTAACTCAATGGCCTACGGACTACTCCTGGAATTATATGAGATCCCGGTTGCGTACAACAAAATCGTCAGGTCTTCCTCTGTACATGAGAGCAACATCAAACCCCGGCGGCCCAGGCCATCAATGGGTGAAAAGGACTTTCATTGACCCCAGTACCCCTAATGATGCATTTTGGGCTACTGACCAAGAAGGTGAGACAATCTGTTGGCCTAGTGGTCACAGTCGTTCAGGTGAACCACTCTTCAAAAGAAAGTTTATCCCTGCGACTTTGTTTGATAACCCTTACCTGTCTGATGATGGGATGTACGAAGCCAACCTACTCTCTCTGCCTGAGCACCAACGGCGTCAGTTGCTGGAAGGAGATTGGGACATTAACGAGGGAGCAGCTTTTCCTGAATTTAACCGCAGAGATCACGTTGTAGAACCCTTTGACATACCCCATAGCTGGCCTAGGTTTAGAGCAGCTGACTACGGTTATGGTTCTTACAGTGCTGTTCTTTGGTTTGCTGTCTCTCCTGACGAACAGTTGATTGTTTATAGAGAGATGTATGTCAGTAAGGTTCTTGCAACAGACTTAGCTGATATGATTTTAGAGGTTGAGTCTGACGAAAAAATAAGGTATGGTGTTCTAGATAGTTCCCTCTGGCACAAGAGAGGAGACACTGGGCCCAGCCTAGCCGAGCAGATGATTGTTAAAGGTTGTCGGTGGAGACCAGCGGATAGGTCTAAAGGTTCTCGTGTATCAGGCAAAAACGAACTACATAGAAGACTACAGGTTGATGACTTTACAGAAGAACCAAGGCTAGTCTTCTTTAGTAGTTGCTATAACACAATAGCTCAACTCCCCTCCCTACCACTGGATAAGAATAACCCTGAGGATGTAGACACTAAGTCAGAAGACCACATCTATGATGCTTTGAGATACGGTATTATGACCAGACCTAGAAGCAATCTCTTTGATTATAACTCTGACACACAACGTACAGGCTTTCAGGCTGCAGACTCAACGTTTGGATACTAAGGATTGATTATGGAAGAAGATGACATCTTGGCAGAAGAAGTCTATATGGAAGACTCTGAGGTATCTTACATCGAGGATACAGAGGAAGATGACTCCACAGACTCATCGGTAGGCACTATCGTAGGGTATGTGCAACAGCGGTTCGCTAAAGCTGAGACAGCAAGAACTGGTGAAGAGCAGAGATGGATAAGAGCCTACAGAAACTACAGAGGTCTTTACGGACCAGACGTACAGTTTACTTCAGCAGAGAAGTCTAGAGTTTTTGTTAAAGTAACTAAGACTAAAGTTCTAGCTGCCTACGGTCAGATCGTAGAAGTACTCTTTGGTGCTAACAAGTTTCCTATAAGTATTGATCCCACTGTTCTTCCTGAAGGTGTGACCGAAGCGGTTCACTTAGAAACTGAAGATACGCTCAAGAAGATGAACGAGCAACAGATCCCTGAGGCAGGTTTTAACGAGACCCCAGAAATACAACCTGGTGAGACACTCGTAGACTTTAGGGAAAGACTGGCTGGTCTTAAGTCAAAGCTAGCTCCTGTACAGGAAGACTTAAAGGAAGGTGAAGCGGAATCACCCACACAGATTACTTTCCACCCAGCTATGATTGCTGCGAAGAAGATGGAAAAGAAAATACATGACCAGCTAGAAGAGTCTAACGCTAGAAAAGAGCTACGTACAGCAGCCTTTGAGTGTGCGCTCTTTGGAACTGGTATCATGAAAGGCCCCTTTGCAGTAGACAAAGAGTACCCAAATTGGTCAGAAGAAGGTGAGTACTCTCCTCTTATTAAGACTATGCCTAGATGCTCTTCTGTTTCTCTTTGGAACTTCTACCCAGATCCAGATGCCTCTAACATGGATGACGCAGAGTACATTATTGAACGTCACAAGATGTCTCGCACCCAGATAAGAGCATTAAAGAACAGACCTTTCTTCCGTTCTAATTCTATAGATACAGCAGTTTCTATGGGTGAGTCCTACACTAAAGAGTGGTGGGAACAAGCAATGGAAGATGATGAGCAAGAGACACGTAGTGAGCGTTTTGAGGTCCTAGAGTTCTGGGGCTTTGTAGATACAGACCTTTTAAAAGAACAGAATGTAGACATACCAGAGGACATGGAAGACGTAGATCAAGTATCTGTCAACATCTGGGTCTGTAACGGTCAGGTTCTTAGACTGGTTCTTAATCCATTTACTCCATCTTACATTCCCTACTATGCAGTACCTTACGAAGTTAACCCCTACTCATTCTTCGGTGTAGGCATTGCAGAAAATATGGATGACACCCAAACACTTATGAATGGTTTCATGCGTATGGCTGTAGATAATGCTGCGCTATCAGGCAACTTGATCATTGAAGTAGACGAAACCAACTTAGTTCCTGGCCAAGATATGTCAGTATACCCAGGAAAAGTCTTTAGAAGACAAGGGGGTGCACCTGGCCAAGCCTTGTTTGGTACAAAGTTCCCTAACGTTTCCAACGAGAATATGCAGTTATTTGATAAAGCGAGGGTACTAGCAGATGAATCGACAGGGTTCCCGTCTTTTGCTCATGGTCAAACAGGGGTTAGTGGTGTTGGTAGGACTGCAAGCGGCATTAGTATGCTCATGTCTGCTGCTAACG
>Ga0208791_1001109_pt1 | contig 10322 bp, 6 predicted proteins | sample 11_taG_FD_184084 | JGI IMG/M metagenome (GOLD analysis project Ga0208791, IMG submission 184084) | Marine viral communities from the Subarctic Pacific Ocean - 11_ETSP_OMZ_AT15265 metaG (SPAdes) (version 2) | ecosystem: Environmental > Aquatic > Marine > Oceanic | place: Pacific Ocean | collected...
ACTATAGCTGACGATATTAAGAGAGATGTTAAGGTAATTGTAGAAGCTTTACCACTTGGAGGAGATACAAAATTATAGTATACTAGAACGATGGCAATCACAAACGCACAACAATACCAGCAACTTGTAAACAAACCAGCGAATGGTAAACGTCCTGGTTATCGTGGTGATAATGCGTATGGACGTTCTAGTAAAAGTGAACAAGCAAGATCATTTAGTGCAGCTACAAGTAGAAGTGGAAATGTAGGAGGAGCACCTACACAAACAAGAGATAATTCTGGGAATGTAGAGACTGGAGGAGATGCTTTTAGAAGATCAAAAAAAGAATTTGAAAATAAACTTAAAGCAGATAACGCTAGAAGAGAAAAAGAAAAACAAAGACTAAAAAATTTAGAAGCTAAAGCAGCAAAAGAAAAAAGGGAAAAAGAAAAAGCAGCAAAAAACCTTTCTAATTTAGGTAAAAGTAAAACTACTAAATTTGGAAATGTTAAAACATCTGGTTTAACAGCAAAAGAAAGATACCTTTCTGAACTTGCAGGGATAGATCCCGAAGATGATGAAATAGATAGAACAGGAATTAGTCAGATTCAAGAGTTTACAGACAATCAAAGGAAAAATAGATATACTGATGAAATAGAAGATTTATTTCCAGAAGATAAAGTTGACCTTCAAGATTTTAAACTTTCAGAAACAGAACAAAAATTTAAAGATTTTATAGATAATAGAAATACTGTTCCAACATTTGGTGTAGTGCCTTCATTACTTGAAGATCCTTTACAAAAGTTTTCTAATTATAGTGCATCTATAAATAGACCTTTTTTTGAAGATGTAGTTAGAAAAGGTAAGATACCTGGAGTTAATTTATTAAATTTAAATAACCTTGATTTAGAAAAAGCTTACGATAGTTATATGGCCGATAGATTAGCGGGAAAGATAGATGCTTATGGAAATCCATTGGGAGGTAATTACTACGATTCTTCAGGTCAATTAGTTGTAACTGATACTAGAGACGATGGTGCAGGACAAAAAATTTTACCAGAAGATACCATGGGTGATACAGAAGAAGAAGAAGTAATAAACCCCAGAGACTACACAGGTCTTGCTCCAAGATTCATGGGCTCTATATTTGATTTCAGTGGACCACAGTTTGCAGCAGAAGGTGGAATAATGAGAGCAGGATATATGGACGGTGGACGAATGAGACAGATGGAAATGATGCAAGATGAAGATGATCCTACAGGAGGGATCATGGACCTTGAATCAGGAAGACAAATGTATTTCTTAGGTAAACTTGTTAAAAAAGCAGGTAGAGCTATTAAGAAAGTTGTTAAGTCTCCAATAGGTAAAGCAGCATTATTATATTTTGGTGGAAACGCACTTATGAGTGGAGGTGGAGGAGGTTTAAGTTCTTTATTTAAAAGCGGTAAAGGTTTATCTTTAAAAAATTTAATTATGGGTAAACCATTGGGATTTAAAACAGCAGGAGATTCTGTAGCTAGATCAGGAGGTTTACTTAATTTTATAAAAGATAATCCCTACTTATCAATATTAGGTGGTTCAACTGCATTAGCAGGTTTATTTGGTAAAGATAAAGATGAAGATGGACCAATGAATTATGGTCCAGATATAAATATAGATGCAATAAGAGCAAACCCATATAAATTTTTACCGGCTGGTATTATTGGAAGTAATTATCAAACAGGAACAGAGGGAAGAAAAGACGGTGGTAGAATGGGTTATCAAGAAGGCGGAGATGCAGAACCAGTGGCCAAGAAAACTATGCCATTATTAGACATGGATGGTATGGAAAAAGACTACAGAGAAGAAGGTGGGTTTGTACCTATCGGTCGTATGGAGAGAGCTGACGATGTACCTGCAAGATTATCTAAAAATGAATTTGTCTTTACTGCTGACGCTGTAAGAAATGCAGGTGATGGAGATATAGACAAAGGCGCAGAAGTCATGTATAACATGATGAAAAACCTCGAATCCGGAGGTGAAGTATCAGAAGAATCGCAAGGATTAGATGGCGCTAGAGAAATGTTTCAAACATCTAAAAGATTAGAGGAAGTATTATAATGGCTGAACAAGTAACAGTATCAAGACCCGCACCTTTTGTAGAAAAAATTGGATCAGATTTAGCCACACAGGCCGTAGCCCTTACTGGTGTTCCTGTTGTAACTGGTGGACTAGGAAGTTTAACAAGAGCAGCTGGTGAAACAGATGCAGGTTTTAAAGCAAGACAAGATGCTGCAAGAGCATTTGAAGTAAGACAACAAAATTTAGCAGGACTTGCACCACAAGTTGCAGGGCAAGATAGATTACAACAAGAAGCACAAAAAAGAGCTGAATCAGGTTTAGGTTCTTTTCAACCATTTTTAGATCAAGCACAAATAGCATCGGCTGCATCTTTTAGCCCACAAATTGCACAACAGTTTATGTCACCGTATCAACAACAAGTTATTGATACATCATTAGCAGAATTTGATAGACAAGCACAAACTCAAGAACAACGAATCAGGGACCAAGCGGTAGCTTCTGGTGCGTTTGGTGGTGGAAGAGAAGGTGTATTACAATCAGAATTTAGAACAGGATCTGATAGAAACAGATTAGCATTGGAAGCAGGACTAAGACAACAAGGTTTTCAAGCAGCACAACAAGCAGCACAACAAAATTTTGCAAACCAAATGGGACTAGCATCTGCATTACCTGGATTACAAAGAGGAGACATTTCAACGTTAGGTTCATTGGGCGCATTGAATCAAGCGCAAGAACAAGCTAGACTTAATGCACAAAGAGAAGCAACTAGAATGGCTACTTTTCAACCACAAGAACAATTACAAAACTACGGTAACCTTGTTACAGGGATCATGGGTGGAATGCAGGGATCAGGAACTACAACACAACAAGTACCAGACCCAACGTTCTTACAAACTGCATTAGGTGCAGCGGCTACTGGAGCAGGGATATACGGCGCATTAAAAAGACCTTAATATGAATAGAACATTAAAAAGACCGATGTTTAGAATAGGTGGTTCTGTAAACTCTGGTATTACATCAGGGTTAGATCAACCAAGAAAACAATATAGTACAGGATCAGATCCTTACGAAAGAGCTTTAGCTATGAGAGATAGATACATGAAAGATGTAGATAAATATAGAGGAGAACAATCTGCTTTTAATCCTATGGCTGGTCCAGGGTTTTTAACTTCTTTTGGTTTAAATTTAATGTCCGCTACTCCTAGAGGTAAAGGTCTTACTGGATTATTAGCTACAGCTGGTGAAGCTGCTAAAGAACCTTTTAAAACTTTTCAAGCAGCAAAAATGGCTGAAAGAGGTAGAAGAGGAGAAATAGCAGATGATATATTTACAAGTTCATTAGCTTCTGAGTATGGATTAGAAGAAGCAAAAATAAAAGCTGATGCTGAAAGAGCTAAAGGTGGAACTGAATTTGAAAAAGAGAGAAGAGCGGATCTTGTAAGTGAATTATATGACGACAAAATAGCAGCTATAACATCTCAATTAGAAAATGCTAACCCACAATTACAATCAGAACTTCAAAAACAAATAGAACTACTTGAAAAAGATAAAGAAGATAAGAGACTATCTATTTTAACAGGTGGTATGACTGAAGATGATTTTGTAAAAGATATTATTATAGCTGGTGTTAAAAATGATATATTTGATCCTAAAAAAGTTGCAGAAAAATATCCTAAACTAGCTGGATTATTATATGATGAAATGGCAGACGGTGGTAGAGCTGGTTATAATATAGGTGGATCTGCTATGATGCCCGGAGTAGCTGATGCAGAAACAGAACAAGTTGAAGATTTATCTTACAATGAATTAAGATCAAGATTACCACAATCTATAAGCAATGATGTAGTACAAGTTATTTCACAAAGTAAACAAGCTTTATTAGATTTTGCAAACATCAGAGATCAACAAGATGTTGATGAGTTTAACCAAAGATACAACGTAAGTTTGAATATAGCACAAGAGGGTTAAATGGCTGACCCGTTTAAACAAAAAGAAAAAAGCATAGAACGTGCTGAAACTATAACAGGACTTGCAAGAGAAGTTTTAAATAAAAAGAAAAAACCTGTAAAATTTACCTGGAAAGGTTTTGCTGATCTTTCATCTAGTTTTTTAGAAACAAATCCTTTTGATAAATTAAAATTAGAGAGAATAAAAGAATTACAAGAAGGATCACAAGCCAAAGAAAAAGACTATATAGATTTTTTTGAAGATATAGAAAAAGGTTTATATGGTGGTGTTCAAGATTTAGGGTATGCTGTAGGTGATTTGTTAACATCTGGTATTGATGCTGCAGTAGGAACAGATCTTTCAGAAAAATTAGATGAAGTTTATGAAGAAAATAAAATAAAAGATCCTGAAACATTAACAGGTTCTATTACTAAAGTTCTTACACAATACGCTGTACCAGGTGGAGCAGCATTTAAAATATTAAACAGAGTTAAAATACTTCAAAGAAATAGAAAACTAGCAGAAACTGGAACTAAACTACAAAAGGCATCACAGATTGCAAAAAGAGCTGGGTACATGGCTAGTGCTCTTGCTGCAACAGATTTTGTTGCATCAACTCCAGATAAAGAAACTTTATTTGTAAAAGAAGAAAAAACAGAAGGATTAACTGGTAGAGATTTAGCATTAGCTAAATTAAGAAACAGAGTAAGATTTGGTACAGAAGGTGCATTAATTGGTGGTGGTTTTTCTTTAATTGGTAAACCAGTAGCTCTTGGTTTTAAATATGGTATCTTTAAACCTGGTGCAAAGATAGCGGGTATTGGATTAAAAGCAGTAGACAAGGCTGTTGTATCACCGCTCACGTACCTTGGATCAAAAGCAATACCAGCGCCTGCAGGAAAAGCATTAAGAAACGCAAGTGCATTTGTAGTTAACAAAGCATTAGCACCAATAAGATTAGGCACAGGTGCAAAACAACTACCTAAATTTCAAGAATGGAAATTATTTAGTAGAGACAGTAAGGACCCACTAGAAGGAAGATTAAAAAAACTTTCTGGTTTTTTAGAGAAGTTTACATCACAAGGAAAACTAACTGGACTTGGTTATCAAATATCATCAGAAGCTAAAAGAGAAATAAAAGCACAATCAAGAACAATAGAAAAATATTTAGAGTCTATTGAAAAGAAAGCGTACAACTTAGCAAAAGACTTTGAAACAAAACACAATACAAAAACTACATCAGAAGCTAGCCAGGATTATTATTTAGATCAGATACTTGGTTATTTAAAAGGTAATGTAAAATTAAAATCAGTTGCACCTGATCTACAAACAAGTGCAAAAAGTTTAAATAATGAACTACTACAAATAAAACAAAAGTTTGCAGATCTTTTACCTGAAGGCGATCTTAAAAATTTTATGTTAGATAATTTAAAAACATACATGAGACAATCATTTAGTATTTTTACAAACCCAAACTATCAACCAGATAAAAAAATATATGATGGTGCAGTGAACTGGGTAGCTAAGAACGTTGTACAAGCAAACAAAGATTTAAGAGAAGAAGCTTTAAAAACACTAAAGACCGGTAAAATGACAGACAAGCAAGCTATTGATGAGATGGCTGAGTCTTTAACAGATAAAATATTAAAGGCTGGTAAACAAGATGGTGCAGATCCATTACAAGTATTGAGAAATGTAGCAGGAAAAGATTTTTTAAGAACAGATAGAATTATAAGAACAGGAGAAGAACTACCTGATGTAATTAAAAAATTATTAGGACAAGAAGATAATTTAAAAGCTTCGGTACTAACCACTACATCACATGCTATCACTCATGCAGTCAACAAAAAATCTTTTGATAAACTAGCTAAGATAGGTTTGGATGAAGGTTGGTTGTTTAGAAGTAAAGCAGCAGCTGATGCTAAAAGATATTTGGACGCAGAAAAAATAGGTGATGTAAAAAGTTTAGGTCTACTTAAAAGTGAGATGTCTAAGCTATATGCAACACCAGAGTTACTAGATGTGTTTAGACAAACAAGAAAAGGTTTAGACACATGGATACAAAATGGTGTTTACAGAAACATATTACAATTAAAAGTAGCTGCACAGTACGGTAAAACCGTACTATCACCTGTTACACAAGTACGTAACGTTTCATCTGCAAGTTTATTTCCATTAGCTAATGGACACATAGGTGGTAGAGCCTCAGTAGCAGAATCATTAAAGATGACAATTGATGATATATTTGGTGCAGGTAAAGTCATAGATGAAGATGCATTTATCAAAAACATAGAAAACAAAATTAGACTAGGGGTGTTAGATGAAAACATTGTAGCATCAGAACTTAAAGCAGTTCTACAAGAAATAAAAAGTACAAAAGGTTTAACAAGTTTAGATAAAATTATAAGAGCATTGTCTGATGGTAAGTTTGCATTTGATGATACAGTTCTTAAAAAAACTGGAGAAACAATAAGTAAGTTTGGTAAAGGTGCTGCTAGAGTATATGCAGGTGGTGATAACATGTGGAAGTGGTATGGACATGAATATGTTAAATCACAACTGCGTGGTCTTTATAGTAAAACAAGTGACATTTCTAAATGGTATGATGAGATTGTTGGTAGAAAATTTGATCCTAAAAATACATTTACAGGTAAATTAAAAACATTTGATGAAGCAGTAGATGAAGCTGCAGCATGGTATATTAGAAATACATATCCAACATATAGTAAAGTTCCTGAGTTTGTTCAATCAATTAGAAAATTACCATTTGGTAACTTCGTATCTTTCCCAGCAGAAATGATAAGAACAACATACAATATTATAGAATTAGGTGCTAAAGAAGCAACATCAAACAATCCTAAATTAAGACAAATGGGTCTTAGAAGATTATTAGGAGCGTATGTAACATTATCAGGAACTGGAGAAGCTGTGAGTAGAACGGCTCAAGCTTTAACTGGTGTAACTATGGAAGAGATAGAAGCATATAAAAGAAGTTTATCTGCACCATGGGAAAAGAGAGCACAAATTATACCTATTAACAAATGGAAAGAAGGTGTGGGTAAAGCAATTAACTTCTCATACTTTAGTCCATATGATGTAGTAACAAAACCAATTGAAGCTGTATTCAAGCAATGGCAAGAAGGAACTATCAAAGGACAAGACATCGGAGATAAATTATTGGCTCAAGCTTTTGACCAAGATGGACCTTTAAGAACTTTATTAGATCCATTTATTACACAATCAATTGCACTTGAAAGATTTACAGATGTACTTCCTTCAGAAATTGGTCTTGGTAATAGAGGTGGTATTACAAAAACAGGATCTAGAGTATATTCAGATACAGACAGTAGTGGTGATAAGATAGCAAAAAGTTTTGTGCATGTATTAAAAGGTATAGAACCGGGAGCACTTACAACAGGAAGAAAATTAGTTCAAGGTTTACAAGGCGATGTAAAAAGAGGTGGCCAACCTGTATCACTACAAGATGAAATACTTGCTTTATTATCAGGTATTAGAATTATCAATATAGATGCACCACGGACCATGCAATATAAAATTACAGAATACAATAATAACAAAAGATCTGTAACAGCTACAGAAAAATTTTTTAGTTTAGAAGATTTTAGACAAAGAGGTCCAGAAGTTTTAGCAGAAGAATTTAAGGATATACAAGAAGAAAATTTAAGAGTGAATAAAGATTTCTATCAAGTATTAGAAGATGCTCAAAGTATGGGTGTACCAAAACAAAAATTAAAAAAAATAATGAAAGACAGGGGTATTTCTTCTAAAAACTCTAACAAACTTTTAAGAGGAGTTAACATACCTTATTCTGGATACGAAGGTCGTATGAAAAAAAGAGTTACAGATGCTAGAAAATTATCTAAAGAATTAAATGAAGGATCTATTAATAGAAACTATTTTTATCCTAGAAGATTATTTAAACAAATAGAAAGAGAATACAAAAGAAAAAGTATTAAACCTATTGAACCAGGTCCAGGTCTTATTGAAAGAGGTATAAGAGGGGCACAAGATTTATTAGGTAGTATACCTCAACAAGACACAACAGTTCAACAAGCTAGTATACAAACACCACCATTACCAAATACACCTATGCCTGTAGTAAGAACAGCACAAAATATTAATCCTCAAACAGGGTTGACACCGACAGAGAGTGCATTACTATCACCAGGTGAACAATTAATTAAACAAAGATTAAGAACATAATGATAAACAAAATTAAAAGTTTGGGCGGTATGATAGGCAAGTCCTATCGGGTTTCTATTGTAGCGGGGGTTACAATATAATGGCTAAAAAATCTGCATTGCAAAAAATTGAGTCACATGAAAAACTTTGTAGAATTATGCAGAAACAAACTTTTGAACAAATAAAAGAAATGCAAGAAAGAATTAAAAGACTAGAGTATTGGATTGTTGGCGGTATGGGAGCCGTACTATTAATATTACTTTCAGATATCACAAAATAAAATATATGCAATTATCGCGAAATTTTTCTCTTCAAGAGCTTACTAAATCAGACACTGCTATACGTAAGGGTATAGACAACGAACCTAACGCTGATCAAATAGATAAATTAAAAGCATTATGTGAAAATATTTTACAGCCAGTACGTGATCAATTTGGCAGAGTAAAGGTGACCAGCGGCTATCGCTCACCTGAGCTGTGTGTAGCCATAGGATCGAGTTTGACCAGTCAGCACTCAAAAGCTGAGGCGGTTGATTTCGAATGTCTTGGAGTCGATAACGCTGAAGTAGCAGATTGGGTTAAAATGAATTGTGAGGTAGATCAATTGATCCTTGAGTACTACACGCCCGGCGAACCTAACTCGGGATGGATTCACGCGAGTTACATACCTTTTAATCCTAGACATCAATATTTACGAGCATATCGTGAAGATAAAAAAACTAAATACAAACCAATTATTGGAAAAGCAGTAGATCTAGTTTAGATCCAATCTTTTAATTCCTCACCCATGACTTCAGATGCAATATTTATTTTATCTCTTAAAGCCTTCACAATCTTCTCATCGACCGTGTCCTCGCAAATTAGATCGATATAAGTTTTGTCCTATTCTGTGTGCTCTGTCTTCTGATTGCAATCTCTTTTCTAGGTCGTAACCATTAGAATAATAAATTACGGTATTGGCCTGTGTAAGTGTAATACCATAACCACCTGTTTGTGGTGTACCAACTAAGAATCTACATTGAGGATTGTTTTGAAACTTACGAATATTATCTTGTCTGTCTTCTTGTGGTGTTAATCCATAATAATCAACCACGGACCCTGGACCATACTTCTTAATAATATTGTCTATAATACCTTTTATATCTTTTTGATAGTTAGCCCATAGAATCGCTTTACCATCTGTCTCTTCAAGAATAGACATTAGCTCTTTCATTCTGTTGCTTTCAACTTCTTGCTCCGAACCATCATCAGCAGTAAAGTGACCACATGTAATTTGATGTAGACGCATCAACTGTGTCAGCACAGTCATGGTTGTAGATACTTTACCATTTAATACAGCCATAGCTGCTTTCTTCATTTGCTCATAGATTTTCTTTTGTGCAGGTGTCAATGTGATATGACGTTTGATAAAATTTTTTGGTGGTAAATCTAAACAATCTTCTTTCAATACTCTGTATGAAAAAGTCTTAACTGTATCTGATAACTCACCTAAGTTTTGAAACTTATCTACTACCTGAATAGAACGTCCGTGTATATGCATCGTTTTCATTTCAGCATACCTATTACGAAACGCGTAGTAAGAACTAAAGTCCAATAACCACGGATCAAGGAACTCACATTGTGTGTATAGGTCTAGTGGATTTTTTGTAATAGGAGAACCAGTCATGATTCTTTTATACTTAGCATTTTTACCAATACCTATAATGTTCTTAGTTCTTTTTGCAGTAGGTGTTTTAATTGTAGTAGACTCATCAATAGCCATCAAAGCTTTGTGTGAGTTAATAAATTTATTTGCAAACTTAACACCTTTGTCTGTTGACAACGCTTCAACATTCATAACTAAAATATGTAATGCACTTTCTATTTCAAATAAAGATTCTAATTTTTCTTGTTGTGTTTTTGTAATATTAGGTTGCCACAATATAGACACATTTTCTATGTGATCCGGTAAGTGTGTTGGTAGTTCTTGTTCGTACCAAGTTTTAACAACACCTTTTGGTGCAACGATTAATACACCATCAATCTTGCCTTTGTCATAAAGCATAGCAACATTGTCTATTAATACTTTTGTTTTTCCTGTACCCATTTCCATAAAGTAAGCAAAGTTTTCTTTGTTCCAAGATTTTTCTAATG
>Ga0208791_1001120_pt1 | contig 10272 bp, 9 predicted proteins | sample 11_taG_FD_184084 | JGI IMG/M metagenome (GOLD analysis project Ga0208791, IMG submission 184084) | Marine viral communities from the Subarctic Pacific Ocean - 11_ETSP_OMZ_AT15265 metaG (SPAdes) (version 2) | ecosystem: Environmental > Aquatic > Marine > Oceanic | place: Pacific Ocean | collected...
GGGTCTTGTCCGTATGGATGAGACTTCCAAGTTATACCTCACACTAAAACAACAAAAGAAAAAAACAAACCCAAGACTTTGGCGAACAGACTGGAGAAAATAATGAAAGTATTTATAATACCACTTCTTGTTTTTACTTTACTAGGGTGTAGTGTACTAGAAAATAAACTAAACATAGAAAGACAAGAATACTTAGAATGCAAACCACCAGAAAGTACATTATGCATAGGGTGGAAGCATGAAAAATAAAGGAATACTTCCATTACCTGTGTTCACTAGAGGCAGAGGAGAAAAGAAAAAGGAACACTTAGTTAGTTTAAACAATTTCTTTCCTATGCATTACATACAAAAGAATAATGTTAAACGAGCCTATCATGATACTGTTATGGATTGGGTACAAACACTGCCCAAGTACAAGACCATACAGCCACACTACAAACTATACTTTAAAACAAAACACAAAAGAGATTTAGATAACTATACATTTACTATGCATAAGTTTCTTATGGATGCATTAGTAGAAGGCGAAGTCATTGAAGATGACCACTATGAGATTGTAACTAAGGTTACTACAGAGATTGGTGGATTAGATACGGACAACTATGTTGTCGTAGAAATTAAGGGAGAGGAACTTGGCACTTAACAAAAGCAAAGACATAAAAGAACTAAAGAAGTTTGATGTAGACCTAGAGTTTGGTCAGCAATGGGAGAAGCACATAGATGAGATGTTCTCAGGTGCTAAGAAGTGTGAAGTTAAAACAGAGAGGGATAAGTGGGCAACTACAGGTAACATCTGTATTGAGACAGAGAGCTATGGTAAACCCTCAGGATTAACTAGCACAGAGGCTGAGTTGTGGGTACATAATTTAGTTAAGGATGGAGAGTTGTGCTGTAGCCTAGTGTTTAACACAGACAAACTACGAAAGACAATGGAGGAAATGAAACCTTACACTGTCATGGGCGGAGACAACAAAGCATCTAAGATGTACTTAGTTAATATAGCTAAGCTCTTGAAGGCTGTTTCTTCTTAGACCCTTTCTTTTTATCATAACCCCAATTAATATCTGACAAGCCTTTGTCAATAGCCTGTTGTAATGGCGGAGATTTTATATTCTGAAATCCCGGTTGGTTATCTAAGTCTATACATTTTCTCATTACTAATCTCCTAAGAAATATTCCTGTCCAATTCTACCAGTAGTAGCATTTAAAAATATTTTATACATTTCTTCCGCAGTATCCCCTATTGGTTCGTCACCCATAATCTTTTTCAAGAAACCATCAACATATGCCGGACCCGGACCTGCAATGTAACCTGCAACTTTAGCATCCCCAAGCTCTCCTATCAATGGAATACCAACAGCACTTATTGTTTCTAAGACACCTCTTTCTTCCTCTACCCCTTTAATAGCATCCTTGATTGCCATAGCTAATGCAGCCATTCCTATTGCAGCACTTATGGATGAAATCGCAGCCATCTTGCCCACAAAATCAGAAGAACAAAACTTAGGATTTAACTTAGCGTTAACTCTCCTAGCTATTGTATTACCAAATAATATAGGGAAAGATTTAAGCTGAGCAATTAACATGAGATTAGGGTCTGACATCCAGAGTGGGCGATTACCAGCAGTAGGCTCAAGTGCTACATCTGTTGTTATCTTACGCATCCAAGGAATCATTACATCCCTTACAGAAATAGTGTTGCCTTTTGAATTTACAAATGTACTGTCTAAGAATGAATCATCTAGTATAGCATTTTTAATGTTACCATTAGCAAGAGCACCTACCTTTTCAAAGTCTGACATGCTCAATCCATTTTCTTTTAGTTCTTGTAACAACAATCTTTTCTTTGTCTTACTTAAATTATTTATGTTGTTTAACTGGTCTTGTATCATATTTAAACCAGCAGCAGCAGTCCATACTCTAACAGCGTTTGTATATTGTGTTAAAAACATAGCACCCGGGCTACGGAAGAAATAGTTTAATGCAACATTTCTATCTCCTGCCATTAGCTTGTCTATTCTTTCAGACATTTGTGGTTGCATTGCCATGCCCATAACTCTAAGTAAGTCTCGGCCAAAAGAAGTTCTAGCATCTTTTCCTTCTGCTCCTCCATAAATAGAACGAGCTAACCCTTTCAATGCATATCCAGCCACAGTAGGTGAAGCCTTAAGCATGTTGTACCATCCAGTTCTTTGTCCAATCCACATAGGTTCAGTCCAAGAACTTATGGTAGCTAGCCCTAAGTAACTAATAGAAGTTATTGTAGACAAGCCTTTCATAGCTTGTATAGCAGCTCGTTGCTCAGGTGTCTTTGGTTTTTTATAAACATTATGGTATGCATCATAAATGCCCCATAGTTTTTCTACTTGAGCTGAGTCAACTACACCTGATTTAATCAAGGTGTTAATAGCATCGTTATATTTATTAGCCTTGTCTCCACCAAATGCTTCTGCTGATGCCATTCTTGTAACAGCACTAAACAAATACCTTTCTATAGAATCTAATGTATCTTCATTCCTAAACTCAGGAGAAAGATTATCCCACTTACCATCTCTTGCTCTTTCAAAAGAAGATATTCCCATGCCACCATCTGTAGCTTCTGCCCTAATTTGCTCAGAAGTAAATACATTTGGGTCAACATCGTTTAGTACATTTTGTAATACTAAATCTGCTTCGACTGTACTAAGACCAACATCTCTTACTAAACTCTCTTTAAATCTTTCTGGATTCTTTTTTACTTTTTTGTAATCAATGCCTCTGCTTAAGTAACCTTCTTGGTGTCCAATAGTTAAACCATCTTTGCCCAGTGTTTTACTTAAAGCCTGATAAATACTTTCTTGTATATCAGCAATGTCTTTTATACTAGCATCTAATTCTTTTTTCTTTCTCTTACCTAAAGCTCTGGTTACTTCAACCTCAGCTTCTTGTAAATTGTACAAAGGACTAGCGTTACCTTCTTCTAACTTAGCTGCTATATATTTATTGACAGAAGGTCTAACACTACTAGCCATTTCTCCCATAAGTGCAACATGTCGAGTCCATTTATTTTTAACTTTCTCAAACTTGTTTATATAATCACCTATGTACTTATGTCTTAATGTTTCAAAAGACTTAGATACATTTTGAGATTCACCGCTTCCAGTGGAAGCATCTGTAAGTGGAGAAGACACAGCCATAAACGCTGCCATTTCTTTACCTGTCTGTACTTTGTTTTGTATATCAGGAAGACCATCCGTTGCTCTTCTTAGTAACACATTAGCAGCTGCGTCTTTAATATTAGTAAGAAACCCTTTAGGGTCTGCCTCTGCATTAAACAGCTCAGGAATTACATCCTCTACATTTGCATCAATGTCTTTTTTAGGTGGCCTAATATTTACCATTGCATCTGGCTGTCTAACAACAGGACCTACACCAGCAGTAGCCACACCTGCTCCAGTCATTGTATTAAACTGTTTTAGTAACTCATCATACTGTTTGTTATACTGGTCTACATTCAAAGTATACTGCTCACCAGCAGCTGCTTTTCTACGAGCATCTTCAAAGTCTAAAATTAATTTGTCTTTTTTACGACTTCTGTTTACATCTGTAGCTTTACTAAGTGCAACAGGAGAACCATAGACACCACCACCAGCAGCACCTACTACAAAATCAGTAGCTAAGTCGTTCTTGTCTAACCCCTCTAAGCCTAATGCAGAAGTACGCATTGTGTTTATTTGTTGTGCAGTTTCTGTAGCACCTTCTATGCCTGCTGACTGAGCAGTTTGTTTTGCCCCTTTGTACAGCATAGCACCTATTTTTTCTTTATCTGTTTCTTTTAAATTCTTAGCTATTTGTTTAAAAGATTTCTTAGCAGGCAATCCTGCTTTGTTTAAAGACCTAGCCCATACATTAGGAAGTACAAAATCTAATCCTGCATTTTGTATAGCAGTCCAACTAGCCCTGCCTATTTCCTTATCTGTTAATTCATCTACTGTTTTATTATCAGCAGCAGCATGTGTTTCTACTGCCTCATCTAATAACATTAAATAGTTTAATCCGGCAGCAGCACCTGTTATACCAGCACCAATAAGTTTAGTAGCACCCGGTCCTTTCATCATAAGATTTTGACCTAGTGTTAAACCAAACATAGTTATTGCAGAAGCAGCACCATTCTCTGCTAACTTCTCACCAATAAATCCCGGCATGTCTGACAAAGACTGGTCAAATATTCCTCCCTCATACTCAGGAATATATTCTTCCATGCCCTGCTCGCCCGCTTGTTGCATCTTACCTGCGTAATCTTTTACGTTTAGAGGCAACTCAGTACCCATTCTAGGCAACAACTCAGACAAGCCCCTGCCTGATGCTCTCATTAGTCTATCTATTGAATAATCAAAAGCTGAGCCACTACCACCTGAATTAAAATCAAAGTTATTATAATAGTCTTCACTTAGTTCAGGAGATGAAGCACTGCCAAAATCAAAATCGGCAAAAGGATGTTCTTCTTCTTCTTTTCTTGTAGCCATTTACTACCTCTATTTAGTTGCTGCTGCTCTTGCTGCTGCTTGGTCTCTTTCGTCTTCTAACAATTTCATTATTTCTGCATGCGTAAGTATAACACCATGTCTAGTAAAAGCTGCGTTTTGTATAGTTCTATATCTACCTATCATATTAGAAGCTGCTTTTTCTCTATCAGCTTCGCTTCTAAATTTAAACCATCCTTTCTTCGGTGTAAATATATTTTCTAAATCTTCTCTGCTCATGTCAACAGCATTAAATGCAGCAGTGTCTGGTTTACCAGCAGCAGCCTTAGTTGCCTGAGCTTTTTCATAAGCTACTAAAGGATTTTCTCCCCTGTCTTGTAAGTTTCTACCATAGTAATCCATAAGCATACCTAACTTATTTATAGTAGCTGGGTCTTTCATGCCTGCTTTAAATCTATCAGAAAAACTTTTCTTTGCTTCTTCCTCTTCTTTACTTCCTCTACCCTTAGCTAAATCATCTGCTGCTTTTTCATCTGCTATTCTCTGCTCTTCTTCAGTTTTAGTTTCAGTTGTTTCTTCTTCAGGTGTTTCGCCTGTTATATTAAAAATACCTCTGTCAAGCTCTGCTTTGATAGACTCTTGAAAAGGTAAATCTTCAGCTTCTAATGCTTCTGTTACAACATTACCAGCATAACCTGCTTTGGCAGCAGTTTTTAATTTCATAAACTTTTTAGCAAACAAAGACACAGCACCAGCACTTGCAGCTTTTACAGGATTTTCTTGTATAAACTTAACAGTAGCAGCCCTTAACTCTGGGTCAGTCATATTTTTTATTATTGAAGCAATTTCAGGAGCAGGGTTTAACACATCAATTAAACCACCTACATAAGGAGTTTCAGCTAATTCTGCTGAGTTACTTATCCAAGCATCCGGACTTGCTAGGTTTTTAATACCACTTATTATATTGTTTCTATCTAAAAAACCAGCCTGCCCTACAGGAACTTCTTCTATTTCTTCTCTATTAAAAGCATTGCGAACTTGGTTTATTTCTGAGAATGTACCTCCTACTGCATCACAAGATGCTTTGTCATTAGCAAATGGAACTAATGCTCCATTAGCATTTGTACAATAACCCATTATCTTTCTCCTTTAAATTTGTAATTCATATTTTTTCCTAAGCAAAAAGATTTCTAACATCTCTGCGTGTTGAAAAACTGTTGTTTAAATTTCCTGTACTGTATCCTCCTGATGGAGCAACTGGCCTAGGTGCTGGTCTAGGTGCTGGTGTAGGTCTTCTAGCTGCATCCTGTACCGCAGCCCTAGCATCATTAGTTTTCTTTACTGTTGCTGCTGTTTGTTTATTAACAAGATTTGTTCTAGCTTCAGTAAAATCAGTTACTTCTTTTAATACTTCAGCATACATGTTATTAAACTTAGTATCATTCTCTAACCTAGCAATGTCATCATAAATTTCATTAAGAGTTTCTTCTTTAGGACCAGCAACTGGCTCTGGTGTTACTGGTTGTGTACCTAAATCATCATAGTTTTTATAGTAATTACCATCATTGCCTTGGTACAAATCTTGGTTATCCATTTCTGCTTGAGTTAGTGGTTGATTAAACAACATACTATCATCAAAAGAATAATCTGCTCTAGATTCTATTGGTGTTTTGTCTTGTAAAAATGTATCAGGTATCCCCATTTTACCTACAAAGTTTCCATCACTGTCTCTACTAAATGTAGGCTCAATAAACAAACCATCCCTTAATTCTTCTTTTGTTAAATTAAGTGCCATCTGGTCAGCCATATTTTGTAGTTGGTCAGCTTGGCTTTGTACAGTAGGTTGACTATCTATGTAATTAGAAACAATTTCATCTGTAGCAGCTTGGTCATTTATATAATTAGAAACAATCTCATCTATAGCAGGTGGTTGTATAGTTGCATTGCTTATTTGTCCTTGTTGCATTCTATTTTGCTCTGCTAATATAGCTTGTTGCTCCGGAGTTAAAAATAAAGAAGCCTCTGTATTATTAGGACTAGGAAACATAGTGCTAGGTGGAGGATTGTCTGGTCCAAATATCCCCATTTCATCTATTGTTTGCTGGTATGTTAAATCTCCAGCAGAACTAGGAGGTCTAGGTGTAATGCCATTAAATGCAGGCATACTAACATCAGCACTTACTTCTGGATTTACCGGCTGTACTCCTTCTGGTAATTCAACTGCTGGCATATTTATAGCAGCATCTGCTACTCCCACTGGTTCTGTATATCCTTCACCAAACTGTCCTTCATAATAAAGATTTGCTACATCAGCAGGTGTACCAAAGATACTATAATCTGCACCACCTGTTCTTAATCCTTGGCCATAAGTGTACTCATCTAAGCCACCCGGACCAGTATAATTAAATAATGATGAGTCATTGTATGCAGATAAATCCGGTGCGTATATAGTTCCAGAAGGTGTGCGTTGTGTATAAACTTTTGGAGTTAATACCGGTGTTGTTGGTACTGCATTTGCTACAACAGCAGCATTGTTTCCTCCAGTAGTATTTACTGGCGATGGATTTCTGCTTGGCTCTGATGGAGTTGTGTTAGGAGGTATAGGATTAAAGCTCCAGTCTGGACCTCTTGAGCCACCATATGCTTCATACTCATAGTTTGCTTGCATATCATCTGCTGGTATGTCATATGTTAAGTCCATATTATTACTCATCCAGCTACTATCATCAAAAAGACTTGGAGGCTGTACTGGGTTAAAATCATTCCAAGGACCGGGTCCGCTAGTATTTTGTGCTGGGGTAGACACCGGAGCAGTATAAGGAGAATGCACATCTGTTGGATATGGATTTGCGTACCTATCTGCTAAAGTAATTTTTATAGGGCCTATTGCCATTTTGTCTCCTTAAAATAAACTATACATTTGAGCCAAACCACCTAAGTTACTTACAGCACTAGCACCCGGTGTTGTAGATATGGATTGTCCTGCGTTTCCAACTAAAGGACTAAACCCTGTAATACCAGATTGGTACTGTTTTAATTGTTGATATGGTAAGTTTTGCTCAAACTCTTGTTGAGCCATAGCATCTTGTATCAATGCTTGCTCTCTTTGTTGTTGTTGACTACCAGAAGCACCTAATGCACTATAAGGACTGAAGCCAGCTTGCATTAAACCACCAGTCATTCCTAGGGTAGCCCTTTGCTGCCCTAATCCTTGGCCATAAGCATTGCTATATACCTGTGCTGCTGCTTGGTTGGCTGCATCTGCTGCTCCGGCTATAGCATTGCCTTCTGCAATGCCTTGTCTACCACCACCATAACCGCCTGACATAATAGCACCACCTCGTATGTCTGCTAAATTATCCTGTACACCTGCCATTGCTCTATCTGCTGCTGCCTGTGCCATGTTATTAACATATGGGTTATTAGCCACATCAATCATACTAGGGTCAAGGTTTTGCTGATAAGCACTTAACGCAGGATTCATTATACTAGGAGCACCTTGTGTTGCAAAGTCTCTAATACCTTGCTGTGCTGTTAGTTGGTCTGGTGTAAAGCCTGCTTGTGTTTGACCACTGTAGTACTGAGGTGTGTTGTTGTTATATAAATTAGCAGCTTCTTTAAAGCCACTTTCCATATAAGGTACAGCGACATCCCAAGGGTCTTGGTTTACTGTACTTGTGTTGTCACCTTTAGACATTGTTTATCTCCTTTGCAAATAATCTTGTTTGTTCTTTATAATTAATATCCTTAAGTACCTTTCCCCATCCTTTGCGACCAAATAGTTCTACATACTCACAATTGTTTTCTTTTCCAAATGCATTTAGGAGTGCATCTGCCTCATCTCTCCATTCCATAAATTCTTTTCCACCTAATAGTAATACACATAATATGTTTTTCTGTGGATACTTACTTATCTTTGTAACAAAAGCACCTTCTACATGCGTGCCTATTTTTACCCAAAGCTGCATATTCTTTGATTTACAGGCACTTTTTATGTCACTAGTACTATACTCGCCTAAACCATGTTTCAGGGCTGCATTCAAGTATTCTTCAACGAGAGGCCACCAAGCCTCTACACTCTCTCCCTTAATCCCTTCAATCAAAGTTTACTCCATGCTCCTGTGCTTAAGTATAAATACAGCCCCTCACCACTGCCCGGATTCCAGTTAGTACCATCTGCGTACCTAACATCTCCAGCTCTTGGCTTTGATGGAACTGCATTAGATTTATCATAATGTCCATCAGCTATGTTACTTATTATAGCAGACATTCTAGAAAACTCTTGTCTTAAATATGCAGGTAAATCCTTTGCATCATCAGGTACTGGTGCAGGAGAATAACGAATCATACTCCCTTACCTCTGTTTCCTGACGGACTCCAGTGTACTTCTAAGTTAGCTAATGCCCATGTGTTTGCATCAGTAGACTCTGCTCTAATACCTACATAGTTTCCTGTGGCTCTTACTGGTATCTCTGAATGTACACCACTAGTAAATGTATATGGTCCTTTCCATGTTGTACCCTCGTGTGGCATCATCTCTTGACCTACATAAAAATCTACTGAACCTGTACCACTTATTCTTGGTACAATCTTTTGTATAGTCTTAGTACCCGGATACCCTAAATTCATATGTTCTTTTTCTACATATGCTCTAAAGTTTGTTCCTGCATTTTGGTTACTGCCTAATACATATAATTTAGTAGCACTTGTAGCAGCTAATAATAAGCTAGGCTTAAGTGGTGAATCCCAAGACTCACTGTCTGTGTCCCAGTCTCCTGACTCTGACCAGTCACTTGTACTTACTGTGTCTACAATACCCCAAGAAATATAACTTACATAAGGTAAGTCTCTCTTAGACCAACTGTTGTTTCTAAAGTTGTATACATATGCTGTGTCTGCAAATGCATTTGTGTCATTAGTGTTAGATACAAAACATACCCACATCTCATTCTTTTCTCTGTCCGCAGCTACAAAAGTTCTTGTCTTGTAGTCTGGATGCATAGAGTTAAATAGCTCGTCTCTAATTTGCTGGTCTACAATCGACTGCTTGGTCTGACCATCATGTACATATACATCATCCTCAGAGACCACAAAATGCTTGTTATCGAAACTTTTTGCACAGTGCCTACCTAATATACCAACATCATCAAATAGTTGCCTAAATCCAAATATAGACTGTCCGCCCTCAAATGCCATAGACCAGATTGAGTCTTGTTTGTATATAATATTAACGTCACCTAGTGGTAAGCAGTCAATAACATAGCCATTAGACTGTGATAAATCTACATAGCCAGCATCTTTGGTTGCATCTGCTGGGTCCCAAGTAGTAGGTACTGTACCACCCTCTGCTGGATGTGACCACTTAACTCTAAAAGGGTAGCGTGTACTTGACTCTGTTGTGTCTAGTGCTACTAAGAATCTTTTAAATGGTCTAATAACTTGACAACTTGTATTACTTGGCCAGTTAGTTAAGTCAGCAAAAGCAGATGATGATGTGCCTAACATTTGTGGGTCATCTACACCATTGTTAAGTATAGCTACACCACCTAAAACTCCACCGTTCCATCCTTTAGCAGCAGTAGCTGAATAGTCACCACCACTAGAGCGTGTTACATTAGCGTGAGTTGTTGTAGTTCCAGATGTACTTACTCTGTATATTTTAGTTAAGCTAGGGTAAATCCAATAGTCAGTAGTTGTAGTGTTAAAAGGTAATAACCAGTAAGGTGCTACCGTGGGCGTACCAAATACTTGCTGTTGTCCTAATACCTTGGCAGTTTTGTCATTGTCAAATTGTATATTATTACCATCA
>Ga0208791_1001122_pt1 | contig 10261 bp, 19 predicted proteins | sample 11_taG_FD_184084 | JGI IMG/M metagenome (GOLD analysis project Ga0208791, IMG submission 184084) | Marine viral communities from the Subarctic Pacific Ocean - 11_ETSP_OMZ_AT15265 metaG (SPAdes) (version 2) | ecosystem: Environmental > Aquatic > Marine > Oceanic | place: Pacific Ocean | collected...
CTCCCACCTAGCCTCTCCCTTTCGGGTTGTAGGCGTGAAGTTTTTGACGCCTCGTTATTTGCTAGGAGCAGGCCCGGGCAGGACTCAAACCTGCATTCCTTCTATAGACGCCAGCTAGCGAGTGGACGCTAGGCTAGCGCGCATCCTCAGCAAAGTGCACTTTACTGATTTGTTTTTCTTAGAAGGTCTTAGTCAATTAGATGACCGGGCCATATTTTGTTTCTTTCTTCTCTTTAATTATAGCTGAGTTCCTTTTAAAAGTCTCTTAATAAGTATTCTTTGTTTCTTAATTGTCGTCTTAGCCTTCTTATGCTTCTCTTTAAGTGTGACGAGTTCGAATTGTAGATCAACAATAGTTTGAGTATAACTCGCCCTCGTTGCAAACCTCTTCATAATAGCATGTTTCAATCTGGTTACCATCTTTATCATATTCGTAGTTCCATTCTTGAATTAAACCATCCTCTTCTCGTCTCCGGAAGATCACTCTTCCTTTATCGTCCAAGTCAACAGTATCATTCTCGGTCATACCTAATTATATCAGAGTTCCTTATACGCGTCCTTGCAGGTACCATTCAAGCCAATCTGGATTAGCAATCGTAGTAGCCTTTTCAGTATCGTTATTTACTGCAATGAACCCCCAATGAGCTACCATTGTAACTTCACCGAAACAAGTCTCATCACCTACTTTATATTCTCTATTGTTGTACATATCTTATTATATGAGAGTTCCTTTACATTATGTAGCATTGACTACCTCCAATACACAAGAGGTCTCCTTGATTGATTCCACTCAGAGGAAACTGATTGCGAATGTCTAATTGATCCTGATCGATGTCCCATTCATCTTTATTGAGAGCCTTCCTGAACCAATTATGACCTCTAGCTTTAAGAGAGGAGTCAACTTCAACTGTCCAAGCAAGCTCAAGCTTATGCCTTCTAACAGCCTTATACAGCTTCACAGTCATGACTATAGGCCATCTAGATCTTCAGGTTGCTGCTGCTCGAGGAACTTGAGAAAGGATTCGATATCATCCATCTCTCTCTTCTCATCAAGCTTATCAATCTCTGCCAACTCCTTATCAGAGTAACCAATAGCAGCTGTTACCTCTCGCTTAAGATCTCTAAGAGCGCTATCAACGACAGCGAAATGATCCTCAAGATAGGCAACGAGACCTTCTGCTACTGTAAGCTTCTCATCAATACAATAGTCGATAACTACTTCAGGAATATCTGATTTGTGTTTACGATTGTTCATTACCTAATTAGTTTTGTATTAACGACAGCTGGTCGTTCAAACTTCTTCTTAACCTCTACCTTATTCACACCTTTAAACATCTTCATGATGAATGTGTGAACGGTGAGGAAGACTGCTACTGTGAATAGTACTCCAATTGTGTTCATGATAAATATAAAAGGCTTTGAGTTACTTCTTTAATGGCTGCTTTCTGAAACTTGAGCTTGTACTCGCAGTCCTGAAGGTTAATGGTCTTACACTCAGACTTGTACTTGTTATTGTTAACGTAGCGTACTACTTCTTCTAAGTTCATAATGGTTTCATTAACCATCTTAATCAATTCGTCTTGTTCGTCGTTAGTCATTTACTTTTTAGTTCTGTACTTAAGGATTGCATATACAAAGAAGAGACTAAATGAGCCACCCAGCGTGCAGTTAATAACCATTGCAAGCTTAAAGCCAATGTAGAACTGATAAGTAAAGAGGCTTGTATAAGCAATAACGGAGAGGACAAACATGTTCAAAGATAGGTCATCTACCTTCTTAGTCTTGATTGTCTTAATGAATTGCGGAATATAACTAGCACAGAAGATTCCTGCATATAGAAAGCCTGCATAGTATCCAATTGTCTCTAGTATTGTCATCTTATTTGAGTAGTCCTAAGTTCTTGAGTGTTTGTAGCTCACTTGAGTTTACAATCACGTCACCTTTCTTCTTCTTTTGTTGTTTAGATGGACGTGGTCCGTCTAGCTTCTCATCCCATTCTACTGGGAGCGATTCGAGGAAGTATTCTCTTCCGAGTGTTGTTGTCTTGTCTTGTTTCATATCTTAAACTTCAGTATTGCTGGTCATCAGCTTGTTGATTGCTTCAGTAGCCTCTTGATAAGTACTGAGGAGCTTCTCCAACTCAAAGGACTTAGCATCATACGCAATTCGGATCTCATTAAGCTCATACGAATTTAGACGCTGCGTATCATCGTCCCAAGTGGTGACTTCATACTCATTACCATTCGTATCAGTTGTAGTTTTAGTAGAAGTATGCTCCAACCTGATCGTGTTAATACGATCTACACAGCTCCTTGAGCACCTCTTAAGAAGCTCGATCTTATCCTTTACTGCGGCAATGTCAATTTTCTCCATACCTAATTATAGCAGAGTTCCTTAAAGATCACACCTCAACATCCACGAATGTCATCGTCATATCGGGCTTCTCTCCCTTGATCTTAGGGCTTTTCCTGGTCTTAGCCGATGCCTTACTTGGTTTGACCTCCGAAACACGTTCAGAACGTGGGAGAGAGGGTGAGATCTCAGTGATCTCCGGCATTTTCTCAGGCTCAACAGCTTCAAGTACACAATTATCTGGATACTTCTCACGTCTCTCATCGTAAGAGAGCTCAAAGAAGTCCTCAGGCATCTCAAGAGTATTGCCTTTGTAGAGATTAACCTTTAGACCTCTATCCATCTGAAAATGGTAAGCAATAAAGTTAGCTGAAGTATCTTGAAACTCAGCCATAAAGATCTGATTCTCGATGATATGCTTAAGTCGATCAGCCTCATTAGGAATAGCTTTAGCGAGAGTCTTCATCAAAGCCTTCACTAAGATGATCGGGAAGTTACCTTTACCAGCACATGGATCGAAGTAAGTCTTAGATGGATCGGTAAGAGTAGTAAGAGGTATCTTCTTAACCATCTCAGTAATCAGCTCAAACGGAGTAAAAACCTCGCCATGAGCATCAGATTTAGACTTCGAATAAGTCGAAGCCTTTTCAATAAGAGCTTTAAGAGCGTCAACATGGGCAACCATACATAAAGTATAGCTGCCTATATAGTAAAATCAACTACTACTTCAACTCAAAGTCGAAGTTGGCAGCAAGCTTTCTTGCTTGCTCAATAGCTGCATCAATCTGAGCTTCAGCAAAACTCTCAATCTCATTTGCAGCTTGTTGTTCGGCACGACCAATAACTTCACCTTCGTCAGTAAGAGCTTCAATTGTACGAACCATTGCAGTTGCGACTAGCTTCGCCGCTGGTGTAACACCCTTTCTTGCTTCCTTCATTTGCACGAGCTCTTCATGCGACTTACTAACAATATCTCTTAGTTCGTCTTTTGCTGCGTTAACAGCGTCATCAAGACTTAACCCAGCATTCTCTGGGTTAGCATGCTTTACAATAGAGCGTGCAACCATTGTACGAATACCAGTCTCGATATCCTGCTGTGACATAAAACCGGAACCAATCTTAGCACGTTGATCATTCGAAAATGCTCTGTTTTTACCACGACCAACACCCGTCTTTTGAGCCGCTCCAACCTGGAAGCGCTCGTTAATGATGTTAGAGTAGATGTTGCCTAATTCGTTTTGATCTTTTTTGTTCATACCTAATTATATCGGAGTTCCTTATAATATTTATGGCAGATCATTAAATTGGTCGACTTCTTCTGCAGATAAGTTGAAGTGGTCATATAGAGCCTCATCAGTCCACTTACGATCAAACGATACAGTTGGAAACTTCTTAAGGCTACCGATAGGTAGAGCGCGTGAGCCTGTATCAGAGTGCTTAAGTAGGAACCTAAACACCTTACTGTTAACATAGCTAAGAAAGCTCTCAAAGGTCTCACTCTCATCTAATAAGAAGTAAATAAAGTTCAGATTGCTCGTAAACTTATCCATCTTTCGATGCCAAATCTTATTGAACGTTAGCTCTTCCTTATTCCAATCTTGAGTTACGATTGCAAAATGAGATACTTCTACATCCATTTTAGGGTTAGGTTTAACATAAGCAATGTTAGGTCCCTCTACACCCTTTGATGTATTTAAGAACATCGGCACGCTATATTGATCTGTCCTCTCTGTAGAGTACTCTTCAGTAGCACTTTTGTAGATACCTCTCTTACCTCTAGAGCATCGAAGAGTAGGTGCTAATGATGTAAGCTTACTATAAAGTTCAGCTGCTTTCTGATTAGTTACAATCTTACTATCAGTAAAGTCATTTGTTATCTCGACACCTTGGAAGGTATACGTATCTTGCTTATGCTCATCTAGAGTTAAGATACTAATACCAGCAGTATTAACCTTGAAGTGATCAGACTTATCTTCTGATATCTCAACCAGACCGTTTGTCTTAATAAACTTACGAAACTTCTTAAGAGGACCTTTGTTACCTGTAAAGTAGTTTGATGGTAATACGAATGATATTTTAGTACCAACTCTCTTAGCAAAGTATACAAACAGATCGTAGAGTACCTTAGTATTGTTACTCTCACCTTCCTCATCAGCCAACTGGTATGGTGGGTTACCAATTACTACATCAAACTTCTTACCCATCATACCTAAATATAGCAGAGTTCCCTCTCAACAACATCTTTAATATTCTCAATCACTACTTACCTTCAACAATATTAATCTCTTCTTCAGAAAGATCAAATGCTTTGTAAATTTCTTCATCAGTCCAGACCCTACTCGTATCAAGCTTAGGGAAAACATTACGTGCAACCTTATCTAAGTTGCGACCAGGTCTAAAATTATCACCAATAAACCTATAGAGCTTACTTGTCAGAATCGACAGGATGTTGTTTGCTTCTTCTTCACTACTTACTTCAAGGTACTTCATATCTTCACCGAAGTTAGAATTTTGTGAGAAGCATGCGTTATCAATCGTAGATACAGCTGGTACTAAGATCTTAGGCTTATCGAAGAGCTCTTGCTTGAAATCGGTATAACGAGTAATCTTATGCGATACTACAATAGGTACCGTGCAGACGTCAGTAGGAGTCTCACTCCAATTACCCTTTTTATATTTCTGAGAATGGCAGCTGTAATCGTCTGCAAATGTAAACTTCTCCATACCACTAAGTTGTTGAAATAGCTTAGCAGTTAGATCATCGATGTTATTAGGAGCAGGTACAGTATTTTCAAGATCAATGTTGAATGTTTTATCTCCAATTGTTACGGGAGTCGTCTCACTCTCACCTTTTGAGATAGAATAGATAGCAAACTTTGAACCAACTCCGTTGAAGTATTTAGCACTTTCTTTCTGAGTTAGTACCTTAACCCAGTTAACCTTATTGTTGAGGAATACAGAATAGTCTACTTTAGAGCGTGAACTTACTGGTCGTTTCTGACCAATAAACTTTGGAGGGGTAATGAAAACTAACTTACCTTCCGCTGTAAGACACTCAACACCTAAATCAACAAAGTCAAGCCATAGAGGATAGTCAGCATCGTTAGCACCTCTATCTGGCTGATAAGGAGGATTACCAATCACCACGTCGAACTTCTTACCCATCATATCTATTTTAGCTGGTTCATTTAAATTTGCAAGTACTACTTCGAACTTACTACCCAAAACAGGATCGTGTTCAGCAACGTCTGTTAATAGTGTCAAGCTCTTAAAGTTGTAATCATTACCGAGATTCTGCAGAGTATTGATATGCTTATATAGCGCAATGTTAACTGCAACATCGTAGTTAGCTACCACAAGAACGTCCTTACCATCTAAGCCATTCAGCTTTTCAACTGTCTCCATTACTAACTCTACCGGGGTAGCGTTAGTCTGAATAGAAACTGGTACCTGATACTGCTCGTAAGATTTACAAACCTTTAGAGCATTCTTCTTTACGAATTGCTTAGCAGCGTCCTTCTTGTTCATACCTAATTATATCGGAGTTCCTTATGCATACTACCGATTAACCGAAGAAATCGCCGATAAAATCCTCTTCTTTCCAACCATTCTCAATGAAGAGCTCCAAACGACGTTCACGAGCATTCTGATCAGAACCGCTCCAGACTTCCTCTTCTTCCTCTTCTTCAGAACCAGCAGCGAGCAGCTCGTTCATGATCTCTTCAGGAATGAATCCTTCCTGCCACATGTTAAGGAGCATTCCATCGAAGCGAGCAACGAGGTCCTTATCAGACAGATCAGGGAAGTAAAGCATTCCATGAGTCTTAAGCTTAGGATTCTTTCTGTACAGACGAATAACACGACCAACTGTCTGAAGGAACTTAGCCATCTCCATGTTGCGAAGAATAACTACTCCAGTCAATCCAGGAATGTCAATACCCTCACTAAGGATATCGTAGTGCATAACGATCAGTTTAGCATCGTCATCCTTACCGAGCTTATTTTTAGCATCGTTGAACTCTTTACGACTTACAACCTTACCATTAACAGTCGTACACTCTTTATTAGAATGAACAGTAATAATATTAACACCCTCTTCGATTAGATCAGCGCAAGTATTGGAGTTAATAAAGTCTTCGATCTGAGACGCTCCTTGAGTAGCTACGAGCATCTTTGGAGCGAGCAACGTATTCTCTTCAAGGTGTTCGAAGCTAGTACGAACAAACTCTCCAATTGCTTTGAGCTCTGACAACCGATCAGTATCGCTCTCTGTCTTGATGTAGTGAGGCTTAATAGGAAGGATGAGATTCTTATCAATGGCTTCTCTGATTGGCATGCTGTAGGCAATCTCACCAAACTTATCAACGTTGTTCATACCACGACCTTCATCGCTATCAGTAACGCGAAGAGTAGCAGTAAAAGAGTATTGACGCTTCGGCTCGTACAAGTCGAAGTTCTCGTTGAAGCATGCTTGAGTCAAGAAATGACCTTCATCGTTAATGTCAAGAGCAATCTCCTCGTTCAAACTGCTAACAATGTTCCAAGCCTTCTCATTCGAATGGTACGTTGTATAGATGATGAACGGAATATTATCCTTACGAGCAGCTTCGATCAGGTTAGCAACCTTAATCATATCGCTCGTTGCCTCTTTGAATGATTTAAAGAAGCGAGCCAATTCAATTGGATTCTCTGAAGCGAAGTCCTGAGGAGCTTCATCAGATCTTCCTGAGTGAAGGATGATTGAGTCATACTCACGACCGAAGAGGTATGAAGTATATTCAATATTGATCTGATTGGTAAGAGTAATGCGAGGAGTCTTGACGCAGATGATTCTAAATCCACCTTTGTCGATCTCCTTAGCAACGATCTCTGCCTGCGCAAGAGTCTTACCAGATCCAGTTGGTGCTACAAACACACCTTTCGCTACCTTATCAGCAGCTGCGACCATATCGTTCTGATGATCGTAAAGAGTAATTCCTTTGTTGTTCATACCTAATTATAACAGAGTTCCTTATTCGAAGTCGCATGCGACAAAGAGCTCTTCTTTGAAGACTCTGTTAACTGTCTTCCAGAATCCAGGAAAGTCTTTCTTCTTAAGAGCTTTACGATCGATGATCTTAAATGCATCATGATCATATGTATAGTTCTTAATCTTACGAGAGACTCTTTCAGCTGATGTGAACAATACTCCAGAGACAGAACCGTCACCTGCGTTAACAACACCCTCACTGAAGAAACCTTCTCCATAGAACGTAGCTAAGTCGCCATCAAACTCTCCTCTTGAGACAAACTTAGACTGAATCAAACATTTGTTACCGATATTGTTTGTACCTTCAAAGTCCCAACCCTTCTGATCGTGAGGAGCAAACTGCACATCAAAGACTCCTTCATGAAACTCATTGAAGTAAATCTTAGTAAAGATCTCAAATAGATCACCTTTGATCTTATTCGAACAATCTCGCTTAGTCATCTGACGACTCTTATCTGCATAATGTTCAACATTGAGAACTTCCGTCTCATCTGCAAACACTCTTATAGCCTCAACAAATTGGTCGATTGAGTTTACCTCACATAACGTTTTAAACGCTGCATTAACGGCTTCTTTATCCGAACCATCATTCAGACAATCATCAGCAAATAGCATCAATGATGATACAACATCTTCTTTAATCTCTAGTACTCTGCTCATAGCTTAAAATAAATTCTTTTGTTATCTAAGCTAATTATAGCAGAGTTCCTTTTGAGAACAACTGAAATTAGATAAATTCTGAGTAATATCTCGCTTTTAATGCAGCAAGATACTGATTAATCTCATTGAAAGCTCCACGAATCACTTCATTTGCTGTCTCAATCTCTACACCAGAGAGCTCTCCATCATTGTCCCAATCATAGTAGAACATGAACGTCTTACTATTATCATTTAGATACTTTGTAAGCTCATCACTATCTATACTCCAGCTCTTATCTGTATCATACTTAAGTTGTATATCGTCTACATCAAGAGTCTTTGACCAACTAGTAGCTGTAGCTGTAACAACACTTCTATAGTACTTCTCTACATCTCCAATGTACTTGATACCAATAAGCTCCTCTCCAACTGATACCTTTCCATCTCGATCTGTATCGAATACCTTAACCCAATCACCATTTACTCTAACGGTTGCTAGTTGTTTAGCCCATTCACCTTCAGTAACATACCCGCTAGCATCTTCATCGGCTTTAGATATCCAACCGGACCCCCATTGGAGAACCGCTCTTACATTCTTGGTGTAAGCGTAGTACTCTCTTGTATCTATTGAGTTATTCTTATCAACATCGAAGCTAGTAACTGATGGTACTAATCCAAACCAATCAGTAATGTTCTTAACACCTCCAAGAGAGTTGTATTCTTGCTCCTCGTTAGCTATATCAATCCTATCAATGACCATCTTTGGCGTTGAGGTATTAACTAGTGCACAAGCACAAACTGAAAAGGCACCCAACAACGCAACGATCTTTTTAATGGCCATCTAATTATTTAAGCAATGATATACTTTTTACAACTACTCTATTCGAACTCTTTCCTATCATCCATCTCTGGACGCTTATCTTGATTGTCAATCAATCCCATTATATTCCAGAGAGCAGCACCTAAATGGTCTTCACTCTCATCTCCTGTCCAATATGACATAAGATGTCTCATGCATGAGTCATACAGCACAGAGTTCTTCATACCAAGCTTCCAGTTATTCTCTCCATATGCCTCAGCACCAGCAAGGTACCTTTGCATTACATCATACAATGCCTTATGAGGTACTAAGCTCATACGTGGCTTACCTTCTGCAGAGTCCCTCTGCGCTCCTGTCTCAAATTGTCTAGCAGGTCCTGTCTTCTTAACTGACATTACTTAAAGGCAGGCTTGTATGTTTTCTCAAAGACATCAGCAGGTACCTGAAAGGTTTCTAATGCTTCACTCATGACAGTAATCTGAACAGTGTTAGAATCAAACTTAATCCACTCAATAGTATCACCATCGTAAAGATCATCCACATCATCACTTGCAATATGCTTTGTAATTTGTTCCCTACCCATCTTCTTCTCAAAGATCTTATCGTAGTTCTTATTATAAGAAGCGTAGTCAGTTGTACGCTGCTTTGAACCTTTACCACCATGCCATTTGCTCATATCTAATTGTAGTATATTTTTATCAGAGATCAATCACCAAAAGCATCTAGTTCAGACCATTGCGCATTACCATACACGAGAATGTCTCGCTCTAGCTTTGAGAGGTAAGGAGCATATCCCCAAACGTCTCCTGATTGCCATTGAGCATAGATCCATTGCTTAAAGCCTCTGCTCTCTAGAACGTTAAGAGTCTTCTTCTTACCTCTCATTAGGTAGTAGTAGATGTCTCTAGTTGACTGCTCTAATATCTCTGGAGAGTATCCATCAACAGAGAGGGTATAGACTCCATCAGTTAGATCTAGCTCCCAGCTCCTATTGTAGGAAGGAGAACAATCTCCAACACGCTCTTTAGTCTCGAAGTTGAATGATTTTATTACCATGCGAAGTAGTGGGCTTGAGGTGAGTTATATGTCTCGCTCTTTTTACGAGCAGCTAAGATCTGACTATCTTTGAGAATCTCTTCTTCAATCATAGTCTCTTCTTTGAAATCTTTCATCTCTTGACGAGTAAGGCCGTGACGTTCAGCATACTCAAGATCAGACTCAGTTAAGAATAGTTTACGCTCACGTTTAGGAGCACTTGCTAATGCATCTCCGGGCTTAAGATAGCCGAGTTCGATTAGATCTTCTCTTGTTGGTGTATTTTCGTTCATACCTAATTATATCGGAGTTCCTTATGCCTTATCCTCTACCTTATCCAAGATAGACTTATTGAACTTCCTATCACGCTCATTGTAGAGAGTCTT
>Ga0208791_1001124_pt1 | contig 10256 bp, 18 predicted proteins | sample 11_taG_FD_184084 | JGI IMG/M metagenome (GOLD analysis project Ga0208791, IMG submission 184084) | Marine viral communities from the Subarctic Pacific Ocean - 11_ETSP_OMZ_AT15265 metaG (SPAdes) (version 2) | ecosystem: Environmental > Aquatic > Marine > Oceanic | place: Pacific Ocean | collected...
TTTTCTCTTAATATTCGCATAATTTATTTATTTTAATTTGTGGCTTCATTGATTAATATTGTAGAGGCAATCAATTCTATAAAACTCTTATTGTTTATTATTTATTTTTTAACTCTTCTTGCATTTCTAGTACTAACCATATTAAGTCACCACTATTCCATTCGTTTAAGCTTTCAAAAGTATATTCTGTTTTCATATTATTTATTTTTAATTACACTTATATTATCACATTCTTATTTAGTTTGCAACGTATTTTTTAGATTCTTTTAACATTCTTTCATACCATTCTATAATAGTTTCATTATATTTCATTTCATTATCTAAGTTTAAAATCTTATCTAATTCATTTATAATTTCTATTTCATTTTTAATTTGATTCTTACTTCCATAATAATCTTTAATATAAAAGGATGTTCTTTCTCTAAACTTTGCTAACTCTTTTACTATTTTTAATCTTACATTCATAATACTTATATTTTAATTACACATATATTATCACATATAAACATAGTTTGTAACGTATTTTATTAAAAAATAATATAAAAATATACCTTTTTTAAATTTTATGTAATATATATTATATAAGTTAAGTATTTTAATAACAATACGAAGAAATTAAACAATCTTTGAATATAATGTGATAAAAGTTATTAATTAATAATAATAATGCAAACAGGTATAAGACAATTGTATTATAAGCGAATAAAGCTAAAATTATTCACTAATATAATAAATATAATTAGTATATGTTGCATTATATACAATGAATGTGTGTATTATACGAACATATTGCGATGTACATACGTAACTACATGTAAAATGAGCGAGCAATTATTAATAATGCAATAAATACATAGAAATATATACAATCGCTGCATTATATACAATCATACCCGCATACGTTGCTAATATGACTTTAAATTGTAGCTTTTGTTGCTAAATATGTAGCGTAACACATTTATTCTCTACAACTAATATTTATTCTCTATAACTAATTAAAATAAATTGATATGCCGGATACGTTTATAAAGAACAACATGTCTATTGTTGTATCGTTCTTGGTTGCTGTATTTACGGCGGGTGGTATCTTTGCGGAGTTTACTGCTATAAAGAATGAGTTAACTACTGTTCATGAGAGATTGGATAAGAAGATACGTATTATAAACGATCTGGAAGATCGGTTGTTAGATATAGAGAAGCAGTTAGAATATGAGAGAGGATTCTTAGATGCTGCTAAAAAGAAGAAGAAATAATTATATAATTAAATTTAATATTATGAAAAAAGAAAGTAAGAGTACACAGAGTGAAGTAAATGATCCTATCATTAGTATTGATGGAAGTGATTACAATTATTCTGAGATGACAGATGCTCAGAAGGTATTGGTTAATCATGTTGCAGATTTGACTAGTAAGGTTAATTCAGCATTATTTGGGTTGGATCAATTAAAGTTTTCTAAGAAGGCTTTTGAAGACGAATTAAAAAGATTACTGGAAGAGCCAGTGGTTGTAGAAGAAGAATAACTATTTTTATTTAATTTAATTAGAACATTGATAAACTAATTAATATGGCAAAGCAAAAACACACAGTATCACCTTTACTAAAGAAAGACTCGTGCTACTACAAGGTAAAGAGACAGTACAAGGTATTCCCTAGTGCTTACGCATCTGGTGCTATTGCTAAGTGCCGCAAAAAGAATAGATAGATGAAGTTACCTAAAAATGGAGTGGCGAAGGAAATCAGGCATTATGTTGGTTCCTTATTTATATTTTTACTGATAATGTCGATTATCTTTATACTGATGAAGTATCCAGTATTAGACACTAATAAAGAAGTAGTAATGATGCTTATTGGTACAATATCAGCATCGATAGGTTTAGTTGTCTCTACAATTACAGGATCTAAGCCAGATGATATAAATGCGCTTAAATCAGACTTAGAGAAAAAGAATCATCAAATAGAACAACTCATTACAGCTAAGGATAACTTAGAACATATGATCATCGATCTACAGAAAACTATTTTGGAAAACCAAGATAATGTAATGGATAAGATCATCCTTAAAGCAGCATTGGACTTTGACGACAGAGAAGCAGCTTACAAGGAATTAAAGAAGAAATAAAATATGTCAATAACTAAAGTAACATCAGATGTATTAGAAGCGCGTTATACAGACGCAGCGGTTATAAGCGGTACATCGGGTACTATTAGTGTTGATTGGTCTGCTGCCGCAGTATATAAAATGAATGCATCGTTAAGCGGTGCAACCACATTAAACTTTACAGGATTTGTAAAAGGCCAAGTATTAACCATACATCAACTAGAAGGAGCACAGACGGTAACACTTACATCCGATGCTGCTACTAGCTCTACATTTTATAAAATCGGTGCAGACTATGATGGATCTTCCGATCCTAACATACTACAAGTAGAATGCTTAGATGATAGTGCTAATGCACTTTTCGCATTTACTACTGCTACTATAGCACCCTCAACAACTATATAATATGGGAGTTCGAGGAAGGTTTTTAAGTTTAGGTGCTGCTCCTGGCCCTCCATATACTTTAACATACGCTCTTATAGGCGGTGGTGGCTGTGGAGGTTCGAGTGTATCTAGTTGGGGTGGCTCTGGTGGAGGTGGTGCTGGAGGGTTTATATATACTTCTAGCGATGTAGAAACAAACACAACCTTAACTATAACAGTAGGAGCAGGAGCTGCAGGTTTAGCGGCTAACCAAAATGGTAGAGGAAACAACGGAACTAATTCTGTTATTCAAGGTGGAACTGGTGGAATTTACTTGCCAGCTACTGTAACCGCTTACGGCGGAGGTGGAGGTGGTTGTGGTGGTACCGGTTCTGGCGGGGGTGGAACTTTTTTCCGATATGGAAGAAACGGAGGCTCCGGTGGAGGTGGTGGTTTTTCTAACTATTCTAATTCTACTAATCACGGAAATGGAACTTCAGGTCAGGGTAACGACGGTGGTAACTACAGTAGTGTATCCGCTGCAGGCGCTGGAGGTGGTGGTGCAGGTGGCACAGGTGGATCTAATACCGGCTCAGGTACTGGTACTGGTGGTGCTGTGGGTCAGCCAACATCGTTAAACATAACAGGAACTACTCAATACTGGGTAGCCACAGGTGGTTTAGGAGGAAGCACAACTTATAACCCAGGACTTAACGGAGCTAACGGTAAAGGTGGCGGTGGTTACGGTATATATTCAAGTGGAGGACCTTCAGGATCTGGAGGTAGCGGAAGAGTATACCTTAAAATGTTAACAGAAAATTACTCAGGTAATACTACTGGGTCGCCAGGGGTTAGCACTACAGGGTCCTATACTGTTCTTACGTTTACAGGATCAGGAACTTATACTACATAGATATGGCACATTTTGCAAAATTAAATGAAAATAATATAGTCACACAGGTTGTTGTTGTTGCTAATGAATTATTATTAGATAATGATAACGTAGAGCAAGAGCAAAAAGGTGTAGATTTTTTAAATGCAACATTTGGTAATGCCACATGGATTCAAACATCGTATAATAATTCTATAAGAAACATATACGCAAGTGAGGGTTATTCTTATGATCCTATAAAAAATAAATTTTTTGAACCATCTCCATTTCCTAGTTGGACATTTAATAACAATACAGAAAAGTGGGAAGCCCCTGTTACTAAACCAAAAGGAAGTTATTTTTGGGATGAAGAAAAACAAGAGTGGGAATATATAGAACCGCCTAATATACCGCAATAACATGGCAGTACGTAAAACAAAAAAAGGAGCAAATCTTAAACGGTGGTTTAAAGAAAAGTGGACCGACGAAAAAGGTAATCCTTGCGGTTCTGCTAAGAATAAGAAAACAAAGAAGTGTAGACCTTCGGTTAGAATATCATCGGGTACTCCCGTTACTTGGGGTCAGATGAGTGCGGCTGAAAAAAGAAAGGCTGTAGCTGAAAAGAAAAGAACTGGTATGGGTAAACGTACCTCAAGTATAAGAAAGAAACGTAAAAAGAAATAATCATGGGAAAGAAAGGAACAACTGTAATACCTGCTGTTATTAAAAAGATGGGAGGACGCTCTACTGCAAAAAGTGGGCCAATTAAAAGAATGACTTATAAAACTAAGAAGTAATGCCAAACATAGATAGACCATCAGATAGCTTTCCAACTAGTGCACTTAACAGGTATAATTATGGTGCACCAACAATGAAAAGAAAAGCACCCGCTAATTTTAAAGCTGCTATAAAAAAAGCTGCTAAAGACCCGGAAAATGAAGGCGCGCAAACATTAGCACCAACACTACGATTCTGCGGAGGTATGTCAAAACCATATAAAAAATAATATTATGTCAGAAGATAAAAAAGTAAAAGAAATAAAAAAAGATAAACCAGCTCCAAAACCAGCTGCACCTAAAGTAGCACCAGGAACAGATCTTAAACTAAGACCCTAATGCCACAAAAATTATCTCCTGCGGCTCGTAAGAAAAAAGCGGCCCGTGACCTTGCATATGCGAAAACTCCCCGGCGTAGAGCTATGAAGGCGGAGAATCAAAAGAAAAGACGCTCGGCACTTAAGAGGGGGATAAATATAAAAGGTAAAGACTGGGACCACAACAAGGGTAAATTTGTCCCTGTTAAAGTCAACAGGGGTGGGTACGGTAAAGGAACTAAAAAATACAATACAGCATAATGGGAACTAAAGGAACAACAGTGAAAACTGTATTTAATAAACCAAAACCAAAACAAAGCTGTGGGTGTGAATCAAGCTGTGGTTGTGATGGCTCCCCACTGAATAGAAAAAAGCGTAAAGCTCCTTCTCGCAAAAAGTCAAAAGGCTATTATGCAAAAGTAAAGAAGGGAAGCGGAACTGGTAGCAAAGCTGGAGGTGGGATGACTGCTAAAGGTGTTGCTAAGTATCGCAAAGATAACCCAGGCTCTAAGTTAAAGACAGCAGTAACAACTCCGCCGTCTAAACTTAAGAAAGGAAGCAAAGCGGCTAAACGTCGTAAAGCATTTTGTGCCAGAAGTAAAAGCTGGACATCAGAGCGTGGTAGAGCAGCACGCCGTAAATGGAACTGCTAATATAAATTATATCAATTAAATTAAATTAAATGGCAATACAATTTGGAGGGCCGAAGATAGTTAAAGAATTAAGCTTTAAAGAAGAGGCTAAAGATAAACTAATCGCAGGCATAGATAAACTAGCAGAAGCTGTAGGTTCAACACTTGGGGCTTCAGGAAGAACAGTAGTTCTTGAAGATGACTTTGGTAACCCACACGTTACTAAAGATGGTGTTACCGTAGCAAATTATATTAACTTAGAAGACCCAGTTGAAAACCTAGGTGTTACTATGTTAAAGCAAGCTTCTCGACAAACAGCATCAAAAGCAGGAGATGGAACGACAACCTCTACGGTACTTGCTCAAGCGCTCATTCACAACTACTTCTTACAAAAAGGCGAAGACTATTCTTTTAGAGATATTAAAAGTGGTATTACGAATTTTAGCAAGCATGTGGTAAACAGCCTTGATAAAAAAGGAATTGCAGTTGATGACAAAAGATTAAACCAAGTATCAAGAATATCTGCAAATAATGATGCAGAGCTTGGTGATTTTATAGCAGATGCTTTTATAGCAGCTGGAGATAACGGAGTTGTTACAATGGAAACTTCTCCGTCTAATGAAACATACATAGATGTAGTAGATGGTACACATATAAATTCTACATCGAAGAGTATACATTTCTATACTAATAGAGAAAAAGAATTGAGTGAGCTAGATAAGCCACTCATTTTTTTATGTGCGTCTGAGGTAGCTAACGTTAGACGTATACAAACAATACTAGAGTATGCGATTAAGTCCAATAAGTCGTTATTACTCATTGCCCCTTGCGATCAGCAGGTTGTATCGGCTCTTGCGATGAACCACGTAAAAGGCAATATTAAGTGCAATATCATTGATCCTCCTTCGTTCGGACTAAAGCGAAAGGATATACTTGATGACATTGCCCTTCTAACGGGTGCTACTGTTATTGATGAGAACTTAGGAGACTCACTTGACAACATCACCCCAGAAGTGCTAGGATCAGCCGATAAGGCTATTATAGATAATGATGGTACTACTATTGCAATTAAAGAAGTACCAGCTGAAGTACAAGAAAGAGTTGATTACTTACGTGAACAACTTGAAAGTGAAGAGCATCATGTAATGCGACCACATATTGAAAATAGACTTGCTATATTAAATGGTGGAGTATCTATTGTATATGTAGGTGGTGATACAGACGTTGAGGTTTCTGAAAAGAAAGATCGAGTTGATGATGCTATACACGCCGTGCGTGCCGCAAAAAAAGAAGGTATTTTACCGGGAGGTGGAAGTGCATTAGTGCACATAGCTAACTCCGATTGGGAAATGAATCTGAATGCAGGCGAGCTTAAAGGTGTAGAGATACTTAAGGCTGCGTTATACGCACCGTTTCTACGTATATTAAGTAATGCAGGCTTAAACCCTAAAGACTATTCTAAGATAGGTAAATGGGGTAATGGAGTTGATGTTATTGACGGTGAGATTAAAGACATGCGTAAAGCAGGTATTATCGATCCAGTATTAGTTACTAAGTCTGCGCTTTTAAATGCAGTATCTGTAGCTACTACAATATTATCAACTGATTGTGTAATTTCAAACGTACGAGAAGGTGAAAGCAATAGGTAGATATATTATCATATCCGAAATTAAGGAAGATATTAAAAAGACAGATGGCGGCTTATTATTAGCTGAGAACCATCGAGAAGATATAAGATACCGCACCGCAGATGTAAGATCTGTAGGTACGGCTATCAAAGGTATAAATGAAAATGACAAGATATACTATGACAGGCATGCTGGCCATAATATAGAAATTGGTAAAGAAATATATAAAGTTATACAAGAGCAGGATGTTATAATTGTATTATAATGGATAGAAGTGATTTTTTAGAAAGAGGAGAATTGAAAGTTGATTTTCTTAAATATTATAGACTTGTATCTCGCTGGGCTTGTAAAGAAAATGATATAACTATATCAGATTTAGAATTGTTATTTTATTTAGATCCTATTAAATACTTTACTATAAAAGATTTTCAGAACGGTACTATGTATTATCATTGGGACCGTCAGCGCTTTTATAGGATCCAACGAGAAGGTTGGGTAGAAAAAATACATAAAGGAAATGGTCGCTTAGGGGATCACAATAAATATAAAGTATCTATGAAAGGCAAGAGACTAATCAATAGAATATATAAAATATTGATTGGTAAAGAAGATATGCCTATATCAGCTAAGAGAAGTAAGATTGGAAAGAGATCTACTTATGTTGATAAGGTGTATGCTAATGCAATAGATAAATTTAACAAAGACAAACTATAATGGCTAGAATATCCACCTATGATAAAGACCAAGTAATACAGGGTACCGATAAAGTAATAGGTACAGACGGAGTTACCGGGGAAACACTGAATTACGAAATAGCTGATTTAGCTTTGACTATTTCCGAAGAGAATACCTATGTTGAAAATATTACAGAAAATGCTAGTGTTTGGAATCTTGAACATAATTTAGGCAGATTTCCTGTAGTTCAAGTAGTAGATACAGCAGGGTCGGTAGTAATAGGTGATATACAGTACGTAGATCAAAACAATATAACAATAACATTTTCAGCTCCGTTTCAAGGAACGGCTTACTTAAACTAAAAAATCATGGCAGTAAAATATTTATCAGATTTAAATCTAAATAAAAACGAGCTACAGCTAGCTAGAGTACACAACCTAGCTACAGCACCTAGCGCAACTAACAGCGAGGATCATGGGCTTCTGTACTACGATACAGGCGATGATAAATTGTATATGTGGGATGGTACTGCGTTTATAGATGTAAGTGGAGATATAAAATCTGTTACATCAGCTACAACCGATCAAATTACAATAGCAAATTCAGGTGGACCAAACCCAGCTATAAGTGCAGTGCTTGGAACCGTCGCTAGCAATAGCAATGGTCTTCTTAAAGGCTCAACTGTATTTGATTATTTATATGCTAATGCACAAAAAATAACAGTAGCAGGTACAGCTAATGAAACTACAGTTGTAACAAATAATTCTGATAACACTAAATTACAACTTGGTAATACGTTGACTATAGGTTTACCAGATGATGTAACAATCGGAAACGATTTAACAGTAAGTGGTGATTTAATTGTAAATGGTTCAACAACCACAGTAAATAGCACTACAGTTACGATTGATGATCCTGTATTTACACTGGGAGGTGATGCTGCGCCTACGTCTGATGACAACAAAGACAGAGGTATTGAATTTAGATACCATGACGGAACAAACGCTAAGCTAGGGTTTTTTGGATATGATGACAGCACTGGTTTATTTACTTTCTTAACAACCGCAGCTAATAACTCTGAAGTATTTAGCGGTACTAAAGGTGGTTTAGATATTGGTGATATAAAATTATCAGGTAGCATAAAAAGCTATGATGGAGCCACTCCTGCAGCTGGTCAAATTCTTATAGGTCACACTGGCCAAGGCGATATGCGATTAGCTACAATTACCCAAGGTCCCGGTATAGATGTTACAAATGGGAATGGAGCAATAACTATAGGAGCGGAGACCGCTACTACTACTAACCCAGGTATTGTTGAGCTCGCTACAGAAGCAGAAGCGTTAGCTGGCTCAGATACAGCAAGAGCTGTTACTCCAGCTGGTTTAGCAGCAAGAAGTTTTGTTGGTACTGTTGGAGACGGATCAGCAACTAGTATAGTGGTAACTCACAACCTTAGTACTAGAAATGTTATAGTTCAGCTATATGACGCAGCTACATACGACACAGTTATAACAGATGTTGTTAGAACAACTAGTTCTGCGGTTACCCTAACTTTTGCTACTGCACCTACAAGTAACGCTATAAAAGTGCTTATTACAAGAATAGACTAATTTAATATATAAAATATGCCTGTAAAATTTAAAAACAGTATAAACATAAATGACCAGTATACTCTACCTACTCAGGATGGTACAAGTGGGCAAGCGTTAATTACTGATGGTTCAGGTAATATATCTTTTAGTTCTACTGGTGTTCCTGCTCCCCTATATATTGACTATACTAACAACAGGTTAGGTATAGGAACTAGTAGTCCTACTAGACAATTAACAGTTAATGGAACTAGTTCATCTGCAATTAATATAAATTCAAATACAAGTAACGGAGTATCTCTTTTAGCTTTTGGTGATTCAGATGACGATAATTATGCACAAATACTTTTAGATAATTCTACTAATAAATTACAAATTCAAAATGGTGGAGGTGGTGGAGTTTCTAATAGAGGTTTAACCCTTGATTCTTCAGAAAACGTAGGTATAGGAACTGATAATCCTACTTCGTTGTTAGATGTTAGTGCAACACTTTCAGCAGCAGCCACTATAGACTACCCACACACTATCTCATCTAGAGATGATGGTAATTCGATTAATCAACAAGGAGGAGAGGGGGTAGGTCTTAAATTTAAAATAGCAGGTAACGCTGGAGATAGTCTAGTCGGAGCTAGTATTGCAGCTATTAGAGAGTCTTACAGTGACACCAACTCTAGCGCAGGTTTAGGTTTATTTGTTTCTCAAAACGACGAAACTCTAGACGAAGCCGTTAGAATAGACTCTAGCGGAAACGTTGGTATAGGGGTTTCTAGTCCTAATGCTAAACTTCATGTAAATGGATTTACAAGGATAAACGGAGGTTTACAGCTAAACCACAATGGTGCTGCACAAATATACCAAATACAAAATAATGCTTTAAGATTCGGTACAAATAACACCGAAAGAATGCGTATTGATTCTGCAGGCAACGTTGGTATCGGAACTACTAGTCCTGCATCTAGACTAACAGTAGATGGAAGTACTGGTGTTTACGTAAGAAGCACTGCTGGTGGAAAAATAGTTTTAGATGATACAAACGTGGCAGACGGAAGTAAACCAATGACTCACATAAGAGGTGTTGATGGTAATACTATTTTCAGTACTGCTAATAGAAATCCGACCACTGGTTTGACTACTGGAAGTAGTGAAAGCATGCGTATTGACTCTGACGGTAACGTCGGTATAGGAACTGCTAGCCCTAGTGCTAAGTTGCAGGTAGGTGATGGCACAACAGATGAATCTGCTAGAGTATATTACAGCGATGGAGCTTACACCGAAATGCGAGGTTACGGCTTACAGTTTGATAGGG
>Ga0208791_1001125_pt1 | contig 10255 bp, 11 predicted proteins | sample 11_taG_FD_184084 | JGI IMG/M metagenome (GOLD analysis project Ga0208791, IMG submission 184084) | Marine viral communities from the Subarctic Pacific Ocean - 11_ETSP_OMZ_AT15265 metaG (SPAdes) (version 2) | ecosystem: Environmental > Aquatic > Marine > Oceanic | place: Pacific Ocean | collected...
ACGTTTTTCCGAGTAGAAGAACTAACCCACGGCAACAAAAAGAAGGTAGATAGGGTCATGTGGGCATTGCAGGGCCGCTTTGAGAATGGGTATATCACCCTAAACAAAGGCGAATGGAACTCAAGATTCCTTGACCAACTGTTCCAATTCCCTGATCCTTTGACCCACGACGACTTAATAGACGCATTAGCTTACATTGACCAGCTGGCCAAAGTGGCTTATGACTATGAATACGAAATAGACGACCACGACATCTTAGACATAGTGGCGGGATACTAATATGAGCGACTTGTACGAAGAAGAGCCTTTAATGATCCAAGAAACCGTAGAGGATTGGGTCATTAACAAATGTGAAGATTGGCGTGATTACTATGAATCTAACTATGAAGGCCGTTTTGAAGAATACTATCGGCTATGGCGTGGGATTTGGGATCCTTCTGACAGCGAGCGTCGGAGTGAGCGTAGCCGTATTATCTCTCCTGCTCTACAACAGGCTGTTGAGTCCAATGTTGCTGAGTTAGAAGAAGCTACATTTGGAAGAGGCAAGTGGTTTGATGTTTCTGACAACATGGGTGACACAGAGCGTCAAGATGTTCTTTTTCTAAGAAACAAGCTTACTGAAGACTTTGAAGACTGCATGATCCGTAAGTCTGTTGCGGAATGCCTTATCAATGCCGCCGTATTTGGTACAGGTATTGGCGAGATCGTCATTGAAGAAATGAAAGAAATGGCGCCTGCTACGCAACCTATTATGGATGGCGACCTTCAAGCGGTGGGCGTTAGCATCCAAGAGCGGGTAAAGGTAAAACTTAAGCCTATTCTTCCGCAAAACTTCTTAATAGATCCTGTAGCAACCAGTGTTGATGATGCGCTAGGCGTTTGTATTGACGAGTTTGTTAGCCGTCACCAAGTAGAGCTTCTGCAAGAGCAGGGTGTTTATCGTGATGTTTACATAGGATCTGCGGCTCCTGACACAGATCTTGAGCCTGACCAAGACATTACGATTTATAACGATGACAAAGTACGTCTTACTAAATACTACGGCCTTGTTCCTCGCGAGCTTCTTAACGAGGCAATGGCTGATGTTAATGAGGCCACTGACGCAGATAAAAGCGCCTATGCTGAAGCGGTTATTGTTATTGCAAATGGTGGAGTTCTTTTAAAGGCAGAAGCCAACCCTTATATGATGGGGGATCGTCCTGTTGTGGCATTCCCATGGGACGTAGTGCCTGGGCGATTCTGGGGAAGAGGCGTTTGCGAGAAAGGCTACAACTCACAAAAGGCGCTTGATACCGAGCTTCGGGCTAGAATCGACGCACTAAGCCTGACTATTCACCCAATGATGGCTATTGATGCTACTCGTCTACCTCGTGGCGCTAAGCCAGAAGTACGCCCCGGCAAAATGATTTTAACTAACGGAGACCCAAGAGAGGTACTCCAGCCGTTTAACTTTGGTCAGGTCAATCAGATTACCTTTGCTCAAGCCGGTGCGTTACAGCAGATGGTTCAGCAGGCTACGGGTGCAGTAGATTCAGCAGGGATTGCGGGTCAAGTTAACGGTGAGTCTACAGCGGCAGGTATTAGTATGTCGCTAGGTGCTGTTATTAAGAGACATAAGCGCACCCTAATTAACTTCCAACAGTCTTTCTTGATACCATTCGTCAAGAAAGCCGCACATAGGTATATGCAGTTTGATCCCGAATCTTACCCCGTTGCAGATTACAAGTTTAACGCTAGCAGTACTCTGGGCATTATTGCTCGTGAGTACGAAGTTACTCAGCTAGTTCAGCTACTGCAAACAATGGGACAAGACTCTCCACTCTACATGACGCTTGTTCAGTCCGTTATTGACAACATGAACCTGTCAAACCGTGAAGAATTAATTGCGGCATTAACTCAGGCGGCGCAACCGAATCCGCAAGCACAGCAAATGCAGATGGTTGCACAACAAACTCAGATGCAATTCCAGCAATCTCAGACCAATGCGCTTAATGCTCAGGCTGAAGAGTCGGCGGCTAGAGCGCAGAAACTCTCGGCAGAGGCTCAGGCGGTTCCTATTGAGCTTGAGATTGACAGGATTAGTGCAGTTACTCGAAACCTAAAAGAAGGTGACGCAGAAGACAAAGAGTTTGAACGCCGAATGAAGTTGGCAGAAACGTTAATCAAAGAAAGAGAAATGGAGAGCAAGGTAAATGCTGACAGACCGAGAGTTGCAAATGATATTCCAGAGGTTCAGCCACAAGTTGGAGCCGTTGGAGAAGGAAATCCAGAACCTGAAGTCCCAGTTGAAGGAGTTGAGTGATGGCAAAGGATCCAAGACTAGCACGCGCGGGCGTAAGCGGATTCAACAAACCGAAGAGAACGCCGGGGCACCGCACTAAATCGCATGTTGTAGTTGCAAAAGATGGTGATAACATCAAGACCATACGGTTTGGTCAGCAAGGTGTAAAAGGTGCAGGCAAGAGTCCTAAGAGCGCAAAGGACAAAGCGCGAAAAAAGAGTTACTACGCCCGGCACAACGCCCAAGACTCAAGCCCCAGTAAACTATCTGCGCGTTATTGGTCGCATAAGGTCAAATGGTAAAAGCTATGAAAGTTAAAGCACCTGACGGTTATCACTGGATGAAGAAAGGCAAAGAGTACAAGCTGATGAAAGACCCATCTGGCGGCTATAAGCCACATAAAGGTGGGTCTAAGTCGGCAGACTTTGCAGTTCAAAGAGTTCATGGAGGCAAGAAATGAAAGATAAAGATCGCACAGTTAGCTATACGCCTACTGAGTATTACTCTATGTGCGAGACTTCCAAGAGACGTGTTAAAGAAATGCAAAAGCAAGGCATTCCTACAAAGTACGACTCAAAAGATAATCAGGAAGACGTTGGTAAAATGGATTCCTATAGCTTTATGATGATTGGCAAGTAATCTAAGGAGAGCGTTATGGCTTACGGAATGAAATCAATGCCAAAGAAAAAGAAGAAGCCTGCTCTGCCCAAGCGTAATGGGCGGATGCTTACTAACAAGAAGAATAAAAAGAAGTAGTCATGGCTACGAAGTCTAAGGTTAACCAAGCTGGCAACTACACCAAGCCTACTATGCGTAAGAATCTTTTTAATAAGATTAAAGCGGGTGGCAAGGGTGGTAAGCCGGGTCAGTGGTCTGCTCGTAAAGCCCAGATGTTAGCTAAAGAATACAAATCTAAGGGTGGAGGCTATAAGTAATGGCGCTTAAGAAGCCTCAAAAGTCGCTAAAGAAGTGGACTAAGCAGAAGTGGACTACCAAATCAGGCAAGCCATCAACCCAAGGCTCAAAAGCTACGGGTGAACGATACCTGCCTAAGGCGGCGATTAAATCCTTATCAGCCAAGGAGTATGCGGCGACTACTCGCAAGAAGCGTAAGGATACAGCGGCAGGAAAACAGCATTCTTCTCAGCCAAAACGCATAGCAAAAAAGACAGCTCGCTCACGAAAAGCCTGACATTTTTTAAAAACCGTGTTAAAACGCACAAATCAACCAAAGAGAGAATGAGATATGACACCTGAACTTGAGGAATACTTTGACAACTACAACTCGCTTTTTAACCATGCAGGTTTTAAGCAGTTAATTGAAGAGCTAGGAACCAATGCTAGACAGCTAGCAGATCTTCAAACCGTCAAAGATCAGGAAGAATTGTTTTATCGCAAAGGCCAAGTTGCCGCATTAGCTACAGTTATCAACCTTGAGGGGACGATATCTGCGGCGCGAGACCAGGCCGAGGCGGAAGCTCAGGAAGAGCTTGATGTATAAAATATATGATTTCCGTTGTGAAAACGGTCATGTATTTGAAAAGATGGTACGCAGTGGAGAAACAGTCAGTAGGTGCGACTGCGGATCCAATGCTACTAAAATGCTGTCAGCGCCTAAGTGCGTACTCGACGGATCAAGTGGGGACTTTCCAGGTCGTCACATGAAGTGGGTACGAGAACATGAAGCCGCTGGCAGGAAACCTAAATCTCCATAATGACTTAGTTCACGGAGTTTAATATGTCTAGAGCAACAATGATTGATTCGCACCCTGAAGAGGATAATGTGAACAGCATTGATAGTGAAGTAAACGAGATTCAAGAGTCTGAAGTAGAGCAATCTGTTGAAGCTGTTGAGCAACCTCAAGATGAAGTAGAGCAAGACACTGAGCAAAATGTTCCAGAGAAATACCGTGGTAAATCTCTGAAAGAAGTTGTTCAGATGCACCAAGAAGTAGAGCAGGTGATGAGTCGGCACTCTGCGGAAGTCGGTGAACTTCGCAAGGTCGTGGATGAGTACATTACTACTCAAACACAATCTGCACCTAAACAGAACGTTGAGCCCGAAAGTGATATTGATTACTTTACGGATCCTCAAGGTGCTGTTAATCGTGCAATTGAGAATCATCCGAAAATTAAGGCGGCAGAAGAATACTCAGCAAACTACAAAAAACAGTCAGCAATGGCTGAATTGAACAATAGGCATCCAGATATGAACACTATTCTGAATGACCCTAAGTTTTCAGAGTGGATCAAAGTCTCCAAAATTCGGACTCAATTGTTTGTACAGGCGGATCGCGACTACGATGCTGAAGCCGCTGATGAACTCTTTTCGTTATGGAAAGATCGTAAGTCAGTAGCTGAGCAAACTGCAAATGCTGAAAAGCAGGTGCGGAAACAGCAGTTAAAGTCTGCCAATACAGGCAATGCACGTGGCAGTGGCGAGGGGTCTCGTAAGAAGCAATATCGTCGGATCGACTTAATTAAACTGAAAAACAACGATCCTGTACGTTATAACGCTATGGCGGATGAAATCCTAAAAGCTTATAAAGAGGGTCGAGTCAAATAATCTAAAGGAGATTTGACATGGCTACTGCAACTTACCCAGGCGCGGCTGGTTTTACCGCGAAGTCAGAGGCGGATACTTTCGTACCAGAAATCTGGTCAGACGAAATTATTGCCGCTTACCAAAAGAACCTGAAGATGGCTCCGCTTGTTAAAAAGCTTGCTATGTCAGGTAAGAAAGGCGACAAGCTTCACATTCCAAAGCCCGCACGTGGTGATGCGAATGCGAAAGCGGCTGACACTGCGGTAACAATTATCGCAAACACCGAAGGCGAATTGACTGTTGATATCGACCGTCACTTCGAATACTCACGTCTAATCGAAGACATCGTAGAAGTACAAGCACTTTCTAGCCTTCGTCAGTTCTATACTGAAGATGCTGGTTATGCGCTTGCTGTGCAGATTGATAACGATCTCCACGCGGCAGGTACTGGTTTTGGTGACGGTGGTGCTGTTGTATTCAGCCCAGCAGAAACTGATTACCAGCACTCTGGTTGTTTCTTTAACGACGGCGGTACAACTACTCAGTACACTGACGATACTATCGTTCCTGCTGACGTGTTTACCGATGCGTTCTTCCGTGACATGATCCAGAAGCTTGATGATAACAACGTACCTATGGACGGACGTTCACTCATCATCCCACCTTCTGTTCGTAACACCATCATGGGTATCGACCGTTACGTGTCTTCTGACTTCGTATCGGGCCAAGCTGTTAACTCTGGCTTGATCGGTAACCTTTACGGTGTAGACGTTTATGTCTCAGCTAACTGCCGTACTATCGAAGCGGCTGGAGACAACACGGCTGGATCTGCTGATACTCGTGCGGCTCTTTTGTTCCACACTGACGCAATCGTCATGGCGGAACAGCAAGCAGTTCGCTCGCAGACTCAGTACAAGCAGGAATACCTCTCGACTCTGTACACGGCTGATTGCCTGTATGGTATTCAGGTGTATCGTCCTGAAGCTGGTTTTGTACTCGCAGTAGCCGAGTAATGAAATCACGGGGCCGCAAGGCCCCTTTTCCTTTTCTTTTGTAGGAGCTTCAGATGGCGTTATTTCGTGGTACAGGTGGATCTGGCGATGCTAGTACGGACACGTATGCGTCTGAGGTAGCACTTGAAGCGACTAGAGCCTCTACAAAAGCAAATGAAGCGGCGGCGTCCGCAACATCCGCACAAACTGCGCAAGCGGCGGCTGAAGTAGCCAAAACGGCGGCAGAGACTGCTCAGGTTAATGCGGAGACCGCAGAGACTAACGCAGAGACAGCGGAGACCAATGCTGAGACTGCGGAGAATGCGGCAGTAGCGGCCCAGGGTTCTGCTACGACAGCCAAGACAGCGGCAGAAACAGCTCAATCTGCGGCAGAGGTCGCTAAAACAGCGTCAGAAACTGCTGAGACAAACGCCGAAACGGCTGAAACTAACGCATCTGCATCAGCCACTACTGCCACAACCAAGGCTAGTGAGGCCGCAACTTCTGCCATTTCTGCCGCTTCTGCTAGCACTTCTGCCAGTACGTCAGCAACTAGCGCGGCAACCAGTGCAACAGCGGCTCAGACTGCACAGACTGCGGCAGAGGCCGCGCAAACAGCGGCTGAGTCAGCCAAAGAAGCTATTGATGGTTTGTATCTTGGCGCACTGTCTAGTAACCCGACTGTTGATGGTAATGGTAATGCGGTAACGGCAGGTGATTGGTACTTCAATACTAGTGACGGAAGTACAAGAATTTATAATGGTTCCACGTGGAACACTATTAACCCAGATCTTATCGGTGATACTAGCCCACAGCTAGGCGGTAACTTAGACCTAAACAGCAACGACATTACAGGCACGGGTAACGTCAACATCACGGGTAATGTGGTACTTACAGGTACTGTTGATGGCCGTGACGTAGCAACAGATGGCACCAAGCTAGATGGTGTCGAAGCTTCAGCAGACGTAACGGACACAGCCAATGTTACAGCGGCTGGTGCCCTGATGGACTCAGAGGTGACTAACCTTGCACAGGTTAAGGCTTTTGACTCTGCTGATTATGCTACTGCGGCACAGGGCACTAAGGCTGACACGGCACACGGCTGGGGCAACCATGCTAGTGCTGGCTATCTAACTAGCTTTACTGAAACTAATGACCTATCTACAGCAGTAACATGGGCTAACGTACCGGACGCTAACATTACGCAGTCTTCGGTAACGCAACACCAAGCGGCACTGTCGGTTACTGAGTCACAAATTAGTGACCTTCAAAGCTACATAACTGGCAACGAAACCATTACTCTGACTGGAGCTATCACAGGCTCTGGTACAACATCCATTGCAACTACACTGTCAACGATTGACGGGGGAACTTATTAATGACCACGATTAAACTTAAGAATGGTTCTGGCGCACCAACGTCTGGGGATCTTGCTCAAGGTGAACCCGCATTAGATCTGACTAACAAGCGCCTGTACACAGAAGACTCAGGCGGTAATGTTATTGAAGTAGGTACTAACCCCGGTACTGACGTAACCTTTGCTGACAACCGTAAGGCCATCTTTGGTGCTGGCTCTGACCTACAGATTTACCATGATGGGTCTAATAGCTATATTGATGATGCAGGCACAGGTAATCTATTTGTTCGTGCAAGTGATAACTTCTACGTGCAAAATGCTTCTGGCACAGAGACTAAAGCCGCTTTCACTACCGATGGTGCGGTTAAGCTCTATTATAACGGTGGGACTAAATTCCAGACTGTTTCAGGCGGCATCGACGTAACAGGCAGTGTCGTCAGCGACGGTTTGACTGTTGATACAAACACTTTGTACGTTGATGCAACTAATAACCGAGTAGGTATCGGCACTAGCAGTCCAGTAAGCATCCTCACAGCCGTATCAGGCGCTTCTGCTGACGAAACTGTTTTAACCATAGCTAATGACTACAGTACAGCAGATACCGCTGGTGATGCTTCTGGCCTTATGTTCCAGCTTTATCGAAGCTATGCGTCTAGTCTTAATGATGCGGCTTTTATCAAAGCAGAAAAAGAACAAGCATGGGATGCCTCTGGTGAAAGAGATTCTGCCCTAACCTTTGGTACACGCTCTGGAGCTACAGAGCCGACAGAAGCCATGCGTATCGACTCTAACGGTAACGTAGGTATTGGAGAGTCAAACCCAGCCACAGATTTGCATATTACAAACTCTGGAAGCACACAATTACTATTAGAGTCAGGTTCCTCTAGTCAGGGATTTTTACTATTTGGTGACGCAAGCGATTTAAATGTCGGCTCTGTAAGTTACAACCACTCAGACAATAGTATGAGTTTTGAAACTGACGATACAGAACGCATGCGCATCGACTCTAGCGGCAATGTTGGTATCGGCACTAGCAGTCCAAGCAACTCCGCAAAGCTAGATGCGGCGGGTGCAATTATTGCTACGGATTCGTCTTTAAGCACATTTAATGCTGACAATGTTGGTTTTGACTACGTGATTGCTAGTAAGCAAGGGCGTTTCTTTGCCACTTCTACCAACACAACAGGCGGCATAATGACCTTTACTACAGGTCAAAATGCTAGCTATGCAGAACGCATGCGCATCGACTCTAGCGGGACGGGTTGGGATTGGTACTAGCAGTCCAGCTACAAACCTCCATGTTAACTCTGGCGCTAATGGAGAAATATTACGAATACAAGGCGCAGATGCACAGCTAAGAATTAATAATTCTACGTCCAATGTAATGGATATAAATTCTTCAGGTTCTGGTGACAGTCTTACTTTGTCTACCAATGACACAGAACGCATGCGCATCGACTCTAGCGGGAATGTAGGTATCGGTACTAGCAGTCCAGCCTCTAAGTTAGACATAAACGGCGACGGCACAATTTTAAGGCTTGACGGTACAGCAAACACAAGCCGAACCCTTCTTTTGCGTAATGTAGGTGGAAGTGCTGAAGGCGTTATTCAGACAGACGGCAATATGCACTTTCTGCAAGAAGACGCTTCTAAGTACATGCGCTTCTCTACAGCCAACACAGAACGCATGCGTATCGACTCTAGCGGGAATGTGGGTATTGGAGAGTCAAACCCAGCCACAGATTTGCATATTACAAACTCTGGAAGCACACAATTACTATTAGAGTCAGGTTCCTCTAGTCAGGGATTTTTACTATTTGGTGACGCAAGCGATTTAAATGTCGGCTCTGTAAGTTACAACCATTCAAACAATAGTATGAGTTTTGAAACTGACGATACAGAACGCATGCGCATCGACTCGACGGGTCGTTTAGGTCTGGGTACAAATGCACCAGATGTTAAGCTCGACATCGTTGACACTGCCGCAGACGTACAGATGCGTGTCTATAAGTTTGACGGTACTAATAACACTCGTCTTACTCTGACTGCCGATGACAGTGGCGCCAAGATCCACTACAGAGACGCTACAAACGGCGGTGCCTTGCGCTTCAATAACAACGCAGGGGAGATGGCTAGGTTTGATGCTAGCGGAAACTTGCTGGTTGGTAAGACTTCAGCTGGTAGTGACACAGTAGGCTTCCAAGTTTTATCTACAGGAAAGATAGCGGCAACAGTATCAGGCGATGAAACAGCTAGATTTAATCGTACAACTTCTGATGGTGACATTGTTGAATTCCGCAAAGACGACACCACAGTCGGTAGTATTGGTGCTGTTTCTTCTGATTTAGAAATACATTCAACTGTTTCAGGCCATGTAGGAATACGTTTTGGAAATGGCGCTATATTCCCTACAAATAATTCAGGAGTTGTAACAAACGGAGCGGCTAATATAGGCGCTGATACTCTACGCTGGAAAGACCTTCACCTGTCAGGCGATGTAGCACTAACTAACTCCTATGTATTTGGTAACGTCGATGGCCTGAACCTACGTGCTAACAGCGGCAAGGTTATCTCAATGCAGATAGCTGGCAGTGAGAAGGCTAGGCTAGATGCGAGCGGCAACTTGCTGGTGGGTAAATCAAATCAAAACACCACAAATAATGGTCATTTAATTTACAACAGTGGCGAACACTACCTTTTCCGAAACGGTGCTGGCTCTACCGCTATGATGAGATTTTATAGGAACGTAGATACCACTCCCACTATTGCCGGTACCATTAGTACAACAGGAACAACAACAACCTACAACACTTCTTCAGACCAACGCCTCAAAGACAACATTGTAGACGCACCTTCTGCTTCTGACGACATTGACGCTATCCAAGTACGTTCGTTTGACTGGAAGGCTGACGGGTCACACCAGAAGTACGGCATGGTTGCTCAGGAACTACAGACTGTTGCACCAGAAGCAGTGTCTGAAGGCGAAACCGAAGAAGACATGATGGGCGTAGACTACTCAAAGCTAGTGCCTATGATGTTAAAAGAAATTCAATCACTACGTGCAAGAGTTGCACAACTTG
>Ga0208791_1001131_pt1 | contig 10227 bp, 10 predicted proteins | sample 11_taG_FD_184084 | JGI IMG/M metagenome (GOLD analysis project Ga0208791, IMG submission 184084) | Marine viral communities from the Subarctic Pacific Ocean - 11_ETSP_OMZ_AT15265 metaG (SPAdes) (version 2) | ecosystem: Environmental > Aquatic > Marine > Oceanic | place: Pacific Ocean | collected...
ATCTCAGCGCAACCCTATGGAGAGCGTGCGCGATATGTGCAACGAGGCATTCGACCGATACAACATCCCAATGACAGCGCAATGGTCTGGAAACGATGATCATCCGATTAAATTTATTTCAGATAACCAAACAGGACAGGAGCGCGTAGCGTCTGCTGATCCCGACTGTTCAAAAAAATGAAACGACCAGCTAAAGACGGAGATGAGCAAGACTGCTTCTTTTCTCGCAACGCCCACAAGTGGCTTCAACGAGCAAAGGCATCAGCAGAAATCAAAAAGCGTCACAACAGACGCGAGAGACGCAAGTTCAATAGGGAAGCAAACATACCAAAAGACGACCAATGAATTTATTCTTTGACCATACCTGTGGGCAGCAAGCCGATACCGATTTTATCCACTGTCTGGTCAGCGCAACCTTTGGGCCCGAAGAATACGACTGGGCTTTAGATAATGGGTGGTGTCCTTCTAATATCTGGTATGACCAAGACACCAATTTCAAAAAAGAAAACGACATTATCTGGTATCAGAGTAGGCAGTCCCGAATCAATCTTGATGCCTACAAGAAAACCAAGTCCGAGCGCAAGCTGCGGCGTAGACTCAGCGACGTAAAAATACAGTTTACCCAAGATCCAGACTTAGACTCCCTGTATCGCATATACGACGCATACGTAGCACAAAAAGGCTACAAGGACAGAATGGATCGCGATGAGTTCCTAGAGTCGTATGGAGCCGACAATGAGTGGTTTATCTTGTTTGACGATGTTGCTTTCACAGTTGTGGAAGTATGTGGCTCCAAGTTGCTGTCTCATCAGTTCTGCTGGGACTACGCTAAACCTGAACTCTACTTAGGTAAATACTCCACATACCTTGAGGTAGAGTTTGCGGACAAGTTCGGACTCAGCCACGTTTACTTAGGGCCAAGCTACGAGCGTCACTCCCTATATAAAAGCGACTACAGTGGGTTCGAGTTCTGGACAGGCAGGAAGTGGTGTTCGGATAAGCAGCTATTTGAAACCCTGCTAAACCAAGACGAAAAGCTTAATAAGGTGTCGGACATTACCCGCGCCTACGACGGATACTTCAAAATGTTTGAGGTTTGACAAGTTGAATTGACAGTATTTTAGATACCCATTACCATAGTTTCGTGTCATTCCAACCCCAACGCTTTGTCCTGATTGGTGGGCATCGAGTTAAAATCAAAGTTGTAGAGAACTTTGAGGATTGGGGGGAGTATGACCACGACGAGAAAACGATTTCTGTGTCGAGCCGAGCGATGAAAAGTAAGCCTTTCTACCTATCTACGCTCAGGCACGAAATGGTTCATGCTGCCTTGGCAATCGGAGGTGTAGCCTTTAGCGAGTCAATGGAGGAGGAAGCGATTGTGCGGTGTATGGATGAAATTTTCTTTCCAGCTTGGGACAGAGTTGCTAAACGATATCGCAAATGAGTTACCCTAAAGACATGCGCCTACGCGCTCGATCAGGGAAAGGCGACATGCCTCGCCCTGTCTCCGACATCAATGCCAGAAACGCTGCACACGAACGCGCTTTCGGGAAAAAGGAAACATGGTGGGAGCGTAGAGACCGCAAAAAGAACGAATCCAAATAAGCATCAAAAATGAATCAAAAGAAGTCTCACTCGCTGGTCGAGTCGATCACGAATACCGTCGTGGGTTACCTGATAAACTTTGTGGCGAACTTAGTTGTCTTGCCAATGTTTGGGTTTCACATTACCGCACTACAGAGTCTGAAGCTCTCTATCGTCTTCGTTTTAATTAGCGTTGTGCGAGGCTACTTCATTCGCCGTTTCTTTAACCTATGTCACAGACTTTATAATTGATCGTCGCGTTCGACAACGGGCTTGATGGAGCGATTTGTGCTTTATCGAAGCAGGACGGTAGTATCATCGACTATACCGTGATGCCGACGATGGAGCGGAAAGATAAGAGAGAAATCAACGCAATCGCCGTACGGGAATATCTTAGAGACCTCAACATTCAACCCGACGCAGACATCGTTATCGAAGAACCTTTACGACACGCTAGAAGTTCACAAGCGGTTCGGTCAATGGCGATCAGTTTTGGGCGGCTTGCGACTGTCGCCGAACTTATGGGCTTCGAGCCCTTTTGCATCGAAGTACACGAATGGCAACGCCCGATGCTAGGCAAAGTCCCAAAAGGCCACACCAAAGCCGCCGCTCTCAAATTAGCCCGCGAGTTAGAGCCCGAAGAACAATGGCTCAAAAATGATCGTTGTAGATCTCCGCACGATGGAATTGTTGACGCCTACCTCATTGGACGCTATTGCTGGGAAACATTCACACAAAATGACCAAACATTCCATCATCGAAAAAGAAATTAAACTCGCTGCTAGAAGGTGGCGAGTAGAACCAAAAGATATTATCACCAAAAGGGATACGCAGAGACGTTGCCACCAAGTGCCAGAATACTGCGCCCGATATGACGTGATCAAATCCTTGCAAGATCAGCAGATCAACAATGCGACTTTGAGCAAGTTATTCGGATACAAAGATCCTAGCTCTATCAGTCAACTCGTGAGAAAATTTGAAAAGAGGGCTTGATCCCTCTGATCACTTCGGGTATATCGGCTGAAAATCATATGAAACAATTATTCCCGAAACAAGCTGAAGCCCTTAAATTTTTTGAAACCTGCCACGACCTTAATATCAATACACTGGATACCTCCCACGTTGGGACAGGCAAGACAGTAGTCGCGGCTCACCTCGCCAGTTCGCTTTGCCGCCCTGTGGCAGTCATTTGCCCAAAGGCTGTGATCCCATCGTGGGAGCGGGAGTTGAAAGAAAATGGGATCGACCCAATCTTCGTCCTCAACTACGAGAAACTTCGCACAGGTCGAACCCCACACGTTAAGAAGCGGGGCAAGAAGATCTTTGCATGGCAGTTGCCGCCAGACACTTTGTTGCTTTTCGACGAGTGCCACAAAGCCAAAGGCCCATATACGCAGAACGCTCAGCTTTTGATCGCAGCCGCGCAGGCAGGTTATCCGATTCATATGATGTCGGCCACTGCCGCTGAAGACCCTACTGAAATGCGGGCCATCGGGTTTGCATTGGGCTTACACTCCCTAAATGCAGCTAAAGGTGACCTCAAAAGTTGGTATAGCTGGATGCGCTGCAACGGGTGCTACCAGAATCAATGGAAAGCGTGGGAGCTGAGGAAACGTAGCGCGTTGAAAGATCTTCACGACACCATGTATCAGAAGAGCGTGAAGCGGCTCACTGTTAGTGACTTTCCCGACTCCTTCAAGAACAACCGAATTTTCGTCGAGCCAATCCAGTTCTCCAACTTGTCCAAGATCAACAAGGCGTACGCTGAGTTAGGCATTACGCCTGAGATCGTCACACAGTTTATCGAAGAAGGTACTGTCGAGGATAGTGAGTTTGTCTTGGTCAACATGTTAAGAGCGCGCCAGTTGGCTGAGTCTTTCAAAGTTCACGATCTCGTCGAGATGACTAATGACCTACGCGATGAAGGGAACAGCGTCGTCCTATTCGTGAACTTCCGCGAGACGGCAGACGCCCTCGCAGAAGCGTTGAAGTGTGGCAAGATTGAAGGTGGTCAAGACGCCGCCCTGCGCCAGCAATACATTGACGAGTTTCAAGAGGACGACGCTGACGTCTTAATAGTAAACATTGCGGCAGGCGGAACAGGTATCTCACTGCACGACGTGCGAGGTGAGCGACCCCGCGTGTCTCTGATATCACCCTCTTTCAATGTTAAAGACCACTTGCAGGCTTTAGGACGTATTCACCGCAACGGGGCGAAAAGTGACGCTTTACAAAAGGTTCTCGTCGCCAGCGGCACAGTCGAAGAAGCAGTCCTAAAAGCTATTGACCGTAAAAGTTCTAACCTCGACATGCTACATGGTTAGTTCTAACCTCCCACCTGAACCTGACCATGACCCCTCAGTTGCGCCCTTTAAGCATTATTCGGTTACTGATTTGGCAAAAAACGAAGAAGCCGAAGAAGTAATTGAAGAAATGGTAGAGCAAATTCACGAATACGAAATCAAACTCGCCGCGCTCGAACTAGCTATCGAGATTCTCAAATCCAAACTTAACAAGAATGAGTGACCATCCCGACCATCAAAGTAGGGGCCACGCGGAGTTTTCTCCGTCGAGCCTAAAGTATGTTGCCAAGTGCCCCGCTTACAAGGGGCGCGACGGAACGTCAGCAGCAGCCGAACGAGGAACCCGCATTCACGAGGCTCTGGAAGTTCACGACCCCTCCGCATTGCACGACGAAGAAGAGGTCGATATCTACAATCAGATCGTAGAGATGGAGGATGCATTCATGGCAAACTTCCCTGCGGTCGAGGAAGAGCTGAATGAGATTCAAGTCGACGTTGATTTGAACACGACCGAGACGTGGGGAACCTGCGACCGTTTTCTTATTTTGAAGGAGCGTGAGTCCGCCGTGATGGGGGACTACAAAACAGGCATCAGTATCATCGACCCTCCTGAAAACAACGAGCAAGCGATCACCTACACCATCGGCGCATTTCAACGCTACCCCGACATCAAAGAGATCACCTTTGTTTTTTACGTTCCCCTCCACAACGCTACGCTTCACCATAAGTTTAGCCGCGAGGATTTGCCAGACTTGGTCGACCGCATGGAGAAAGTCGTACGTGAAGGCGAGAGGGTGAGGCCACAATGGGAAGACGGGCAGCCTGACCTCGACGACTGCAACCCAACTCAGTACTGTCGCTTCTGCAAGTTTGAAGATGTATGCCCTGCACTGGGCGGCCTTGTTATCGAGGTTGCGAAGAAGTTGGATTCCACTATTCCCGATGTCGACCCTAACAACATCGACGATCCGAAACGTCTATCTGAGTTATTCCGCATCGCAAAGATCGTAGAGAACTGGGCTTCTACCATCAAAGCTAAGACGCTTGAGGCGGCAAAAGAAGGGGTCGAACTTGACGGCTTGAAACTTCGCTCAATGGGTCGGACTCGCTCCATCAACGATAACAAGAAGCTGGTCGACATCGCTGCGGACTACGGAATCGACCTCGAAACTCTCCTCGGCCAAGGAAAATTTCCCCTTGGCAAACTTGCGAAACTCGCTGGTAGTCAAGCCCCTGCGGGCGAAGGAAAATTCTTTGAGCAAAATTTTGTTGACCAACTCACAGAAGAAGGCATTATCTCCACCTCTGACGAGCGGTTCACTATCGCCAATCAGTAGAACATAGAAATACAGAAGTAATAAATATGGCATCTAAAACCAGTAAACCAGACGAAGCTACGCAAAGCGTCGTAGCACCCACCGAGAAAGAAAATAGCAGCCTCGCTGAAGTTCCTTCTCACATTAACATCGATATGGAAGATATCGATATCCCTCGCATCAATGTGGTGCAGGCTACCAGTCAACTCGACGGCCCTCAAGGATCGCTCCTCCACAACAAGGAAGACGTGCTTGCTGAAAAGGACGTAGAACTCGACGTGGTTGTCGTCACCGCCAAAAAAGGTTGGCGTCAAGACATCCCTTATGGGACATCGGACGAGCTGCCTGAGATTGCGTGGACCCGCGATAGAGCTGATACAATCGCTGAAAATGGTGATTACCCTATGCTCGAATTTGCGGAGATTACCTTCCTTATCCGTAAGCCCGAAGACGCTGAAGATGATGGTGCATACACCATTCCTATCGGCGGCGTTGACTACGCCATCGGCTCCCTGAACGTAGCTAAAAATGCGTACCGCTCTACCTACAAGCGGATTACTACTTTTGCTGCCTTCAACAAAGGGGTCAACCTGTCGTCCCGTGTGTTCAAGCTCAAGTCTGAGCTGATGACTAAGGGCCGCAACAGTTGGTACAGCCCTACTCTGCGCGTTTCTAAGGACGAGGCAGGGGAGGACGTTCGCGAATTTCTTGAATCTTTTGCATCCTGAAGTAATGGACGGAAGAGAAGAGATAATCCGCAAAGAGATCGAAATCCTGAGCAACATGATCGCTGAGTCTACAGCAGCCGTCGAAAAAGTTCAGGGCGACCTCACTCGCCTTCACGTTGTCCGTGAGTCCTTGGAAGCCCAACTGCCCGAAGATGAGCAGTTGGAACTTCCTTTAGACAAGTAACCCCTACTTACCTCTGGCCGTCCCGTCCCATTTTCCAGACGGGGCGGCCTTTTCTTAATGACCTATGGAAACCACATACGCGCTCGATTTCGAGACTTACTACGACAAGGACTGTTCTATCAGACACCTTGGGCCTCTAGGCTATTTTTCACACCCCGACTTCGATGCATATATGGTGTCGGTCGTCGGTGATAACGGATATCAGTTCGTCGGACACCCTAAAGACTTCGACTGGTCTATTCTTACTGATTCAGATGTGTTGTCACATAACGCGTCTTTCGACGAAACCCTTTACCTCTACGGAGTCACTCAAAACTGGTGGGCTGAAGTAAAGCCCCTCAACTGGTTTTGCACCGCAGACATGGTTGCGGCTTGTGGTCTACCTCGTTCTCTCAAGAACGCGACTGCTCAAGCATACAATATGGAGATCTCCAAGTCCACTCGCGACAACATGTCTGGTAAGCGATGGGAAACGATGGACGAAGATTTCAAACGCGAAGTTGAAGAGTATGCTCTCAAAGACTCTGAACTCTGCTTGAAACTTTGGCAGGACTACAATCCCAAGTGGTCGCAGTTTGAGCGTGACATTAGTCGCATGAACCGCACCGCCGTGCAGCGCGGCCTGCCTATCAACACCGACCTACTCGCAAAGAACCTCAACGCCCTGAAAGAAAAGCTGTTTGAGTGTGAGCAAAACATCCCTTGGGGTGGCGAGAAGCCACTTCTGAGCCGAAAGGCTTTTGATGACGAGTGCCTTAAGATGGGTATCGAGCCTCCCGCCAGTCTCGCTCAGACTGACGTTGATGCACAGGAATGGATTCGCAGACACGGCCACAAGTACAAATGGATTGAATCAGTCACTAACTGGAGGCGCATCAATGCCCTCGCCAAGAAGCTGGAATCATTCGACGCAGCAACTATGCCTGACAGCAGATACTACGGAGGCATCATGTACTTCGGCGGGCACACTGGCCGATTCTCTGGCAGCGGCGGTAACTTGAATTTGCAGAATCTTCCCCGTGAGGAAATGTTCGGGGCCAATCTGCGCCACATGATCGCTGCACCAAAAGGTCGTAAGTTGGTCGTTGCCGACTTGAGCAACATCGAAGTTCGGACTCTTTGTTGGCTAGCCAATGACAAAGAAACACTCAAAGAAATCTCTGAGACTGAAGACATCTACGAAGCGTTCGCGATTCGATTTGGACTCTGGCCCAAAGACCACCCCGAACCCCTTAAGTCTGATCCTAAGCTGCGCCATAAGGTAAAGGCTCTGGTGTTGGGGGCAGGCTACGGGGCAGGGCCAGCCAAGTTCGCTCAGATCTTCGACATGTCTATTCAAGAAGCAGAAGAGTCGATTCAACTGTATCGCTCGCGCCTCAGCAAGATTCCTAAATACTGGTATGACCTTAACGACGACGTGCAGATCGCGTACGACGTAGAGTGCCCATTCCAGATTAAACTGCCGTCAGGTCGTGTTCTCGACTACGGACGAACAAGACTCTCCAAGCAGTTGGTCGCAGGTAAACCTCGCGCTCAGCACACGGCCATAATGAATCGCAATGGAAAACGACTCCCCATGAAACTGTGGGGTGGTGTTCTCGCCGAGAACGCCAGCCAAGCGATGGCCCGCGATATCATGTGCTACATGATGTTGGAGATTGAGAAAGCTGGAATCCCAGTCATACTTCACGTCCACGATGAAGTGGTTACGGAGTGTGCTGAGGACGAAGCTGAGGACGTGCTTGCGACCATGAATCGCATCATGTCAACCGCCCCTGAGTGGTGTCACGACTTACCACTCGATTCTGAAGGATATATCAGCCAACACTATAAAAAATGAACTACCGCTACATTAAAAACCTCCGAGACTCCAAAGCAGCCAAAGTATCCGACGTATCCAAACTCAAGAGAACTGTCCCCTCGTTCGCGAATAAACAGAAGTACCGTGAGTGGTGTTCTGACGCGAGTACCGATCATGTGTTTTTTAACGCTTGTGAAGGGCGAGCCCCCGCGAAACGGATCAGTAACGACAACCCCGTCAATAAGGTTTACGGAGTCGTCGCGGACTACGATGCTGCTGTCGACTGGAAATCATTACACGACAATCTCGCCGCGCGCTTTGGTATCAACCAACCTACATGGCTTAGCAAAACCTACAGTGGTTACATGCGGCTGGTGTGGGAGTTTGACGAACCCTTGCCGATAGCTCCAGAGTTGTACGACACCTTCATGAAGCACATAGAGTCTGCTCTGAAAATGAATAGAGCATTCGCGGGCTTCGATCGTACTTCCCTTAAGCCTAATCAGTACTTCGAACTAGGTTCCGATTGGGAGAAGGTGGGAAACCCTCTCCCCGCCGATTTTGTTCAGAACTCACTGACCAAAGCGGCAATGGACAAACCCCCTCATTCTGGAGAGACCACGATTCCCATCGACGTCATCGCGCAAGAAGTTGAGTCCCGCTTCCCGAATCGTTGGGTGGGAGACTTCCACATTGGATCTCGCGGGCCCCTCTTCTGGATTGACGACGGCATTAACCGCGACGGCTGTCAGGTCGTCGAGGACGGCGTGGTCTGCCACAGTGATCGTGCGGGTCGCGGCTTCATGTCGTGGTCAGACATCTTCGGGTCGTCCTTCACGAAGGACTACGAGAAAAAGAAGATGAACACTCTGCTCGACGAGTACTGGTTCAACGGACGTAGCTTCTTTAAGTTGTTGCACGATTCTGCGGTCCTTATTCAAAAAGAGCAGGTGATCCTAGAACTCCGTCAAGCGGGGTTCAACACTCGACAGAAACGTGGTAAGCAACTTTCCGAAGTAGAGGATGCTCTGCTGCTGATTCAGAATCAGAATCGGATCGACGAGATCGCCCCCGTCGTTTTCTCTGATCGAAGGATCGTCAACTATAGCGGCTGCCGTATTCTGAACTCCGCGAGAAACTTCCCCGTGCAGCCTGAAGCGGACGGCGACCCGAAAAACTGGCCCTTCCTCTACAAGTGGTTGCACCAGTTGTTTGAAGACGGCGGTAAGCACTCGTCTCTAGATTTCTTCTTTGCGTGGCTCAAACGATTCTATGATGCCACTTTGAATCACAACTTCGAACAGGGGCAAGCTCTCCTGCTAGTAGGTGCGACTGGGCGCGGCAAATCACTTCTGTCAAACCGCGTGATTGGGCAACTTGTTGGCGGGTTCGCCGACGCCTCTGATTACATCAGTGGACAAACCAAGTTCAATAAAGACTTAGGCCGCGTGGCGGCGTGGGTGATCGACGACACAACTTCTGCTGCCTCCTTCCAAGACCAGCGCAAAGCCACTGAGCTTTTGAAGCGAGCAGTCGCCAACCCCCGCATCGAATATCAGGCCAAGTATGCTGACTCGCTGTCCGTGCCTTGGGCGGGTCGTGTTATCATGTCTCTTAACATGGACGCGAACAGTCTCTCAGTGATCCCCTCACTGGATTCATCGAACAGGGATAAGATCATGGCGATCAAGGTCCGCGACAAAGCTACCAAGAACTTCCCGTCGAACTCCGTTTTGGAGACAACCATCGAGAAGGAGCTTCCGTACCTCGCTCGCTTCCTTCTGGATTGGAAGATCCCCAAGGACATTCAAGGCAACGGTCGCTTTGGCGTCGCTGGCTATATCGACCCGTCCATCGCGGAAGCTGCATACGACAACAGCCATCGCAGTGCTATTGCTGAGCTGGTGGAGTTCTTCGTCAAGCGTTGCCGCGAGATGAATGAGGACATGTCTACATGGAAAGGAACCCTCACCGAGTTCCAAGTCGTTCTGCACGACCTCAACAGCGGTCGCAGTGTAGGTATGTCCAACAACCTTGAGTTCGTTCGTCGTGGTATGTCCACGCTGGAGGAAGCAGGGAAAGTGAACAAACGAATCCGCCCTATTCGCTCCGTCGGTCACGGTGGGGGTAAGATCTGGCACATCAACCTCGAAGAAACCTACGACATCGATGCCCCGCAAAAAGCGACAACCTAAACTTCGTCTGTCGTCGTGGCTCCAAGATGGTAAACCCGTCTTTGGAGTCGACGACTGGAAGCGGGGTAAGTGGGTAGCCCGCCTTGATGATAAGAAACAAGTTCTCTATTTCA
>Ga0208791_1001132_pt1 | contig 10205 bp, 5 predicted proteins | sample 11_taG_FD_184084 | JGI IMG/M metagenome (GOLD analysis project Ga0208791, IMG submission 184084) | Marine viral communities from the Subarctic Pacific Ocean - 11_ETSP_OMZ_AT15265 metaG (SPAdes) (version 2) | ecosystem: Environmental > Aquatic > Marine > Oceanic | place: Pacific Ocean | collected...
CTTTTAAATCTACTCCTTCTTTCTTCAGCATATCAACTGCGTTATCAAACTTACCCCCTCCTATATCCACCATTTTCATTCCTTTAGTGAATATTCCAGCTTTCTTTAGTTTGTTGTAAGCAGCTGGTAGTTTAGCTACATTTATAGAAGTAGCAGCGGAAGTTATTTCTTGCTCAGGTACACTCCAAAGATTAGGTCTTGTTTGATAATAACGACCTTCAGCTACAAGTTTAGCCTTCCCCATGTACGATCCTCTACTTGCAGATATGATCTGAGCAGAGTCTCTAAGAACTTTATTCAGTAATGTACTCTCTCCTTTAACACCGAATAATTGATACACAGCATCTACAATCTTTTGAAATATGTTACGATTATCTTCCGCTGGTATTCTCCTAAGTATCCGTTGTAATTCTATATCGGTAAAAACACCTACAAGAAACTCATCTAAATCTTTAAATTCATATTTACCCTGTCCAACAGGTGGATCAAAAACATCTCTACCTTCAAAAGCATACAGTTCTTTAACTTTTTCTGACGCTATTTTAAAAGACTTAGCAAGTTCTCTAATAGGTTTAGGAGCAGCTTTATTGTTAATAACATTATCTATATTAGATAACACTGTTGACCGCTCTTCACCTCCTTGTTCTACCCAAGCATTTATCTTTTTAGCGGTAACACCGTGAAGTATTTCGTGTACTACTGTCTGTTCGTCTGCTCCACCGTATAACTCAATCCTATCCTCCGATGGTTTATAGACACCTGTTATAGAACCTCTATCATCATCACCGCCACGTACAGTAGTTATATCACCTTCGCTTACTTCAGGTTTATAGAATACTCGTACATCCTGATCGGCTTCGTCTTTTATGATACTGTTTAAATCTTTAGCTAATTGTTGTACTTCAGCTGTGTCGGCATTTTTAGACAATTCATCTAAAGTATTTCTAACGGTTGCTGCTTTTTGTACTCCCTCTACTGGTGCACCGCCTGTCTGTATAGCTCTACCTTCTTCTTCAGCTTTCCTACCCTTCAATAAAAAGTCTTTTGTTTTATCATCTATACGACCAGCAAAAATACCAGACCTTCTTGATAAACCTGGTTCAGCAATGTCATCTTTAAAGTCTAATTCTTTTAGTTTAGGTTGAAAATCTACATTACTTAAATCAACCCCATCTAGTCCTACCTCTTTTAAGTCAATACCTTCTTCCTTAACATACTTATCCATACGCTTTTTAATTTTTTTATTAGCGTTGTTTAAGTAAAACTGCAAATCGTTGGCTTCTTCAAAATCTTCTTTTGCGATGGCATCGTCAAGGCGTTTTTCTAGCTCCTTTATATTTATGGTTTCCCCTCTTACTGATACAGGAAAATCCATTTTTATAATTCTACGCTCTTGATCTAGTCCTAGCACATTACTGTATTTTGCTCTTTCTCCGTAATAAAATCTATCTAGTTCTGGGTCTGACTTAATAGAAGCTAAAGCTTTACCACCTTCAAGAGTATCGTTAACTACCTGTGCTTGTTGTTCAGCAGTACCTCCTTCTTCTTTTACTTTCCTGCCTCTCTTAATCGCTTTCAGTCCTGATATAAAAGTACCAGCTACAGCTTCAAGACCTAGACCTTCCAACACATTCTTCATGCGTCCTTCTAGCTCTCCTTCATCTTCATCGTGTGCCAAGAACTCAGTAACAGGATTCTGTAACTCTGGTACTTGTTGGATAAGATTAGACAGTCTAGCTTCCTGTCCGTTAAAGAATGTAAAGTCAGTAGCAGCACCTGCAACAACACCCTTAGTAACAGTACCTGCTTTAGCTAATCTACCTGCTTTACCTGCAAGACCAAACAACGGAATGAATCCTGTAGCAAACTGTGATATACCTTCTACAGCACCACCTGCCATAGTCTTAGAAGTACCAAGGAATCTAGTGTCATAGTCAGGGAGTATATCAAAAGCCAAGTAATCAGCTAGGTTATACGCTCCTTGAACAGCACCCTCCATCCCACGAAAAGGAGCAGCAAGTATATCACCTGCATAATCAAAAAAATCGTTATCGTCTTCCTGTGTGTTTTCTTCTGGTAGTGCCATAATTAATCAATTAGTAAAAAATCAGGTAGAGGATCAAACTCGCTCATGCCTTTTGAATCTATTAATTCTTGTAATTTCTCTTCATTAGTTAAAGGTCTGTACGAATCAGGAAAAGGTTTATAAGGTATGATTCCTCTTTTTCTAACTAATTTTTGCAATCTAATAAACTCAAAAAATTCTGTTTTTATTCCTGTCGCTTCTTTAACTCTTTGAATTATTTGTTTTCCTTGTTCTGTTTCAGCGTTGTCAATCTGTTCTTGAGTTAATAATACAAATTTATCTCTGTTAGGATCACCTATTAACTCACGAGGTTTAAAGGGAATCCCTGCATAAGTACGAGCAAAACCATCTTCATCTAAGTTTTCAAGAACATCTAAGGTAAAGACACCGTCCATTAATCTAATCGAATCAATATGCCTTTGTCTTGCTTCATCATGTGTCATCGCTCCAATACCTACCCACCTATTAGTATCGTAAGAAATCCTAGCAAACTCATTGGCTAAATCAGGTATATACTTTTTAATATATTCTTTAGCTTTGTTAGAGTTTTCATCTTTAGGATCAGAACTTACCATAGAATACCAACCACCAGGATCAACAGCCATTCTTAACAATTCTTCAGGTTCTCCTTCAATGTCAACAGGTTGTAGTACTTCAGGTTTTTCAGCTGTAACCACAGTCTTAGGTTGGTTATCTTCTAAATCTGTAAAAATAGTTTTTAATTCTGCGTTTATTTTTGGTGCATTTTCTGTTAATAAAGTCGTAGCAAAAGCGTCTAACTGTTGAGCTGCTTCTTCTGGGAGAAGTCCTAACAGTTCATCTCTTTTGTTAGATACTAAAAGATTAATTTCTGCTGCTTTTCTATTTTGGTACTCAATTATTTCAGGTTTACTCGCTAATTCAGGATAATTAATACTTACCGTTTTAAATAGGTTTTGAAGATTAGAGTTAACTGATCGAGGGTGAGCTATTGTAGCTGCGTTTGTTATTAAAGTTTTAGTATAAGTATCAGCGTCTCTTAAATCATCAGTTTGTATTCTATCTATTTCAGAAAGTAGATCACCTCTTTCAGCTTCAGTTAAATCCGTATTGTTTATAATCTCTCTTCTGTAATACTCAGCTAAATCACCTTTATTATCAAAAGTTTGGTCTTCAATCGTTGTTTGTTTATCAAGTTTTAATTTAGTTAAGTTTGTTTTAAAACTACCTGAAAAGTTTTGAATGTAATCTTGTTTATCTTCTTCTCTTCTATCACCAGCTAATTCAGCTCCTTTATCTATAATGTCTTGTAGTCTATTGTACTCCATTTCAGACATTTTAGCTGTACCGAATTTTAAGTTTCCTTTAGCCCATAATAATAAACCGTCAGCTTGATCTTCCATTTCATCTGTAGCAGCCATTCTGTTCAATACGCTGGCTAATAAATCTCTTTGTTCTTTTGGAGTGTGAGCGTTTGTACCTCCCCAATCCCCCATTAAAGAATCACCTAGAGTTATTATATTACCTGAAGCATCTCTATCTACTTCAAAATTAAAATCACCTCTAATTAACTTCTCTCTTATCTGCTCGTTATCTGTATCTAGTAAGTTAAAAACTTTGTCATACATACTTGATCCAGTATTATATATGTTTTCCTGTCTCGCTTGTACTGATTCCTGTCTTTCGTAGTTAGCTACTGTTTCTCTTATTCTATTTTGAGTTGAAACATCTAAACCTTGTTGGGCTATAAAAGAAGATTGTAAAGCTGGTGTTTTATCTATGAACTCTTGCCTTACTAGGTTAGCTCTTTCTACTAAATCTTCTGGATCGTTTTGTTGTGGATTTATTAAACGGTTTTCTACTTCAGATAATAAATCTCTACTAGCTAACTTACCTATCGCTTCTATCTTCCTCTTCTGATTAATAGGAGAAGTAAGCCAACTCATTGCCCCTTTTCTAGTTAGCTTATCAAACTCTCCTTCTGTCTTTTGAAGCATTGCTTGAATCTCTTCGGGACTCTTCCTTGATAACTCATCTTCAAATTGTTCTGCTTCTATATCAGCTACCTGTGTGTACTGCTGCAATATAGGATTAACCTGTGACAAAGCATCAGCAAGGTCCATCAACTTATTCCTACCTGCTCTACGCTGACCTATTCCGTATTGATAGCCAGGAAGGTCAACAGGTTGAACTGTAGGTGCTTCACCTAACCCTTGTACTTGTACTCGTTCTGCCATTATAAAATCTTGTAACCGCCTCCGTATTTAACGTTAGATAAACCTATTTTTCTTGGTGCTACGTTAAGAGTGCCTGTAGGTGCTGGCGTTCCCATTCTACTTGCTATGTCCGATCCTGCTGCGTACCCACTAAGTCCACCACTAACAGCTTGTAGACCTGATGTTAATAAACTAGGTTTACTGATAGGTTGACTAAGTCCTAGTATCTCTTGTTGAGAAGCTAATCCTAATTGTTGTAGACCCATGCCAGTTTGTAGACCGTAAAGTTTCTCTTGTGTAGTAACAGCTGCTTGTAATCCTGCTTGTTGTCTAACATAATCATCCATTAAAGCTTGCACTGAAAGACCAGATACACCTGCCTCACCTGCTGATACAGTAGCACTAGCAAGTGTTTCTCTTGCCTTCTTTGTTATCTTGGCAGACTCCTGAGCTAAAGCTAATTTCTTTTGTTGAGCTTCTAATATCTGAGAGGTGCGTTGAAAACCTGCTTTCTTTTGAGCTGCTGCAATAGACTGTGCTTGAAAAGCTGCTTGTTGTTTAGCTTGTCTTCTTTGTCCTGCATATCCTGCGATAGATGAACCTGCTCCTAGTAACGTACTAGCTCCAACCATTCCTACTGCTGTCGCACTTCCTGTTGCACCTAAAGCTGATCCTACTGCTATTGATATTGGGTCACACATATTACTTCCTCTCTATCTTAAATGACTTATAACCAGGGATATTGCAATCCTGAAAACTAGCACCTAACCAAGTTAACCACTTAACGCTGAGTGTATTAGCTTCCATGACATAGTTAGTTAAGTAATCAAATCCATCCATTAAATCGTCTATCCACATCTGTGATTCTTTAACAAACTTCTTCTTTACTTTATAAAAATTCCTTGTACCTAGCAACCAACAAACCCCGATGTTATCTCTAGGACTCACTCCAAAGCTCGCTAACAACCCGTCTTGATCTGTCTTGACGCTGTAGCATTTACTACTTGATTCAAAAGATCCGTACACAGCATCTCTAGGGTGGTGCATTAATCCTATACATTCCATCATATCCTCTTCCCGTAAGTCATCATATAACAAAGGAGCGTCTTCCACTGGATAAGCTTTTTCTATCTTAACCTCCATATCGTTTACTCCTTGATATAATAGTTGATTCAAACTCAGCAGATAGTAGCTTCACTGGTAAAGCACTAGAAGATTTAATTTCGATAGTGGCATCATTAGGTTGAGCTTGTACAGCAAACTTAAAGAATCCAGTCTCAGGTGTGAATTTATTAAGGGTACTGACAGAAGCTAACTTTGTTGGGTTATAGGTGTATTTGTAAGTGTCTCTAAATTTAGGTGTAACTTCTACATCAAAGTGTCCTGAGTCTGAATGCTCGATGCTACCGTTCCTAATAGTTTGATAAGTGTAATCAGATGCAGATCGTCCTCCTCTTTCTGTAGGTTGTTTCAAGTTCTGTTTAGAGAACCTATATAACATATCGTATTCATATCCTACAAAATAATCTCCTTCACTTAAATATTCAAAACCATCCGCAGACCAAACAGGAGCAATAGCGACCTCTGTAGTAGTTTGCCAATAGTTAGTATCTGTAGGTAGAATTGATACGGAAGATGTGTGACCTAGCTTACATTTATATAACTCTTCAAATTTATAGGCGACCCCTAAAGCCCAAGCGTCCGCTATTATAGTTGTCTCTATCTTCTCCCAGTAACTCTCCCAATCAACTCCTACTCCTGGTTCTTTATTTGCGTCTGAGGTGTGTCCTTGAATACATCTATATGTATCACCGTTATTAGTTACATGACTAGAATAGTTTACATAACTAGCTAACCGTCCTTCTATTAAAATCTCATAATCATTGGCACTAGGTGAAGTTCTCTTAGTGACTGATTTTTTATTACCGTTCTTGGAGTAGATAGCCATTCCATCTTTAAAGTAAAAATTGTTTTGAAACCTCATATAGGTAACATCAGTGTGCTTTGTACCGTTGAAATCACGAGGCGAAGAACTACCTAGTTTAGTGTAAGCTATTGTATGAACATAAGCTGATAAAATACCAGGAGATGAACCAAGAGTTTGTATTCTACTATCCAACAGTATCGCATAATCCCTGTTTGTCTCTGCTAAACCATTCTCCATTGGTATCTTCTCTAATTGAGTACCGTAGCTATCTGTTGTAATAACATACAAATCAGATTGTATAAAATGAAAAGCTCTTACTTCCTTAGCAAATGTAAAGGTCATCCAAGCACTCTGTATCTTCTCTTTACCTTGCCAAAAGTATTTATAAACATACAACTTCTTATAGTCAGTTGTTGATTGTACAACTATCATATTCTCTGCTGCACTACCTGCCATCCTTATGATATTAGCAGGTATATATTTATTAACTTGTTCTGTAATCTCATTAGCTCCGTAAGTCTCTGTGTTATTATCAACAGTGTACTCTAACAATCCTTCAAAGTTATTCCTTTTAAAGTTAAAGTATATATTACTACTAAGTGCTAACGGTCTTATACTTTCTGATACATCGTACTCAGTGACTGGAGATATAGTAACAGTCTTAGGAGTTAACAAATCCCCTCCTCTAAGCACAAACTGAGTCTTAGCAGAGAATAACATTAACTTCTGTTGGAATGCCTGTGCAAATTTAAGTAAGCTAATTTTAGTGTGTGATACACCTACATCTATAGGAGCAGAGTCTAACAAAGATTGTGTTGTGGTCCTGAAGAAATTAAAGTATTCATCAGCTTCTGAGAACACAACTGCATCATCAGTCAATACTCCTAACCTGTTCTTAAAGAAGAAGATATCATTGATCTTGTTGTTTGTAAAAGAAGGTAAGGGATTACTATCGTCATCACCTGCTGTTCTAGCTGTCCATTCAACAGTTTTTAAAGTGAAACCTGTTATCTTACCTGTGGATGGAGTAGGTACTAATCTAACAGGCATAGTGTCAGGGTCTAAAGCAAAAGCGACATGAGAGATAGAACCTGTAGAAGAACCATCTTGTAACCATCCTGCTGCTTCTATCCACGACCCTTCTCCGAAATCTTCTCCGTCTTTCGTTTTAAACCTTACATAGTAGTCGTCTTGTTCTAACTCTGCGTCTCCTATTACCTTTACTCGAAAACCGTTAAAACAACTCTTAGGAAGGTCAGTGATGCTATCTACTTCTTTATAAATAGCACCTAATCCTTGATCAGCTAATCCATCGGATACTCTTATTCTAAAGTCTTTATTATTATTGTTTTTAACTTTTATTACACTTCCTTGTCTTTCAAAAGAATAAGCGTTAGAAGCTGCTACAGTAAGATTCCAAGTAGAAGTGGTAGGTAGGACCGCTGTTGATGTATAAGCAGATGTGTTTGCTATATCAAACCAATACTGAGGAAGTGAATGATACTTAATAAGTTCTTTAAACTCAAATTGAAAACTGCTTCCTGCACTAGCAAAGTTACTACCACCATGACTTAACGAAACAGCTGTGATGACTCCGCTTGATATTGTAGCTTCCCCTTTTGCAACCTCTGCTGGATTGCCTCCTAAACCTGAACTTTGTTTAATAATTACTTCTACTTTATAATCACTAATATTAGGGTCAACGGGTTGAGTAAATCCTGAACCACCATTAACTACTGCAACAGCTGTTACTACATTAACACCACCTGAAGGAAACCTAGATTCTAAACAACTAAACAAATCTTTAGCTATAAATTCTGTATCAGCGTGTGCTCCTTCAGGTTCTATATCTGCTGGTCCACTGATATAAGTGGCAGGAGGTACTCCTAGGTTGTGGCTTGTGTTAGCGTAGTTATGGTGATCATGTGACCCACTTGCTATTAAACTACTTGCCAAAGGAACTAATGCTCCGTCTATATAAATACTGTAACCCTTCTCGTAATCTCCAAGTTTAACAAAGATTAAAGCTTCCTTTTCTAAAGGTTCAATAGGAAGTGTCTGTGTCGCTACTGTCTTTGTTGTATTAACAATAAAGGTAGAGTCTGCTATCGTTAACGCTCTAAGTTCTTTATTAGGATCACTACAAGTTAAATAGGTATTAGCAGCAGCATCTTCAACTGTTATAGTTAATTCCCCATCTGAGTTATTATCAGCAGTTAAATCTCGTGCTTTTAATCCGTTAACAGAGTCATAACTAATGACATATTTATTCTGTTCATCTCTGTCTACAAAGTGGCTGAATAAATTAGAGTTAACATTAGGAGCTAATCCTGTGTCATATAGAAACCTACTATTAGGTCTTTTTACTAAACCCTCTACTACAGTGGACCAAGCGTTTATCTGTTCATCGCATTGTCCAGGGTATCTTAAATTGTCAGGTTGTTGTGATACACCTTGGGCAAGGTTGGGAATGCTAGTGTTAAGCAAAGGCATTATCTGTCAAGCACTCTTAGTACGCTGTAGTTATCAAAGATAGTTCTGTCTGCATTCTCAGAGTCACTTTCTATAGCTCTTGCTTTAGCTTCTATCTCATCTCTTAAAGCAAACCCTTCTATCTCTCTACTACCTAAGAACCTAGCAGCAAAGATGCGAGCTGATTTAACAGATATGTAATGTCTAAATTGTTCAGGTAGTTCTTCAAACTGTAACTCAAAAGTAATAATAGCTTTTAAATCTTTGGTCCAAGTATCCCTGTGGTTTTTCCTGTCGTATAAAGTAAGACCTCTTTGTACAGGATCAGAGTCCGTGTATGTCTCAGGGTCTAAATCTACTTTTAAAGTATTAGCAGGAAGTATAATCTTACTTGTAAGGGCATCACGAACAAGCGGATAATCATACTCAGTGTTAAAATGCCACCCTTCCGATTGAAGGGCTTTACTGGTTTCGTCTAAAGCATGGACTGCCTGTGTAACGGTTACAGGAACACTAGTTCCACTTAAAGTATTAACAGGTGATTCTCCTATTACAGAGATCATTATGTTTACTGCTTCTAGTTTAGTTGTCAGTGCCATAGCTTAATAAATAAAAATATCAGTGAAGGGGAGTGGAACGAATCCAAACCTCCCCAACACCGAAGAGAGAATCCTAAGTTAGGAAACAAGTTCGATAGCACATTCAGGACGGAGGATTCCGTGTCCCATAGCATACTTAGCAACGAACAATGTACCTTGACGCTCAATCTGATACTCAGACTCAGTAGCAAGATCAAGTAACTTAACCGTTCCAACAGCTGCAGAATGTCCTACAATACCTAAGCTGTTTCGGAAGTCACCATTGTATCCTACTCCACTAGCACCAAACAAGTCATTGCTAGAAGCACCGTCTCCAGTAGAAACAGCTGACAAGTCAGTTGATGGAATGTGAGTTGACTTATAGATTTGAATACCAGCTACTTGTGCAATACTACCAGAAGCAAGTGATCCTGAACCTCCTACATCTTTATTAGCAGCAGAAGTATTGATAGCAACTGCACCGCTACCTCCTGTAATAAGTTTGTAGTATTCCTGTGGGCGAAGAACAGCAAAGCGTCCGTCACTAGGAATATCGTTCTCGTCAAGCTTTTGAGCAGCTGTAAACAAAGCAGTGATTAACTCTGCACCAGTAGTAGCCGCAGGAGTACCTGGAGTATTACCAGCACTGAAGTCATTGTTAGCTACGTCAAGTTGTCCACCTGTCTTACCACCTGTGATAACAGCAGAGCTACGAGCAGCAGCAATGAATGTCTTAGAGATAGCAGTGTCAAATCTAAGGGCAAGTGCCTTACCTAACTCGTTAGCGTAAACTGAACGAATGTCGTAGTGATTCTTAACGTCATCAATGTTAGCTAAGAAAGTGGAAGCAACAAGCATCTTATCGATAGTTATTGTCTGTTCAGCTTTCTTAATGTCGCTGAGGTATGTGCTACTAGAACCACCTTCTTCAGCGATGTTCTCGCCTG
>Ga0208791_1001134_pt1 | contig 10202 bp, 10 predicted proteins | sample 11_taG_FD_184084 | JGI IMG/M metagenome (GOLD analysis project Ga0208791, IMG submission 184084) | Marine viral communities from the Subarctic Pacific Ocean - 11_ETSP_OMZ_AT15265 metaG (SPAdes) (version 2) | ecosystem: Environmental > Aquatic > Marine > Oceanic | place: Pacific Ocean | collected...
AAGTCCCATACCCATTCAACACTTTTAGAACGGCCTTAGTTCGGTTGATTTTCTCAACTCGGAGTTGTTTACCCTTTAACTTAGGGTGATTAACACTCACATTAGCACCAATGTAAAGTTCTTCTTTAATACTAAGTGCATTTTCACTTTTTTTCATCTTAATCACTTCAACTACTTTGTTGTTTAACACTCGTAGTTGCTCGATACTCATCAAATTTAATTCTCCGTAAGTCATAATTTTTATTTTTTATTATCGTGGTAACATCCCCACATCAACAGTACTAATATAGTGATTATTATGGAAACCACCAAACCTTTAGTGTTAATAAATTGTTAAAGTTTAGTAACCTATGAATTCAAGTTCAACTGAAGGAACTATACCTTTTGTTACTCCATAGGGATACTCTTCGTTTAGCCAATAGTTTTCAACCATCCCTAACTCTCTAAGAGACTCATTGTAGATGTCTTCCATCTCAAAACCAATACCATATCCACTTGGACAAATCACGGAAGCAACATCTCTTAGAAGTTCCTCGTTTTCAGTTTTCATAGCATTGTTCAAAGCCAACCTCAACTCAGCTTTCATCAGGTCGGATACTTTCTCATTGTGGTTGTACATTTCGACATTCCATGGTTTCGTGATTTCGATACCATATTTAATTTCTTTTACTTTCATATCTCTCATTATTACATTACTAATATAGTGAAAGGTATGGACTTTACCAAATGAGTAATGTTAAGAAATTGTTAAAGTTTTACGAACTCTGAATAGTTTGTAATGTAGTTTGAAATACCTTTGATGTCTTTTTCAGCAGTTCTGACTTGTAGTAGGTTAATATCGATTACATTACCTCTTAATTTCCAAGCTATTTCTAATTTACTGTAATGTTCATCTTGAACTGAATTAAAAGTATCTTTATTAACTTCAGTTATGATTTGGTCAAAATGTCTTTTTACAAAATATCGAGAATAATATCCTCTATCGTAATCTTTTTGATTGGGTTGATTTTTTTCGTATTTAGCAAATACAAATGACTCTACTTCACCATCTCGTAAATTATCATATTCAAATTTAACTTTATTATCGAATTTTGATAAATTTATGTATGGTATTAGTTGTTTAGATACATTTTTTACAAATGCAGATTTAGTATATACTTCACCCGTAGTATATTTGTGGTAATCACCAACATACTCAGTACCATCTTCGAACATAAACTCGCTACCTTCAGTATAGAGTCCTTTTTGAATTTGACCTTCGGGATAATATATCTTTTTCCTACCCATTATGAATTCACCATCATATATCCAACAACTGAGGTGTCCCAAGTTTCACCATCACATTTGTGTTCGATTTCACCAACTACGTAGTAAATATCAGCACCACTTACTGCGTTTGGTAAGGGTTGTACTGAAAACTTCTCCATAAATTTAGGACCATTCCATCCATCAAAAGTAACACTTAAATCAATACCATACCTCATAGAGATACCAGTTAGATTTTGATTTACATACTCTTTTAAGATACCCTTCATATCTTGAGCAAGTTCAGGACTATAATTAAGACCGATTTCTGCTATTTTCTCTTTTAACTTATCTTCAGGACTCGGTAATGGTTTCTTAGAATCATCAGTCTTAGGAGTACATCCACTAAATACGTTTTCTATAATTGAAGTTGGGTATTTACCACCCCCACCTGCGAATGCAATAGCAGCCATATCAGGATCCATATTTGAAGACATACTAAGAGATTTAACTGGAGAATTTGGGTCTAATAATTTTATTACAGTACCCTTAGTACCACGTGATATATCGTTTTTACGATTTACGATGTAAAATTTACCATCCTTTTCACTTATCATACAATCAACACCACCACCTGTACATGAACTCAAATCTGAAAATAGTTTGTTTAGAAACTCGTTTATTGTATATTCTTTTCCAACTTCTTTTTTAGAATCCATAATATCAGTCTCTACCTGCATCAACTTATCAGTAGAAACATATATGTCACCAACATCACCTATATTACCTTGTAATGTAGAAAAGTCATTATCTTCACCATATTTACCACGTTTACCTGGAAAACAAAATTGTACAGGATCTGCTGATTGTAAGAGGTTTAACTTATCAGAATAAGTTGCTTCGATTTCATACAACCCACCTCCAGCTATGGCATCTAAGAAGGCAACCACTTCCTTTATTTGTATCGAAGATATCACTATGTTATCAGCAGCACCAGCACTAATAAACATCGACCCAATACTTGCCGCTTTTTGTAGTTTCAACAATCCATATGGGGGTTCGGATACAGCAGTTCCATCAGCCCATGGTATTTTTTCGCCTGTTAGTTTACCAGTTGAGGTTTTACGTGTTAATCCCAATCCTGCATCACAATCATTTTGTAATTTTTTTATTAAGGAATAGCCCTTTACTTTCTTGTCACCAATGTCTACACTTTCAGTTCCAACATCTGATGGTTTTATTTTTAGAGCACCTGCGATTCCAGATTTAGAGTTCTCACCCAAACATTTACAAGTACATGAATAACTACCATCTTCGGAATTATAGTTCCAACTAAAATCGTATATTCTTGCCTTACTAATGGTTAATTTATCACCAGGATCATATCCAATAACAACGTCAATTAAATTACCAGGAACCATAAATGCATTAGATGCTTTATTGAGTTGGTCTGTACTATAACAAGTATACTGAAATTCAACTTCCCAAAGAGCTGTATCTGAAATATCCCCACCACCTTGGTTTTTTGTTGTTATTGAAGTAAGATATGGATTAGGTGCATATCTACCACTATTACGAGGATTTATAGCACCACCTTGTGAATACGATGTGTTGCTATCACCACCAAAGGTCAATGCAATACCACCACCAGTACAATCAAATTGGTCATTTCCAACAGCAGTTACACTACCATATGCTCTCCTCTTATATGCCCGCTGTTTACTACTAAACGGACTTGGAGGTAGTGACATATTTCCTTGATTAAATGGGTTTGCCATAACTTATTATCCAATTTTGTTTATTTCTTTATACTGCTCAATTATATCAAATTGATTTTGAGGTATTCTTAATTGAACTCCCAATGGGACTACTAAACTACCCTTACCAATATTGTTTGCTCTTGCAATAATCCACCAAAGTGAAGAATCATCATAATACTTAAAAGCAAGATTATCAAGTCTATCACCAATTTGACCTATAATGTATATATCATCAATATGAGGTTCTATAATCGGAAGTAGAGTTGTTTTTCTAAATCTACGACCCTGTGAATCTTTATTAAGTTGTATTTCTTCGTATCTATTCATTAGTAAATGCCTTTGTATCGTAGAAACTATAATGATTCTTACTACTCTTATAAATAGTGTCTGGTAGAATAGTTAATCCAAGATTTACATCAACTCCCGTTGGTAATTCTGCTAAACTACCATCGTCATTTATATCCCAAGATAAATCATCTGGAATTGTGTAAGTTAGTGATGTTATTAGGGTTGGTACTCCTGAGTTACCACTACCCCATAAGTCACCCAATCTAAAGTAACATATGTGACCGGAGTATGCAGACCCACCATAAGTTGGCATTGTGAGTTTTGATAACTCAGACAACTTCTTCCACATATTCTTCATCTCATCTCGTGACGTTGCGTACGCTTTGAATGCGAATGAAAGTGTTCTTTCGAATTCAGAGTACATATATGCTTTATCAGCACGACCTGGATATTTTATACCATTCCAAGATGGTGAGAATGTTTCAGTCACCCCATTGATTGTAGAACGGAACTGAATTACCTTAGATGGGTCTTGTGTACCACTATCCGTATCATATGCAAAGAATAAATGTACTAAGTCGTTTTGTAATTTAGCATTGAATATCGATTGATATACACTATCAGTTCTTAATGATTTATTATTAGGGTCTATACGTTCTGCATTTGTTTTAAATGTGGATGGTATACCATATGTTTTTTGTAAATTATTAGTTTCGTAGTTTTCGCCTGAAGTTCTTGTGGAATCTATATTTAATTTTGATTTTTTTAGATTTCTAAAATCATCCTTATAATTACTTGCGTCCTTATTTTGTATCTTCTTAATCGTACCATAAGATATGGCTTCGTAATCTGTAATATCATTGCCGAATCCGGCAGTTCTTCCTTCAGAGGATAATAAGTTTGGAGTTTCTTTTGTTTTAGTATCAAAGTCATCAAGTTGTGATGTCAACTCACCATTTGGTAAACTTACAGTCTTTTCATATGATTCAAATCCAACATTGAATGGGTTTATTCTTTGGGTAAAGTTTGCAATTCTATCCTGCGTATCTTGACCCTTGGTAAAGAATGAATTATGTTGTCTATTATATGTAGTTACCCCAATACCATATGTAGAATCGAACCCACCACGTGGGTCTACTCTAAGTGGTAATACACTATTTTTAGTTTGAAGTCTAAATACATTATATACCTTGGTTAGATACCCATTCGTATCATACTTCCAAGTCTCATCACCCATTGGTTGAACACCAGGTCTATCGAATTTTAATCCTAAGTGTTGACCACCAAGAGACGCAAGTAAGTTTATTGGAGTAAATTTCTTACCATATTTTTGACTACGTTGCATTCCAACTTGTTTAGCAACCCATGTGATACCACGTGGGGTTAGTAAGAACTGACCCATTCTTATTACATCAATAGCAGCCTTTGCAGTTGCGGTTACTGCACCACCCTTGATAAATGAGAATGAACCTACACCCAATGTTTCCGGCTCACCCTTTTCTTTCTGAATACCACTTAGTATAAATGGTTGTTTGAAGATTGAAGAGTTATATGAGTCCTCTTTGAGGTTGAACTTGTTATATGTAGTTTTTAACACTTCATCGGTATAAGTTGTTCCCAACCCACCATCGTTTTGAAGATTTACACCATATTGGTTAGTGATAAACTGACCACTAATTGGAGTTACACCTTCAAACTGAGTTTGTGAGGGGTCTACACCAACAAATGTGGAATTGTTCTTTGTTTGTTGGAATGGTGAGAACCCCCTAGCGTCATCATTAGTAATGAAGTCAACGAACTTAGGGTCGTTTGCTTGTAAATCAAACTTAGGGTCAAATGTAAATTTATTAGGTGTAGTCTCACCCTTAAATGGACTTTCCAATACCATATCCGGCACATTAGTCTCACCCAAGAATCTTGCTTCTAAACTCATCTCATTAGGAGTCGTTTCACCTAAGAACTTCTCTGATAAACTTGATGGGGTTGGGTTGGTCTCACCTAAGAATTGTTGAGTGAATTTAAATTCCGAAGGTGTGTTTTCTCCTTTGAACTTTTCCGCATTGGAGTAGTCTTGAGGAGTCGTTTGACCCTTAAATCTATCTCCTTGAGTAATATTTTGCGTTTCCGTTTCACCTTTGAATTTATCCCCTTGTTGAACTTGTGTCGTTTCAGTCTGACCTAAGAATCTTTCTTCTAATGACATTTTTGAAGGTGACGTTTCACCTAAATAGTTTGATGAGTTGTCAAACTTAGTCTGAGTTGTCTCTCCAATATAATTCGATGAGTTATCAAATTTATTTGGAGTAACACCTTGTTTAGGGGTTGTTGTACTTGACTTAGCGGCATTAGGAGTCTTATCCACAAATTGGGATAGAGGTTGTTGATTAGAAGTCTTAGGGACTTCCACTCGTTTTTTATCAACAAGTGGTTTTTCTACGGGTCTTCTAAACTTAGATAAGTCTGATTTCAAGTCTTTTAATGCCATTACCTACCCTTTACCTCAATTGGTCTCTATAAGACTGCATTCTTACATTCTTTTTATTCATAGTAGAAACTACTTTATCATCAATAACAATCTGAACTGGTTGTGATTGTATATCTCTACGAAGTCCTTTAATTTCATCAAGAAGTGGGTCACCTTGTTGACCACCAGCACCACCACCGTCACTATCGCCACCCAAACCAAGTGCGTTTGCAATCATAGGTAGGAATACACCTAAAATCATAAGAGTTGGGAGTAATGGTGTTATTAGAGCAAGTCCCATTGCTAATGGAATCATAGATGCACCTAATATTGAAAATACCCCTGCCAAAGCTATTAGAGCTGGTGCAATCATCACAAGTGCTACTAATTGGGTTGTTAATTCACCAAACATACCAAATCCTTTGGCAATTTCTTGGATAGCAATACCTAATACTAATAAGGCCGCTGCTATTACTAACATTGCTGCTGCTCCAGCGAGGATTGCTACAGCACCTACACCACTCATCATAATAGCACCTACCAATGCGAGTGCTCCAACAAGTGCTAACATGGATACAACTGCCATACCAACAGCTTCCCAAGAAACTTCCATAAATTCTTGTACTGCTTTAGCGAATATGAATACCGAAGCAGCGACAAGTGCGAGTGCAGCACCACCGGCAAGTAGTTTTTTAGCATCGATACCTGATATAGCCTTAGTCATACCACTCATACCTTTACCACCACCTTTTGGCATAGATGGTGATTTACCACCAGATGAAAGTTTTGGTGATTTACCACCCTTACCACCTAATAGGCCGGAGATTTTACCACCACTTAACACATTCATCTGAGCTAATGCAGGTATTACGTTTTTGAATAAAGATGCACCTAAACTACCAGCAGAAGTGACCATTGCTGCCATATTTTCTTTTTTCTCCTGCATTTGTGCAATTTCTTGTGAATTCATATCAGGATACTTAGAACGGAGTTTGCTCATCTCTTCTTCTTTTATCAACATATCGGTCATAGAGTCAACTGTCATACCATAAGCATCAGCATATGCTTTTTGTTGCATCGGGCCTAACTTCCCAAATTCTTTAGAGGAGCCAACACTATCGGATAACGCTTTACTTAATGCAGAAGCGTCACCAGTCATTTGATAACGTAGTGCGGCTTCACGGACTGCCTGTGCATTTATATCTTTACCGGTTAACATTCTGGCTTTCATTTCAGACCTAAGTGAACCTTCTATATTTAACATATTATCTGAAATGGAACTTAACAATTCCATCGAATGTCCATGCTTTTTCAGTTCTACAGTTTTTCTGGCCAATAACATAATCTCTTCTTGTGTCTTACCAACCAATAAAGATTGATTTTTAGACATTTCACCAATAACAGCACTTGCAGCTACACCCTCTTTTTGGGCCATCGCTTTAATCGAGTCTAACATATCATCAGCATTTCCCGATGCCGATTTGAATATACCAGCAAGTCCAGTTGAATTGTCAGCACCCAATGCGTTCAATTCAGCCATAGTAGCTCTCATTTCACCAGTTATAACCTGAGTACTCCCGAAGTATTCGGTAGCATCTTTGGCCGCTTGAGCGAACCCATCACCATAAAATAGTGCAGCTTTAAAAGCATCGGCTGATGAAAACATTTGTGTTGCGAGTCGACCTGCTTCTGCGGCAGTTGCCCCAGTGTTAAGGTATAAATCTTTAGCTAACCCCACCGAGTTATTAAATGCGGAAGCCAGTGCCTCAGTTGCCTTATTAGCAATTGCCATACCCACTCCGAATGCTATACCCTTTTTTAACATATCAGACGACAACCCAACTGATGATAATAGTGAGTCTTTGAGACCACTTGCCAAGTCTTTTATTTCCTCAGACTTATCCTTACGTTTTTTTTCGGTGTTTAGAAGGCCTTCGGAGGTTTCTAATTGTTTTAGTAACTCTTCTGCTCTATCTTGGTCTAAATCTAAATTACCTTCTAATAAATCCTGCTTGGCCTGAAGTATTGCTTCTAACTTTGCCTCAACACCAACTTGTGAGTCTAAAGAGGCCGCTATGTCTTTAGCAGCCTTCCCTTGCTTAGTTCGTAAGTCTAACGCATCTTTTAAAGATGTTGCGATATTCTTTTGCAACACCTCTTCTTGTTTTAATGCGTCAATCCGTTGTTGAGTATCTTTATTAGCCATTTATATTACCTTATTTTTTTCTAAAAGCAGGTAAGTCCCCTAATGAAAAATTCTTATCATATGGTACTGGTTCGATTTTATATTTTTTTAGAATACGCTGGTATTCAGGATCATTGGTTAGCTTATCAAGTTGTTTTTTCTTGATAGCAATCTTGATTGAATTTATAAATTTACCAATTGCACTCTCAGACATTCCGCGTTTTTTAAGACTCTCGGTAATTTCTTCTAATGTTTTATTTTTCATAAGTTCTCCATGTACTAATAAATATAGGAAAACCCAACTTTAAGTTGGGCTTTCTTTACTTTCTTGTCTTTGCTCTTATTTTTGCAGCTTCTTTATCATTTACTTTTTTCTCTTCTTGTTTAAACTCGATGATTTTATTTATATAAAACTTACGAGCCCAAACTGGCATATTATATACATCATTCCAAGTAAATCCACCATTTCCATGGTAAATCAAGTCAAAAATATGAGCGTGTAGGTATTGTCGGTAGTTAAGACTCAGGCCAAAAAAAGGACACATCCATTGGCAGTTGCATCACTCTCCCTTCCCCAGTCTCCTCCGAAACAAATTCCCAAGTCAAATCGATATCAGGAACTACTTTATTGATATATGCTCGGAGGGCTTTTGAATCTACTGCAAATAGTTCATTATCAACGAAGTTATTAATTGTACTTAATTCACTATCACCATCAACTGAAAGAATCATAGTTTTCAATCGAGTGGTTAGTTCTCTCGATGTAGTATCTTTCAACTTACGATTTGCTTTATTGATTGCTTCCGATTCATGTTTTACCTTACGTTCTTTACTTTCAGTCATTGCCATAAACGTAAGTTTACGTTGAGAGCGGGGTAACATGAATTCAAATTCATTAGTATTAGGAGCAATTTGATGAACCCCATCATACTCTTTGTTTTCGAATTGAGTAAGGTCGATAGTTTCTTTTTGTTTCTTACCACTATATGGGTCTTCCACCTCTACTTCATAATCCTTACCATAACCCAAGACTCTTGCTGCAATCATAATAGCATTCTTATCACCTGCTACTAAGTCTACATATTTAATTGTCTGACCATCACCATTTGATATGATTAGAGATTGGAATAATCGGTCTAACACCGAACCATCTTTGATATACGACTGAGTAGTAAGGATGTCCTCTTCCTTTGCAGTCATATATTTCATTTCGACTTTACCACTTGATAATGGGTTGTCTTTTGGATAAATCAAACCCTTTGATGGGAGTTCGATAATTTCAGTTGGAAACTTGTAATCACTTACTTGTTTCACTTCATGTTGCTGTCTAATCTGATTGGCTAAATCAGCATCAGACATCTTATAGTCATCTTGTAAATCTGCCATAACTTCCTTTGTTATTATTTGGTTAACCATATATAAGTATGTAACTCAGGTATTTATAATACAAAAAACCCCCACCAAAGGTGAGGGTTTCTATATAATATTAAATTTAGTGTAATTACTCTGGAGATGCTTCCCAACGATATGAGTCACCATCATCAATTAATAACCACTCACCACCAACAGTATATGCTTCTGGTAGTTCAACGTCAGTACGAATACACTCATATCCATTTTCCCAAGTATATGGGTAATTCTCATCGATATCAAAAGAACAACTAACAGCTGATGTAGTTTCGTTGTCGATTGTTATAATACCTTCGAACGTAATTGCTTCAACTAAATTCGATTCACGTCTTCTAATTATGTTTTTCATATTATAAAAGTATTAAGTTATTAGTATTGTAATATTGCGTAATCGTAAGTCAATGTCATTTCAACAGTAGCGATATCTTCACCACTATAATCCATGTCAGAGAAATTAGCAGACTGAACAAATGCTCCTTTTAATGTCCACTCTTCTACTTTATCACCAACAGGACCCAAACTGTTGAACGTGATATCTTTTTTGTAGAAGTCAGAATAACCATCACGACCAGTTACCGATTCGTGGTGTAGTCTTACCCACTCCATTACAGCTTGTGCACCCGATGGTACTACTGGGTCATATAAAGTTACTGACAAGTCTTGCCATTCAGAACGACCTTTTACATATCTACGAGTGTTGATATGGTCGATAGTCACCTTACCATTATTAATTTCAGGTCTTGCAGCGGTTTTCACCAAGTATGCAGGAATTCCTTCAATATACATAATGAACCGATTTGACATCTTCGGTTCGAAGTTGGTGAACATAATTTCATTTGGGTCTAATAGC
>Ga0208791_1001143_pt1 | contig 10150 bp, 10 predicted proteins | sample 11_taG_FD_184084 | JGI IMG/M metagenome (GOLD analysis project Ga0208791, IMG submission 184084) | Marine viral communities from the Subarctic Pacific Ocean - 11_ETSP_OMZ_AT15265 metaG (SPAdes) (version 2) | ecosystem: Environmental > Aquatic > Marine > Oceanic | place: Pacific Ocean | collected...
TGTTTAAGACGTTGTATACCTTAACTGCCCAAGGCTTGTCCTGTGGTGCTGATGTTACAGCAGTTACAAGAGATGCTATAGCTACAGCAGCAGTTACTACGTTAAATATGTCAATCAAGTATCCCATGCCAATCTCCTACTAAATTGTGATTTCTTGAATGGTGCCAAGCTGAACTTGAGCATCGTCGCTTTGAGTTACAATTGCACTTATGCCAATAGGTCGTGATGACTTAATGAACAGCAGATCACCTACCGACAGAAGGTCAGATGCAGAACCAAAGTAATTAAACTGATTAGCTGGCACGCTAGGCGCGTCATTAGTTATGTATTCCCATGTAATCCTGCCGTCAGCAGAACCACCAATGGGACTTAAATTTTCCTGTGAAAAACCCATATTTAGTCCTTATGCAAAAATGAAGTTACCGCCGACCTTCTCTAGCGTAAACCAGAATTGACCAGCAGTAGTGCTAATAGGCGTAGCCACAAGATTCCCTGACGATACAGTAAATGTAAACGAAGGATGGCTAGAGGACGCTCCTGTTATCAATCCCACTTTAGCTATCTCAACTACTTGCTCACCAGCTAGGGACTTACTAATCAACAGCTTGTAGGTAGCAGTGCCAATAGTACCTGTCGTACCAAATGCACTGTTATAAGCGGTAATAAGTAGCTCGCCTGAGAAGTCATTGCTTGTACCTAAAGAACTAGATAACGCAGTCAGGGTTTCTGCTGTGGATGACACAAAAGTCTTGTTGTAAATCAGCTTGGGTGCAGTGTAGTTCGTCTGTATAAACCCACTGTTAAACGCCCTCGCCCCTGAGTTTTGCATCAGAGGATCTTCTAGGACTAACGTAGCGCCCTGACCTGAACAGATGAAGTCATAAGTTCCGGAGACAGTGGCGGCTAGAGACACTGGTTGCTTCTGCACTACAAAGTTTGTCGTAATGTCAGACGCTCTAACGTGGGTATGGTTAGCCCAGCCTGCGCCCTGCTTGTTGTTATCAACAGCGACATTACTTATGCCAGAAACCCAATTGGCCTCATAGTTAGATGTAGTCTCAAAATGGAAACCAGAGCGAGCGTTAAACTCAGCGCCGTTACTTATGAACGACACGCCACGGTTCCCTAGAATGTGATAGCCGTACCTGTTTAAGTCGGAAGCGTTAGCTAGGTAGGACGAGTAAACATTAAAGTCGCTCCTAAACCCAGCGTGGGTGAAGAAGTCAGGGACTGTGTCATCAGGCTTACCGTTTTTTCTACCGTAGTTTTGCTCCAGCAAATAGGAGGTATGTATTTGGTTATCGTGGTAAAAGCCGTTGGTTCCATTTAACTCAGCGTTGCACCCAGATACTTTACCTAAGTATGAACGATTAAACGTAAAACCATCTCCTCCGGCAACTCCCTCACGTCCGTTTAAGCTAGATTGTATGCGCTCAAAACTATTCCGGTTTCCTGACGTACCCCCGTCAGATTCTAGCTTTATGCCTGATCCGTACGCCCATAATACCGACATATCAGACATGTGGTTATAAATGCCATTATCCACCTCAATACCCGGCCCTGACGTAGAGATACTAGCGTCAATAATAGTACTCTGCCTACCCGCACCTTGCAGGGTTATGTTGTCAATACTAAACAAACCCGGAGTAGTGTTATTAATGTTGATGGTTTCGCTAGTCTTAAATATACCGCGAGCAAGGTTTAAGGTATTACCAATGCTTTTCTCATCAATAGCAGGAGAAGAAATGGTCTCACCAAGGGTATCGGTGATAGTCGCCTGTATTGCAGTAGTGTCATCCGTAGTACCATCACCAGTTGCACCGTAGTCAACGACGTTCTTCGTTGATCCAGATACAAGCCGGTTGTGTGCTTTTGTTAAAGCCATTTTATGCTCCTAATTCTGGACGAGTAGCTGGGAAGTCTGACGTACTAGGCCAATCCCGTAGTGCCTGACGATACGTTAAGATGTTATCTCTGTTAGGCCAGTCTGGGGTTTGTGCTGCTTTGTCTGTAACAGCTAACTCCATATCACGCCACACGCGACCAGCTTCTTCTGCTGTAGGCTCTGGAGGCGTAGGTTCAACGTACAACTCATAGTGGTCAAAGTTAGCTTCAACAAAGTCAGCATCAGCAATGATGGTATTTGTGATGTTACCGTCAGCATCTTTAATATTATATCTCACTTAAATCTCCTTACGGTATGTACTGGATAACAACACAGCCTTCACCACCACGGCCTGAAAGAATGTAGTTATTGGAAGCACTAGAAAAACCCCAACCACCCCCGCCGCCTATTGTTGCGTGGCAATTACCGGGGTACAGAACAGTATTCGTATACCCACTCCCTGCTCCTGCTAACGGACCCGCCGACGCATCTCCTACTGCATTGTCATAAGTGGTATGAGCTACCACCGTCTGAGATCCAAGACTGCCAGATATTTGACCTAAACTAGAGGAATAAAAATCACCCACTATGTCACAGTCACCGCCAAGACCACTGTTAATGTTGTTAGCAGTACCGTCATTACCCGTCCCTAATAAACCAACAGCGCCACCCCCTTTATTATAACCGCCGCGTCCACCTGTAGTATTGAAGTCTCCATTTGATCCTACGCCGCCGTTAGTAAAGGCTCCGTTTGTTAAAGCTCCTCCGGCTCCACCAGTAGCCGTTAATGTGGCGCCGAGTCCTGTACCTGAAACGGTTGTAGTGCCTCCATCGTTACCACTAGTTACTGTTCCTTTTACCGACGCTCCACCTGCGCCAATAACAACAGTGAATGAGCCGGAAGTAGTAACGGCTAAAGAGTCCTTTCTGCAATAACCTCCTGCCCCACCGCTTTGTATGTCGCCGCTGTTGGCGGTTCCAGAGCCACTACCGCCAGCACCAATAACGTGGATCATTATGTTGCCGTCTTGAGGCGGAACCCATGTCTGTGACTTGTGTAAAAAGATTGTAGGGAATGACGCAGAGCCACCACCGCTAATAAAATCTGTAAAGTTGCTCATGACATTACCCACCCTTGAGTTGCATCTGTGTATATGAATTGTATGGAGAGATACGCCGCATCCATTGTGAAGTCAGACGCACTGCTCATTATGTTTGACCCGTTACGTCCTACCACCGTATCGGTGAAATTACCTACCGTAATCAGGACTCTTTGACCTATAGTTGGTGAGGCGGGAAGCGTGATAGTTTGCCCAGCAGTATCAACGTAGACGTGCGTGTTAACCGTAGCTGTTATGCTTGTACTGGTAACTACTGACGTTATGCCAACCGTTACAGGCTCAGAAGCAATCTTAGCTGCCGTCACTGCATCATTAACAATAGAGTCTGTGACCACTGCATTGTTTGCCAGTTGATCCGCACCCACTCCATCGTTAGCGATGCTAAGAGTCAGATCACCTGTAGTGCCACCACCCGTTAAGCCTGTGCCAGAATAAACAGCGGTAATGTCACCCGCTATTGTAGAGTGTAATATAAACTTACGTATCTCAATAGCTGCATTTAACGGTGGTGCCTCAGAAAACGTAACTACCAAACCGTTTAACGTGTAGGAACTGATCGCCTGTAGGAGTCCGTCTACGGTTACTTGCAGCAATCTAGCTGTATTTGGCGCTCCATTTAATGTAAACGCTGTTGTAGTGCCGTCACCTGTAAACGTGTCTTCAGCAAGGATAACGCTACTGCCACCGTCAACGTCCGCTTTAGTTGACATTGCAGTTGCAATATTATTCAACTCTGTGTCAATCTCTGTGCCTTTAACAATCTTAGCAACGTCACCTGAAGGCAGGCTATCCTTAGCTGCAAAGTTTGTTAGCTTTGTATAGTTACTCATTAAATTAATCTACCTAAAAGTGCTTCAGTGTTTAACTCTTGTATTGACAAGGAGTCTCCATCAATTGTTGCTTCAATACCTATCGTAGCGACTTTACCTGAACCTGTAGCTTTTATAGTGGTAATATCAATTACATTGACTATACCGTATTGAGAAGTAGCTACATTATATTCAGAAATACCATAGTTAGCTTGTTGATTCTTTGCTATAGTAAACGGCTGTGTGCTATAGTCTTCTTTATAGTCGTAACCCCACTTACCAACTACTTGGCTAAATGACCCGCCTATGACCGTAAAAGATATTTCCTTTAACATTTTAATCCTTGAAGGATCACCAAAAGACATAGGGTTTGTAAAATACTTCATTGTGTATGGAGCATCATTATCAAGAAAATCAGAATACTGGTTAATACCTTCTAAGTTGCCAAAGTAAAGCGAGCCAGCATCAGTTCTAACACCGCACAATAAAGAAACATTCTCCCATGTAGTAGCTCTGTAACTACCATCCTCTAATGGGACTCTTGTGTCAAACACATAAACTTGTGATGACTGTGGCAGCAACAGTAAGTAAAAAGAATTGTCAGGACTATAAACAGACTTAATGACACTTGTTATTTCTGAGCTTACTGCCGCCATTAAGCTGTCTCTAACATTCCTAGACACGTTGCCAATAGGGTTAGATTTTTCTTGGATAACTCTGCCTAAACTTCTCAACCCAGAGTCAGACAAGAAGATCAAGTCTGTTCCTATGGATTGTATACTGTCTCTAGCAATACAACCAATACCAGTAATAATGTCTGCCAAAGTCATGGTAGAAGGAGACGAAGCACCGTTGTATATTAAGATACTACGCTTACCAAAGATAACTAAGAAGTTGTTGAATTCTTCTAAAGCTACAATCTCGTCATAACCTGTAGGCCATACAGTAGTTATATCCAGTGAGCCTGATGACCCACCATTAAAATCATTACCGTCTAATAAGTCAGACCAGTAGACTGTGTAGGAGTTATCTACTACATCTGCTGCCCAAAGTCTACCAAAGGAAGCCAATACTTCATTAGCTTCTGGTGAATCTCCAGACACGTATGTTAAAATAGTGCTACCTGCCTCGCTCTTGAGTGCTGGATGGCCTTTCTGAAAAAAGTAAACATTGTTATTGAGACTTACAATCTTCCAGTTGTTTGCTGTGATAGTATAACCAACAGGAAGTAGCACTTCAGATATTATGATTGTTCCTGTAAATATCTTATTGTTACCAGCAGAGAATACAGTTTTATTTCCTTCTCTATCACAGAACTCAAATACAGCCTCAATGCCAGCACTAGACCCCAAGGGCGTAACAGAGCTAGTGAGATTCTTTATACCTTTACGTGCTGCAATACGTCCAAACTTGTCAATAACAGCATTCTCAGCTACAGAGGCAAAAGCAGGGTCTTGAGTTACAGGAGAGTCTTGTGTGTTAAGTCCCTTGAACCCCGGAGCGCCAATATAAATGTTCTGTCTTTGTTGAGCCATTAGGGAGTAGTCCAGATAAACTCTTCAGGATTCTTATAGGCATCTAAAGCAATAGCATCAGATAAGTGCCTGTCTGCAATCAGGAAGTAATCCTGCGCTGTAGTGCCGCCGGTTTCACCACGCTCTCTAGCTAACAAAGCTACAGCGTTGTGTACAATAGCGTTCTTAGGTAGAACTGTAGTGTCTGTATTAGCGGACAGTTCATCTTCTCTAGCAATTAAGTCAAAGCGTAAGTTAAATACACCTGATGGCTTAGGGTAAACTTTTACTTTAGTGTCACTGTTGCCGTCAATACCACTAAAGGTATATGAGTCAGGACTACCAGTTACTTCACCAGAGATGTAATAAGCATTGTTAAACCAGTTAGGTGACTCATAACGCATAAAAAAATTAGATGTGTCGTTAATTACACTATATATTCTAACACGTTCTCCAGCGTTTGTCAAGCTATATTCTGTAGTATCTGCTACAGTAGGAACTACAATAGTTGTGCGTAGTGTAGACCACTGGTGTGAGTCTTCTACAATCTGCTTTGCGTCGTTAACAAAGTCACCTACCATCTTGCTGTAAGTGTTCTCTGCTACGCTAGTTACTTCATCCTCTCGTAGCCTACGTAGTACCTCGTTGACTATGTTCAAATATGTGGTACTCATATAAATCCTCTAAATAAACCTTGTAATACTGAAGAAGGTTGATAGTCTTCGTACTGGCGGGCCAACTTTAGTAATTCCGGCGCTTGGTATGTTCCCTTAAACTTGTAATCTTCAAAGACTTGTGGTGTATAAGCTCCAGAGCCGACCCCATCTCCTGCACCATCTCCAGAGCCAGAGCCAGTACCAGTTCCAGTTCCAGTTCCAGTTCCAGTTCCTGCTCCAGTACCGTCACCAGTACCAGTGCCTTCGCCGGTACCTCCTTCTCCTCCACCGTCTATTTCAGTACCGGAAGCATCAGTACCTTCTTGACCTTCTCCTGAAGGCTCTGTGCTGTCTTCTTGTCCACTTACCTGGCCCCCTGCCGGTGCTGTAGCTCCTCCTCCTGTAGTAGTAACAGAAGACGTAGGGGCTGTAGCTGCGGAAGCCATTAGTCCTGCAATAGGAAGCACCGCTGTTCCTGTAAACGCACCTGAAGACAGAGTGCTAGGAGGAGCAATAGCAGGAGTAAAAGAAGGCATTGTCATTGCTGGAGCAGATGTAGGTGCAAAAGTGCTTGTCATGGCAGGAGCAGTAACGTCTGTAGCCGGTGCGCCTCCTCCACCACCGCCTGCTTGTATTTCAGCTAAAGATAATCTAGGATCTCTAAGATTACTTACGTCTACATTTACAGTGGTAGAAGTAGGACGATCAAAAGGAACAACAGTAGTTTCTGTGCCTCCAAATATATCAGGAGCAAAAGAAGTTCCTGTTAGAGCTGATGATTCTAAAGTTAAGTCTGCTCTAAGTCCGGGATCTTTTTGAAAAAAACCTACTGCCCTGCTGTAATCAGAAGGATCAATCCCTAATATATTAGAACCTACTGAGTCTCCGGCATTTTGTAGATATTCATAAATGTCTAAATTAGACATGTTATTAAACTGATCTAACCCTACATTCTCAATAATTTTATCTAAAACTTCATACGTAGGAGTTAAGTCATCTATTATCTCAGAAACTTCACCACCAGAAGTAAAGTCTATAGCTTCTCCTATTTTATTTTCTATAGAATCTACAACATCGTCAGGAAGATTTACATCTATTTCTTCAGCTACTGTAGTTCCTTCAGAACGTTTCTGAGCTACTGTGTCTCCTATGTATGACATACCAGCGGCTATTAAACCTGCTGCTAAAGGATCTCCACCTGTTGCTTCTGCAATGGCAGCAGAACTAAGTCCTCTAGCTCCAGCAGTGCCAAGAGTACCTAAGTCTGCCCCGGTAATAATAGGATCTACAAAGCCGCCTAAGCCCCCTGTAAGAGCTGCTGTTAAAGGATCTCCGCCTGTAAGAGCCGCTGTGCCAGCGCCTGTTAAAGCGCCTGTAAGCGCACTTCCTGCTGCTCCAGAAACACCTGACGTTAAACCTCCTGCTATCGGCCCTAATGCAGCGGCTACTGCTAAAGAAGGCGCTATTTTAATAAGAGACTCTACTACGGTTGGATCTTTTACTTCTAGTGTTCTAATCTCACCAAAAGTAAAGGGGTCATACAGATATGTAGAGCCATCGTCAGTTTGTCTTATAGGAGTTACGTCATACTTAGCATACAGAGACTGTAACATAGGATCACGTTTGTAAGCCTCTATTAAAGCATCTTCGTAACTTAAACCTTCTACTGTCTGTAGATAAGGCAGTTGCTCAGACAATATAGGCTCAACAAAAGAATGAAACTCTGCTAAACGATCTTTAGATGTTCCTGAGTGTGACTGAAGATTGCCTCCAAAGTCTCCTAAGTTTTGTTCAGAAGGTGTTATCTCATACCCATAGTAATCACTAAGGGTAGAAGCAATATCAGAGGTGTTCTGTAAACTTGTAAAAGCAGCGGAAGTAGCCTCCTGTGTAGCAGGGGCTGTAAAGTTTTGTAAATACTGAGGAGCGTTTGTTTGAGAAAAGTATGCGTTTCTGTCTACTTGTATTTTATCTGAAGGCTGTCCTCCTCCAAACATACCGCCTTCACCGCCCACAACATCATATGCTGAAAAAACACCAGCACTGCCGCCTAGAGTATTTCTAAAAATATCGTCGTAGTAATCCCCTACTAAATCAACATCGTCAATATCAGAATAATCAGCGCCCTCAAACAAGGCGTCCTGATAAAGATCTATTGCATTTTTTAAGTTAGAAGTTTCAGACATCAGTTACTTGCCCCAGTTAGACATAGTTTTAATGCCAAAGCTGGCAGCAATAGCGCCGCCTAAGAATGCTTTGTAATAGTCAGGCATAGTAGACAATACGGCAAACCCCTGTTGTACATAGGGAACCATATCAGGGATGAAGGCTCCAATTAAAGGTAAACTCAATATAATAGCAAACCATTCGTCTTTCCAAGAAGACTGTGAAGCTACTGCTTGTTGAGTTTCCCAATCAGCGTCAGCGTTAATCTTACGCATTTTAGAATCATGAACAGCTTGTTTTTCAGCAGCTTTATTTTTAAGAAAAGTACCAGCTAAGTTAGCTATAGGGCCAATTATTGCTTGCCACATAATGCACCGTCCTTAAAGATAAAGCTAAGGGGCCGCCGTAGCAACCCCCAGCTAAATGATTGTTACTTAGGAACAACCAAAGTTACACCTGACTCAGGACGCAGTACGTTGCAGCCGTACAGAGTATCTGAAGTAAACAGGTTAGCCAAGAACTCTTGCTTGTACTGAGTCTGAGAGCGAACGCCCAGTTGTTCAGCCATTACAATTGCATCCTTCTGGATCAGCAAAGCGCCCAGAGAGTCTACAGAAGAAGCAGAGTTATCACCAGCAGCTTCAACAACAGGGCAGTTGGTGCTAACAAATACGTCAATGCCGTACAGTTGACCAATCTGACCATTGGTGACTTGACCGTTGTTTACGAAGTCAGAACTTACGTAACGATCAATACCCATGATGGTGTTGCGAACTGAAGGAGGAATGATGAAGCAACGGTTTTCCATTGGTACATCAGCATCGTCCAGCTTCTGGATCAGACCACGGAAACCAGCGTCAGTGAATACGTCAGCAGGAACAACCGTGTCAGCCGTGTAAGTAGACAAGCCGTTAGTAGCGTCTACAAAGAACGTACCACCGTTGTTCAGGTAAGTCGTAGAAGACGTACCAGCAGAACCCAGGCCAGTAGCCAAGCTGTGCAGGTCGGTATCAACTTGCTTCGCCAAAGCGTAGCCAGCATCTTCCGTGTAGAACTGACGCAGTGAGCTAAGAGCTTGTACGTCCGTAATGTCTTCAATCAAACGTGAGTATTCAAAGTGCTTGTCAATAGAGATCTGCACTTCACCTTCCGTAGCGTTCTGAACCGTTACAGCAGTGTTCTCAGCTTTAGCGTGAGCATCACCACGGACAGGCTTAGGTACATGGATGGTGTCACCCTTCTTGCCAGCCATAGACATCTTCTTGACAAGGTTTGCCAATACGAGGTTCTTTTGGTAGGCTGCAACAATCTCGTCACTCCAGATTTCTGGAATAAAAGTAGCTGCGCTAGTGTTGTCAACGAACCCGCCAGTTGCGGGATATGTGGAATCAGTCATAATAAATATCTCCTAAGATATACTATCTGACCCGTTTTTCTGCGTATGCCTTCATAATCTCTGGTTGTAGAGCAGCATAGCGATCAGGGTCGGTTCTCATAAGGTTAATAATGTCTGCGCGTCGGTAGATCTTCTTAGGTGCTGATTCAGTGCTACCACTAGCATTGCCAGTAGAAGCTGCCTTAACTGCTTGTTTACGGGATTGCTCCTCTACAGCGGCAGTCTGCTGTACAATGTTCTGTCGCTCTTTCCATAAGCTAAATAGCTCATCAGCGGACTCATGATCGTACTGCTGGTCTGCTGCTACAAACAGCTTAGTCCTAACATTGGATGCTTTAATCCACTCCGCAAAGTTAGTATCCTGCAAGATTTGTTGCATATCAGGGTGCTTACGTTGTAGCTCTGATAATGCAGCACTTGCTTTGTACTGTTGCGTTACGGCTTCAGCCTCCTTAATCTTAGGGTGGTTTTGAATCGCCCTATCTACAGCCTTATCAGGGTCTGTAAACCAATCTACTTCTTCGTCTTGTTGGGGTGCTTCTTTAGTATCTTCTGTGAGTTGTGTCTGGATATACGTATCAACAACCTTACGTAGCTCACCTA
>Ga0208791_1001146_pt1 | contig 10144 bp, 9 predicted proteins | sample 11_taG_FD_184084 | JGI IMG/M metagenome (GOLD analysis project Ga0208791, IMG submission 184084) | Marine viral communities from the Subarctic Pacific Ocean - 11_ETSP_OMZ_AT15265 metaG (SPAdes) (version 2) | ecosystem: Environmental > Aquatic > Marine > Oceanic | place: Pacific Ocean | collected...
CGACTTGTCCTGTTCTTGCTGCTTCATCAACAACATCTTTAAATTGCTTGCTTGAAAATAACTTCCCTGCATCTGCAACTCTATCTTTACCTTTGGGGCTTAAAAGATCTGAGATGGCTGCTCCACCCATAGCGCCGGGAACCCCACCAACCATACCTCCAGCGCCAGTTGAAACAGCCTGAATAGCACGTCTTCCTGTGTTGGTTTGCAAAAACTTTCCAACGATTTTTTCTGCTGACATAGCTTGCAATAGTGCTTGGTTCGCTTTTCCTGTAGTTAAAACATTTGCGCGAGCATTGGTAATCCTGTTTGAAATTTCAAACAAATCATCAAGAAGCTGTTTATTTTCTGTGCCTAAAGTCTTCAGAACAAGATTGTAAACTGGTTTATTTTGCTTCAATCCTTTATAAACTTTAGCAAATTCGCTAAACCCAAAGCCTATATCTGAAGATCTTCCAGATTGAGAAATAGCATTTAAAGCAGTTGCTATTGCCTCTCTGTGTAAATCTTTTGGTATAGTTTTTAAAATTCTATTTAAAGCAGCGATATCTCCGCGAGATCCGCTAGTTACAGCAGTTCTAAGGCGCGTTGCTATACTACCATCAAGGTCAGTTCCAAAGGCTTTAAGTATTCTATCTTCAAACGCCTTTTGTTTTGCTGTTGTTTGATTGGCCAAACGCAACTGAGATCGCAAAGCATCTCCACCAACTTCTTGAGCAACAGATAATTGATCCTCTGAAAGTGCAGCATAAAGACGTTTTAATGCGCCTTGATTGACATCAGAATATGGGCCTGCTGGCGTTCTTCCTATGGCCTGACCAATGTCTTGCTTTAATCTCAACAACGCTCCGTAAGTCATAGGAGCATCTGGATTAGTTAATTTTTTAAGAAGGAGACTTTCTTTGGCGCTTAAATTATCAACGCCACCCACTTCTAAAATTATATCACCTATTAGCTTAACACTTGTTCTAGGTTGAACAATCGTTGGCTTTGGTATTTGCGCGTCAACTTCTTCGTAAAGTTTTTTAGCGCCATTTCTTAATCCTTGTTGAGTAGAAACAAGACTTGATCTGACAGATTCAGAAATACCAGCTAAATCACGCGATCCACCTAATTCTTCTATAGCTGTATCGGCTGCTTCAGATGCTTGCCTTAAAGTCTCACGCCAAGCTGCACTTGTTTCACTTCCAGCTACTGATCTAGTCAATCCTGCCGCTTCAACAATTTGTGGATTGTCAGATAAAACATCTGGTGGCAAATCAATATTCAAACGAGCTGCTGCCGCTGCTGCTTCTGGGTTTACTTTTGCAGCCTCTGCTAACTCAGCAATTGCCTTTTTATTCCCACTAGCAGCACGTCGAACAAGCTCACCAATTTCTGCGCTTATAGCATCAATAGGAGGAGCATCTGCTCTAGGTATCATTGGGCCAGATTCTGGAAATTGAGGTAATTCGTTTGGATTAAGCTGTCTTGGTTTTGCTGTTCCAATTCCATCTTTTGATGTGATTTTTGTATCTGGACCAATACGGCCTCGAACCAAAGATCCCGGCGAACCAATAAAAGCATCAGGCATTGATACAAAGTCTCTAGCAAATCTATTTGCTGTGCTTGGAGAAACTCCAGCTTTTACCATTATGTCAGCAACGCCACCTACTAAATATCCAAACCCTGCTGTTCCTGCTCCTGCTGCTGTAGCCGCTGCATCCCCGATAAATTCAACAGCGTTTTGAAATGCTTTTGGAAATTTAACTTTTATTCCATCTGCTGAATATAATGGCATTTCATCAGGAACATCTACTACGCCGCCTTCTGGATATGTATATGGACGCAATCCAGAAGCTGCTTGCTTCATAAGATCAATGCCTTCTTGAGAATATTTTTCGCGGAAAGACACTGGACCAGATTCATCAGAACTATCAATCGACGCATCGTTTTCTTTTGCTAATTTTTCCGCATCTCTTTTTGCGGCCATATCAGCAAGAATTTGTTCCATAGATCTTTTAGTTGGTCTTTGTGTTTCTTCTGCCATTTTAATTATCCTCAGTAGGCAAGTAGTCAGCTTTTTCTTCGTCGGTCATACCTTCCCAAACTTCATCCATTGTAAAGCCTAGTGAGTTTGCTTGTCTAAACACGCTAGTGTCTAAATAAAAATTAGGTGGAGCAAGCTCAGAACCAAAAATATTACTAGGTTTTAGGGCAGGGTTATTGGCAACTATTGTTCCTAAATCCAATCTATTCTGACCTACATAAAACTTTGACAAGTTTCTAAATTCTTCCGCAAGGGCAAGAAATTCTTTTCTTTGATCCTCACTTAGCTTATCACCTTCTGCTATTTGTGCCATTCTAACCCGTATAGTCTCAAAGGCTCCTGCTGTTTGTTGCGCTTGAGCGAACTCACTTTCACGAACAACAGAACCGGGATCAAGCATTTTCATATAGACAAAAATAGCACTCATATCACCAACACCAGTTTGACGTTCTAATGCTGATACTAATTTTTGATGTTTTATTTCAATTTCATCATATGGAGTTTCAAATTTCTTCCATTCTTTTCTAAGGTCAGCTTCAGCTCCAAATATTTCTTTATTGAAACCACCTTTTCTAGCAATAGCATCAATTTGCTTTTGGATATTTTTAGCTTCTTCACTACCTTCTTCAGCAAGACTTAAATCATCATATAGTTTTGCTAATTCGGTCAATGGCTTTGGCCCACTGTCACCGTCACCAAGATTAGTGAGTTTGTCGAATTGAGCTTGAAATTGTTCTTGAGTTATTCTGCCAGCTTCAAGATCAGCAGCTAATTTACCTAAAGGTGATTCTGCTCCACTACCACCGCTTCCACCAAGATCAGTAAGTTTTTCGAATTGAGCGTTGAATTGCTCTTGAGTTATTAAACCATCTTTAAGATCAGACGCTAATTTACCTAAAGGTGATTGCGCTCCAGAACTTTTATCTGGAACATTAGTTGCTTTTGCGACTGCTAATGCATGTTGCTCTGGGGTTATTCTTCCAGCTTTAAGATCAGCGTTTAATTTGGCTATAGTAGACAAAGAGCCTGCACCTGTGGGCTTTGGCTTCAGACTTGGAGCCAACTGCAACGCAGTTTGCATCCGCGCCCGATCTGTTTCGCGCTTTTCTTTTTTCTTAGCAGCAAGATAATCGGCTGGTGCTTGCATCGCTCCCACAGCAGATCCTAATACAGTAGCACCGGGCTGTGACGCCCCTTGGCCCATAGCCAAGAAGAATTGCAGCGCAGCCTCATAAGGATCAGCTTTGGGTGGATCTGGGTACATTTGCTGGGCAAAGTCGATAGCCATCTGACCACCTTTTGAGCCGCCAGCCAAACGCCCTAAAATGGGCGTCAAAGCACCCATATTTCCTAGATCATTTACAGTGCTTCCTGATGCTCCTAGAGGCTTATCATTTACTGCCATAATTCACCCCTTACTGATCATTTGCCATTCTGTAGGCGCTGTATCCAGCCCCAAGACCACTAATAAGTTGTCCATATACAGATGGATTTTGTGTGAAACTTGATCCCAACTGATAGCTGCGATTTCTGGTGCTGTATGGCGTACCAGACAATGCGCCCAGAGCGAAGTTGACCATTTCTTGCGGATACATTCTTTGATCCAAATAGTCCGCATATGCCATGTCGAGTGCGCGTTGATCCAAAATACGCTGCGCTTCGCCAGCAGAAATAAGACCAGCCGCTGCTTGGTTTTGAAGATCCGTAATCAGAGTTCCCATATTCTGATATGCGTTCATCTGAGCTATGCGAGCTGCTTCGTCTGTTTCGAAACCTTGACGCCTTGCTTCTTCTGCTCCAAACCTTGCAGCACGTTCATCGCCATAACGACCATACATAACGTCTTCTGCACCAAATCGTGCAGCGCGATCTGATTCTGCCTGTTGCCGCCGAATATCTTCTGCTGAGAACCGACCTTGGCGATCTTCCATAAATTGACCGCGCATGACATCTTCTGCTCCAAAACGAGCTTGACGGTCTTCCATGAATTGGCCGCGCATAACGTCTTCTGCTCCAAAACGAGCCTGACGATCACGCTCTGCTTGTGCAACGTCTTGGTCATATCGGCTTGCCGCAAATCCCAATCCTTCACGCGCTGCTTGTGCGCGGAGGTCACCAGCCGCCGCTGCACCCTCTCCAGCCGCTGTACCTTCTAAGATACCTAGTCGAGATCCAAATGCGCCACCGGGCGCACGTCCTGCTGCTTGCCTCGCTTGGTTTTGCGCTCTGATCGTTTGCTCTTCAATCTCTCGAATAGCTGGGTCCATAGACCGCTGGTAAATGTCCATGTATTCTTGTGCGTTTTCCATTGAGAATGGATCTACGCCTTCGCCAAGTAATTCTTCGCGTGTCGCACCTTGATACTGGCCAAGCAATTCATCGCGTGTTGCACCTTGATATTGGCCCAGCAGTTCATCTGCTGATAATCCTTGGAAGTCACCTTCCAGATAGCTTCTGCTTGCACCACTATATGGATCACCCATCAACTCAGCACGGCTTGCTGCATCGTATCCTTGGCCTAGCGTGTTGGCTATGGCAGAGGCGCGGTTCATGTATGGCAAATAGTTTTCGGCACCAGAGCGCAGTATTTCCATGCCTCTGCGCTCATCTTCTGTTAATTTACTGCCTCCGTATGTGGCTGTTCTTTCGCCTGTGTAAATCGGATAATCAGAGCCAGCTATACCTGTGGCGGCACTAAAGATTTCGCGGCCAGCAGCAGCAACCCATGAGGGAATTTCTGTGCCTTCAACTGTTTCTGTAGCTGATGGCAACTCTGTGTATGATGGTGTGCAAAAACCGCCCATTTAAGCCTCCGTATAGAGCGAACCAACTTTGGATAAACCAAGGCGCTCATAAAATTTATCTTTCCGCTCACCATCTCCCGAATAGACATGGCCCAACTTTATTTTGAACTGCGCTTCTTTTGCAACTCGCATAAAACTCTTAATCAACTTTGCCGCGATATTTGACCTTCTATGTTCTTTATAGACAAAAAACCACATATCAGCCAAATATTTTTCTTTAGACCACCAATCAGACGTTTCCACGCCTGCAATAGATCCAGCTATTTTACCGTTTACATCAAAAACAATAACAACACCTTTGTGTAGGGCATTGTTAATTGCTGACGTTAATTTTTCAGAGTCGATTGGTGACGTGCCTTCAATAGTTTCTGAATGCATGACGTTTAACATCATGTATATTTCAGAAAGATCTTCGACTGTCGCCAATCTTATCATTACGCCATTCCGCTTAATGCACCCATTTGTGGCCCAGCTTGTTGCGCTCTTGGCGCTGATCCAGCTTGACCGCTTTGTGCGATTGCTTCCATCAATGCGCCCAGTTCAGGTAACAGCATGAGAAGTGCTTTTGCAGCTTCGGGTGTAATTGCACGATCCAATTCAGCCAGTTGTTCTTCTGTCATGGCTCCAAGACGAGAAACCAAAACTGCTGCCAGTTGTGAAGATGGCCTCATAATGTTTTGTTTTGCTGCGCCTAGTGTTGCTTCATCTACAGGCGATCCACCTTGCTGACGTGGCATATTTGCTCCAGCCATGTCTGGCATGGGAGGCTGTTGGTTCATTTTTGGTTCTCTTGCCATGATTGGCTCCTTTTATATAAATTTAGACAGGAAGCGAACTACGTTACTACTGCCCGGTAATATCGCATCTGCCACATAACCAAGAACAGCAGTTTTACCCGCATCTTTCGCAGCATCCATTGGATCTGCGCCCATTGCTACTTGAGTGATAAAGTCTGCCCCTGCTGCAAAACCAGTTACTTTTAGGTTTGCCTTGCCAGCAGTTGTAGTCGGATTTAGTCGGTTCATAACATTAGAAGTATAGCTGTAAGGCGCACTTACATTAGCTAACGGTCCACTAGTCATTGCATTAAGAGGCTTTCCATCTCCAGCAATCATTCCCCGACCAGCCGCAACAGCATCTGCTGTTGTTGTATCTTTTTTCAAAAAGCTAAGTGGATTAATTGTATCAAATGCTGCGCCAAGACCAGTTTCTACTTGCGCCCCACCAGCCATCGCAGCGCCAAAGGCAGATCCAGCAGCAGCACCAGTAGCGCCACCAAGTTTTTGGCCCATGCGCTCCATCTGAGCCATTTGCAATGCCTGATCAGCACTCATGCCATGCTCTGCTTCAAACTCTTGCCTAATTGTATCCAACTCTTCTGGAGACATCATATTGTCATCAGCAGGATCATAGGTGTATGTGCCTGTCTGTTGCGCTTCTATGAACTGAAACATTGGCATATACTTAGTGCCATAAATCTTTTGCATCTCACCCAAGGCAAGTCCGGGGTCGCGTGTCTTCATTTCAATGGTAGGCAAAGTAATTGTGCCATCGTCATTAGTAACGCCAGAAGGAATAACGCTGCCACCTACGTTAGCCAAAGCCCCAATGTTTGGAGCCAAATTGGGAATTAAACTAGCGCCCACACCGCCTATGTTTGACGTGTTGATGAGTTGTCCATCAGCGCCCATAACTACAGCCATTAGGTTACCTCCAAAAAACTTGCCACAACATGCAAACGATCTGCCGTTGCTGCTGTCACTTTTACAATTTCATTTTCCTGAACCACAAGGGGGGCTGTTAAAAGCTCCTTTGTAGAAGGCCCAGATATTGCTTCTACACTGTACACGCAAAACACGTTGCTGTCAGCATCTGTTATTGTCACGGTTATTGTGTCGTTATGTGAGCTGTCATTGCACACCAAAAATGACTTAAAAAGAGCAGTAGTAGCGCCCGGACAAGTATACAGCGTTGTGATGTCTGTAGTTGTCAGATCGACTTTTGCGTTTTTATAATTATTTGCCATTACGCCATAAACCACGCTGTAGCTTCGGCCTGCTCAACTGCTGCCGTCAAACCAATAGACGCAGCGAAATATGTGGCTTGCTTTTCAAGTTCGAGCGTATTGTTCAAGCGAGCCATATAACCCTGATTATAATCTTCAGGAGGCGCTGGTAACCTTAAAACAGCAAGGCCAGTTCCTGTTCCTCTACTCATCTCAAACCGTCCACTCTTGTATTGATCCTAAAGTCTCCTAATGACCAATCATCTTGCGTTCCTGTAGTTTGGAACTTTACACTTATCTGCCGACCTTTTGCGCGCACACTGACCTTTTCTGTCGATTGAGTCATTGCAAATGGGCCTTTGGTTGTTTCAGGCGCAGATGGATATTTGCGCGTGTTTAAGTAAAGATCCATAGACGTGCTTGATGACATATCTACGTTTGGCACAATTTTATCCACCATGTAAAGGTTTTCACCTTCAGCCGTGATTTCACGCGGTGACGTTTCGATGAAGCAATTCATAGCCGCGCCATCTGCACTTGTGCCTGTTTCATGGTTGTACAGATAGCCGCTTGGATCAAATGCGTATGGATTATCTCTTACGCCAAAGCTGTCGTGCCAAGTTGTGCGATCCATTGTGCCAATCGACCATGCACCTTCGACATAGTTATATGTAACGTAGCTATCGTTTTCTGGATTGACTGTGCCTGCCGTATTATCGTTGCTGACATACCACCAAGTTATTTCTTTGAATTTCTTATTGTGGCCAACCACAACTTTATCGATGTAGCGTTCCTGCATTCGATCAAAGACAAAATACTTCACTGGGCATGGCAGCTCTTTTACAATGCCGTCATATGAGAAGAAGTTTCGCTTGCCCATCCAGAAGACGTTGCCATCGATACTAATCATTGTGTTTAGACCAGCCGCTCCAGCGTCTGTGGCAAGAAGTCGGAATGAGAAGATAAACGGCGCACCCACAAAGGTCATGCCGTATATGGCTTCATCTGTGGATATAATGGTTTCTTCACGCGCTGAAACCATTGATACGATTTTTGTACCAACTTGCAGGCGCTGATCGCCAGCAGTGTTTAGCGCAGTTGGGCCAAACTTAGTAAAGTCTTCCTGAGTTGACCAGCGAATAAGCATGTCATCTACATCGCCTTGACCATCAGCAGCGTAAGCCTGACATCCACCAGCAATGAAATGCCGATCTGGGAATGAAACTGTGGTAACACGCGCCACAGATGGAACGCTTTCAGCTCCAGCAACAGAAGAGGCCAAAACAGCCCGATTGCCAATGCCGCCTGATGTATCCCAATAATATATCGCGCCACCTCGAATAGTGGCAATGAGATCCTCGCCCCATAGGTTTAGGTTCCATGAGCTATTGTCGAGGGCAACGTCTGCATTTGCAATGGATCTTGGATCGCCCCAAGCCTCATTGCCCCAGCCGCCAACGCCCCAACCAAGTGCAGGATCTGAGCTTTGCGCCCCAAGGCCAGCTTCAATGCCGATCAGGTATTTGATTGTGACAGCGTTGCCACCTCCTGCCGCAACTGTTGATGTCGCGTCTGTTGGAACAGTTATGGTGTAAGTGTTAGGCGTTAAGACCGTTATTTGGTAGCCGTAGTAGTCATTTATTTCATCAGCCGTAATGCCACCTATTGCAGCAGCTCCGCTGATCGCTACCCAATCGCCAGTCAATGCGCCATGCGCTTCGTCTGTAACTGTAATGACTGCGCTGCCAGATGTCGTTGCCAGTGGGTTTATAAGAGCCTGAGTGACAGCAGAGCCATCTGCGTGTGTTGCAGCAGAAGTGCCGTTTGTGCCTCTTGTGCAGCCTGTCAAAGTGAGTGTGCTAATACCTGTATAAGTAATAATCTCACTATCAATTAAAACAGCTCCAGTGGCCGTTAATCCAGTAACGCTTGCCAAGTCGATTTCTGTTTCAGCTGCATCCAATGCTTCTGTTGTAGTGGTGGCAGTGTTAGACACGTCACGCAGTGGCGTAATGTCATAGAGAGCGCCATTCTCAAGTATAAATAGGTGATTGTGTGTGCCAATCGCCATGTAATCTTCGCCAGTAGTAATTGCTCTCCAGAACGCAGTCTTTCTGGCGATACCAGTTAAAGCCACATAATTTTGAGTAATTGTGCCACTTGGGTCTAATCCAAGCATTCCATCGTTTTGCCAGCCGCCGATCTTAGTAGGGTATCCATTACGAAAGCGAACTAAATTTCCATCAACCCAGAATGGGCCATTTTTACCAGCAGCATATTCTGTAATGTCTTTAACAATACCGGGATCATATTTAAGAAGCTGTAAAGGCATTTATTACTTCACCCATTCATATACTTTTTTAGTTTCTTTTATGCGATGATCTAAACCTGTATGGCCACCGTTAATCTTTTTAGTCAGGCGCTTAATTGCATCATCATTAACACCTTCGTCGCATATTTTCCATAGATTGTTTTTGTTGAAGAACCAGATGGCTGTATCCATCGCATAGTCTTCCTCCAACAGCATTGGATTGCTTAAAACATCTGGAACTCGCATATCTGACGCAAAAGATCTGACGTTGTTATAGCCAGTCAATTGGATAAATCCGCGACCAATATATAGGCTGGCTTTTTCTTTGGTGTCGTTTCCAAGTTTGTAGTTTTTGCCACGGTTTTCATCAAAGTACACCAGCTCTGCTAGTGCCTTTGGGTTTCTGGAATATGGCTTTGCGCTTTCTTCGGTTGGAAATCTTTTAGGCCAAACGCGCATCATGGCCTCTACAGAGTAGTTTAGATTTTCGCGTGTCAGTTTAAAAGATCCACTTTCATGGATAACTTGGCCTAGCAAATGCGCTCCACGCTCTGGTGACAGCTCATAATACTTTACAATGCCACGCGCTGTGTTTGGACCGAATGCTCCATCTGGTGAACATCCACATTTTTCTTGCAGAATTTTTAGTGCGTTGCTCATGTTACTTCCTCTTAAAAAAGGCTTGCGCCCCTCTCACACCGAAACTGGCTGAAATTGCAATTCCAAGGCTGTAAAAATACCAGTCTGGCGCTTTTGAAAGCTGCTCAAATCCACGATCAACCCAGCCTTCAGCGCCCGGAATGAACGCCAATACAAGCGGGATTGACAGGACAATTACGAACCATTCGTCTTTCCAGCTAGACTTAGCACCCTCTGCCATGATGCGCTCCCAGTCGGCAACGCTTGTTTCTTTTGACAATAATATCTGGGCTTTCGCCTTCGCCTCAGTTAGCTTTAACTCCGCTTCAGCAGCATTCTTATCAGCCTTACCTTGC
>Ga0208791_1001147_pt1 | contig 10140 bp, 4 predicted proteins | sample 11_taG_FD_184084 | JGI IMG/M metagenome (GOLD analysis project Ga0208791, IMG submission 184084) | Marine viral communities from the Subarctic Pacific Ocean - 11_ETSP_OMZ_AT15265 metaG (SPAdes) (version 2) | ecosystem: Environmental > Aquatic > Marine > Oceanic | place: Pacific Ocean | collected...
TCTCAACAGCAGTATCTCTTTCACTTTGTGCAGCTAACTCAACCTCTATCCTAGTCAGTCGTTTCTCGTCGTTCTCTAATCTATCTGACAGTTTCTTTATCATCCAACCGATAACGGCAAGTATAACACCAAGTGCTGTATCTAAGAAGTGGGAGAGTGATTCAGTCATCGTCTTACACTACTATTCTCAGTTCTCCTGTGGAAGTTTTATAAATGTCTCCCGAAACTAACCCACCACTTATAGCAGCACTATTGTCGGCATAGGTTGGGCAAAGCAGTATTCGCAAAACTCCGCTATTCTTTAATGTCATTAAATTTGCACCTGAAGTTTTCTCAGGAGCAGTGAACTGTAAACCACCCGTACCGTCTACAAACAAATCCATCTGTCCTAAAGGAGAAGCATTGTTCGTCTTGTCGAACCTTATACCAGCTCCAGTGACTGCCGTATTATTTATTATTATATTAGTACCGTCAGAGATCAAACCGTTTACTGTGTAAAGCTGTGTATCATCTAATTTAGCAGGAGTAACAGCGTCGTCTGCTATCTTTAATGTAGTAACAGCGTCGTTAGCGATAACCGTAGCACCGTCTCCTGTAGAAGTAACATCACCAGTATGATCCGGGTGCGTGTAAGCAGCAGGTACATCGCTTGCCTTCGCTAGTTCGTGACCACCCGCTGTACTGCCATCGTGTACTACAACTGTTTCTTTATCGGTGTCTACGGTTACTTCTCCTTCAGCACCTGTAAAGCCAGCGTGTTGTGCTGTGGTTCCTCTTCTTAATTTTACTTGTATGTTTGGCATGGTTCTAGTTGGTTATTGGTTCGCTTTGCTCTCATCGTGTTTACTTACTATCGTTCGATAAACACTCATGCGATTGATCCAAAGTCTAATGTTGTTGATAAGTTATCTGAGTCTACTACTCCGTTAGCGATAGTAAGTGCAGTTGATCCTGTTACGTCCCCGGTGTGCGTAGCGTTTGTTACCTTAGCCGTGTTAGCAGCGACAGCAGTGTTGTTAGCTACTTCCGTGTCAAAGTCAGAGATAGTACTGGCAGTCTGTGTACCTGTGTGGTTAGCTCTAGCTAGTAAAGTTGCATCACTACTATTAGCAGTGGCACCGTCAGCTACATTTAATAAAGCCTGAGTCTGTGCTACGCTTAACTCTATTATATCAGAAGATCCACCTGTATTGTTACCAAGTATCGTATTAGCTGGTATCTCTTCTATCTTAGCAAATGTAATAGAGTCATCAGCAACTCCAGCAATAGAACCTACAATCGCACCACCAAGCGTAGAACCGTCGTGTACGTATAAGTCCTTGGTATCAGTTGTGTAAACAAGTTCGCCTTCCTGTCCTGTAAACGCAGCATTCTCAGCATTCGTTCCTCTTCTTATCTGTACTTCAATACTCATTTATGCAATTCCTCCGTAGCTGAATGATGCGGTAACTGGGTCACCCACTATACTACCGTAGTCGTAATCAGTCGGTATATCAGTTATAGCAACTTTATATCCTCTTTCAATAACAAGTATCTCAGCTAAGTTAGCGGGTGGTGAATCAAAACGTATCAGGTTACTGGCTCCTACAATTGTGTAGTCGTCAGGGTCTATGACCGCTCCTGCTACCGTCACTAACATTGCAGTAGACGATGTAACATTAGCAGTAAATGTAAGAGCAAACTCTGTCTCACTTCCGTTTCCTGTGAATTTACTAAAGCTTGGTGGACTTCCTGTGCCTGTGGTTAAACCTGATATAACACTGTCAACGTATGATTTATTAGCTGAGTCAGAAGCAGAGATAGGATCGCTTACACCTGTTAAAAGATTACCGTTAATATCAACAGCACCAGATACCTTAGAACCGTCAAAGTCATTCAGTGATCGTGTGTCTACATAGTTCTTAGTAGCTCCGTCTTGTGGGTCTACTGGATCAGCTAAGTCTTTTAAGTTTTGATTCTGTGCAGAAAAGTCAAGACTACCTTGTACCCGTTGTAGGGATGCGTCATTCAGTTCTCCTATCTCTTCGTTTAAGAAACGGTTGTGTTGGTACGCTCTATCTAGTTCACTCTCAGTAAGTACCGATCCGTTCTCAAAGTCTACAAGGTTTAAGTCAGGCTGACTCTTACGACGTACTCTTACATTGTCACCAGCATTAACATTACTGCTAGGAAACACACGGGTAACTCCTGATGTAGTAGATATTGTAAAGTATTCACGAGCCAACAAACTACCGTTTACTTCTACTGTTATGTGGATTTCTTCAAGGAACGGGAACGTCACGATAAAACCTGCCGTAATGTCGGAGGCTGAAACGTTGTTATAGTCTACGTAGGTGTTAGCCATGATATTATATTATTACTTATTGAGTGAGGAGTTCAAGCACTTAGTCATCGAGTTAAATTCAAAAGTTCGATTAATTCCACATTTTCTTTAGCAGCTTGCTGTATAGACATAGGTTCCGTTGTCTTTTTTCTTTCTACTTTACCAAGCTTCCGCATCTGCTTAACTACATTGTATAAGTTCTCTCCCTCTTCGTTTCTAAATTGCTGTAAAAAACTAGAATCTTTTAATATAAGTTCTTCTAAACCTCTGTAATAAGTTCTAGCTTCTACAGCTAATTCTTTATGTCCTTGGTTAGTAGGTAGTTTATCTCTCTTAGTTTCATCTATATCTTCGGTTTTAAGTTTCTCAGAGAAATCTTTACTGCGTACTTTTTTAATAAATGAATCCCTCAGAGTTAAACCATTTCTTTTATAGTTCTGAAGTTTTCTTGCAAAAGCATATTCTAAGTGTACCCCATCATCGTCTGTGAAATCTGTCATAACAATAGCCTGATCTAGGATAGTAGTAGGTATATTATTATCTATTACTCCTACTTGATCTGATTGAAGTACTTCACTTAAACGCTCGTCCATCTGTGCTGCTGAACCTTTAGACCTTTGCCATAACCTAAGTTGATCTGTGCCCCAGTTGCTTGTATCCACTATCTCCTGCCCAAACATATCCGTTTTATAATTCTCAGGACCTATACCAAACATTTGATATAAAGTTCTTTCAGACCAATCCCCACCTCTTAGGTCAGCTACCTTACCGCCTGTAGTTAAACGCCTCATAGCTTTCTTCAAGAATGCAGGAACCGGAAACCAACTTGATAACAAACGATTAAGAGCTATTTCTTTTTCTTCTCCAGTTGCGTACAACCAGTCAACTATCTCTGATCCTCCTAGATTTAATGGGGCATCTTTTTGTATTTGAGCAAACGAACGGGTGACAACTGTAATAAAATCTTGTTCTTTATTTAGTAGTTTTTCGCCTGTTATTGTTTGTAACAACTTCATCTTACTCCACACAGCTACGTCAGCCGTCATAGCCATAACGTGTTTAACAGGGTCCCAGTACCTATAATCAAAACCAAACAGATCGTAAGGCTGTTTACCTCCGTACATCTTCATATTCTCCCGTTGCTCCTTTGTTAACCAAACCTGCGATCCAGTCATATTCCCACTCCAAGCAGCTGCAAACGCACTACCGTAAACAGCAGCACCCATAAAAGCATCGGATATAGTTTCTTGGTTGTAAATGTGTTTCCTTACTTCAGCATCTAATATTTTCTGCTGGTTATCTTCTATCTCTTTATAAGCATTAGTCTTCATCTCTTCTGTTAGAAGTTCAGACTTATCCATCAGCATCGCTTTATTCTGCTGTATATTTTTATTATAACCTCTTATCTTGCTTGCATATGGGTTGAAATACCCCACACGAGTTAAGGCAGCCGGGAAAAATACTAACTTAGCACCTCTGTATGTACCTCGTATTGCCATGTTTATAAAAGGATTACGCTCCTTAAACAACATAACACCAGCACTGTTTTTGTTTTGTGTTAACTTCTCTATAAATTTAACTGCTCTATCTGCTAAGTTGTTGTGTAACTCTGGTATATTATCTGTATTGGAACCAAAGAAGAAAGCTTCATTAACTCTGCGTACTCGTTCGTTTATCTTACCGTTCTCGTTTAAAACAGCTAAACCGTCTTCTTGCGTTAATCTTTCGTTGAATAATTTCTCGGCATATTCTTCAATAGCCTTCTCTCTTTGTGCTTTGTTTTTAATTCCTTTATGAGTGTGGAAAGCATCTTTTAAAGATTCAGAAAACAGAGCATGAATAACCGCAGGTCTTCTGGTTACCTCATCGAATGTTCCTATAGCTCTACCGCCTGTTGTTAAGAAGTTATCGTAGATATGTACTAAGGCTGCTAAGTCTCCTTTGTAAATTTGTTCTAACATATCCTCCATAGTCTTTTGACTTATCTGCTGTTTCCTAGCTTTTATAGCAGCAGTATCCATTACATTCTTGGAGTTGATGTTGTAATTAGAAGAAAACATTTTACCAGCTTGGTGGTCTGTAGCACTTCGTCCGGTTTTGTATGTTTGAGCAGCTGCTCTTTTATACTGCATAATATCAGACCACAGTTTAGCTCCTGCTTTATATTCATAACGAGCTAGCTGTATGCCTTCTGACAAGCTTTTATTTCTAATACTTTCGTATAAAAAGGTAGTCAAAGGTTTAGCAGTTACTGTTCTTGCCCACTCAAATGTAGCACTAGGTAGACCAGCTATCATAGAACCAGCTTGCATAAGGAAGCCGTTTTTACGCATACGCAATGCAGTGTTAACCCCTTTAGCTAGTTTATTTAAGGAGCTTTGTTCGGATGTAATCTTATCCCACTCAACCAAGTAGTTAACAAGTTCTATATTCTTATCTTGTCTAATTAAAAACTCATTACCCTTTTCAAGCTCCTTAATAGTTTTACGCATGTCAGCTTTAATAGCTGCTCTTTCTTGTTGCTTTTTACTTAACGCTGTCTCTACTTTAGGCCCTTTAGGTTTAGCTTCTACCTCTGCTCTTATTTCTCCCATTACCGCTCTACCTTTTATATCAGCAAGACGAGCAATATCTTTTTCTATTTCTATTAGTTTCGGTATCTCTTTAAGAAAGTTTTTATAGTATTTTATTTGAAGCTTCTTTTCCTTGAACCTAGGATCGTCTTCTATCTTTTTCTTCTTACCAGTAACAGGGAACTCAAGGTCATTAACAGCTAAAAACTTAGCCCTATATTCATCTAGTTCTTTATTTAGTTTTAGTTCTTCAGCTTGGATCTGCCTCTCTAATCTTCTAGCTTGTTCGACTGGGTCTAGGTCTTTCTGTGCTTGGTCTATTTCTTTTACTGTATCCTTAATATTCTTGCGAAGAAAAGCTATATCACTATCTAGACCTGCCTCTTCTGCACTCTTTTCTCTAACAGGACCTTCGGGCTTAGGAGTAATAAACTCACGCTGCTCACCTAACGGTGCTGTTTGTTTAGCTATTAAGTCGTCTCTTGTTTTGTATTTAGCTTGAAGCCTTAATGCATCGTTCTCTGCTTTCTTATAAGACTCAAGAGTTCTTTTTATTTCTACAATCTGCGGGTCTAGCTCAGTCTGCTCTTTAGGTATTTTCTGTATAGCATCTAAATCACCAAACCTCTTCCTAGCTTCATTAAGTTTAAGTTCATATTTAGCTACCTCTTTTTGTATCTGAGCTACTATTTGATCCGGGTCCTGTAAGCTTAAATCAGATTCCGTTACTTTTTGTTTGAGATCACGCTCAGTCTTTTTAACGACATCCCTTAAAGTATTTAAATAACTATCTACTTTATCAGGCTTAACCCACTCTGGTGCAGGGCCCACTTCTTGCCTAATTTTTTCTATATCACCTTCGTCTAACAACTTGAAGAATCTATCTAACTTTTCTTCTAAACTTGCGATCTCTCTGGATTCTCTTGAGTCTGTTTTATAGAACTTCAATCTAGCTTGTAAGTCTTCTTCTTTAAGAGTACGCTCTCTAGGTTTCTTAGGTGTGGGTTCTTCTTTCAATCCTGCAAATATTTCCTGTCGCTCTTGCAGCTCCTTTTCTAGTTTAGTTATCCTAGCAGTTTGTGCCTTAACTTCGTCAATTTGTTTAGGCTCTAGTATCTGTTGCTGTTCTTCTGGCGGTAAGCTTTCGTATTGTTCTCTTAGTTTCTTTCTTATTTGCTTCCTCTTTTCTTTCTGAGCGGGTCTTATACCTAAGTAATTGTTATGCAATTCAACTAAGAACTCGTTATGCTTAACACCATTTATTTGTTCTATAAGTGCATTCTCTAATCTTATAAGAGCGTGGCTTTGCTCAGTAGCTGCTTCACTTAATTCATTAGTATATTTAAATTTAGCTTCAGCATCTTTACTCATAGACTGCAAGAATCTCCCAGCGAATGTATCTACTTTATGCTTAACTTCGTATACATTTTGTAGGAATCTAACTTCTTTCAACGCACCTTCTAAACTCTTAGCGTCTACTGGTTTGTCTGCTATGTATGCTTTAGCTATGTCCTCCTTGTGTTTATGTAGGTGCAGTTCGGTTTCGTCTCTTACTTTAGTTATAAGTGCACCAAGTTTAGGAGCTTCAGTGTTAGCGTTTGGGTCGTCTAGTTTTAAACTTTTAAATCTTTTAGTAGCTTCATCTAAAGCAGTTTCCCTAACATCATCTACTATGCGTGGCCTAACAGGCTCTGCTGGTACTTCTGCTTTAACTTCTTCTGGGGTCGGTTCTACATCCTTAGCAGGTGTAACAGGAACTTCAGGCTCAGGTTCTACTACCTCCTCAGCTTTAAACTCTTCGACTGCTTTTTTAGTTTCTTGTTTAGCTACTTCAATATCTTCGTCTATAGGTGTAACAGTAGACCCTTCTTCTTCTATTAAATCTTCTGCTTTATTGGAAGCTTCTAACTGCTTTCTAGAGTCTTCTATCATTTGCAGTTGTAAGTCTCTATCCTTTATCTGTTTTTCTAGCTCATCAATCTTTCGCTGTAGAGGTGCAGTGCTTGCTTCCCAGTTAATGCCTGAGCTTATATCTTCTTTTACTGGCTGCTTTAAAACTTCTATCTCTTCCTGTAACTCGACTTTAGATTGTTCTATCCTTTGTTTAACTCCTTCGTTTATATTCAGTAATTCTTGTCGCCCCCATTTAGAACGAGCTAAACCACCTAGACCTTCGATACCAGTCTTAAAAGCACCTCCGAAAGCAGCGCCAAATAGATAAGCATATTCATCCCTATCTTTTCCGTTAAACCTAGCTTCCATTTCCTGAACAAAGAACTGCTCTGTTGATCCTAAGATAGCACCACTAACTGTGGTCTTAACACCGTTAACAAGCATCTTCCTACCAGCCCAAGAACCGGATACTCCTAGCCTTAAAGTTTTATCCGCTAGTTGTTCTACTTTAGTTAACGAGAAAATAGCAGCACCAGCAGTTTCCCAGTAAGAATAATCTTCTTGTATTCCTAATTCTACACCTACTTTCTGTCCCGCTAAATTAGCAGCAGCCCACGGTAACATCCTTAATCCGACTTCTGACGCAACAAAACCACCAACGCCAAGAGCAGTTGAAGTAGGTTCAGCAGCTTGAGGACCCGCAAATCCCAACATAGAATAAGCACGAGTGGCTTGTAATGCTGTTTTTATTTTAGGAATATATTTAGCAGCTGCATATTGCAAACTCATTCCACCTATAACTTCAGTGCCAGTCTTGTAAGCAAGAGCTTCCTTGTGGTCCATCATCCACTTCAATCTCTTACTTATTTCTTTAGAGGCACTTTCTTCTGTAGCTTGTAAAGCTATCCGAGCTTCCTCTAACTCAGGCGTAGGTGCAAATGTACTAACATCAGGCTCTTCTGTTTCTTGCTGAGTGAGTTCTAGGTTACTAAAGTATTCTTCTTCTTCAGCTAATATAGCTTGTTTCCTAGCTTCTAATGGATCAATCATTACCTAGAATCTCTGTCTCTAATTAAAGTTCTTTGTGCTCTCCTGAAATTCTCAAAGGATTCATTATCATAGACTTTAAAAGCACCAAACTCTTTCAATACTTGTGCATCTTCTTTTGTTAACTGTTCCCTGTTTTCTATTTTATCAATTACAGGCAACCACTTATTAAAAGTGACATCATCTAATTCTTCTCGGTTAGCTACTAAAATAACATCACCATAATCAAAACCCACTTCTTTTAATATTTCAGCGGATTGAGGTGAGTAGTTAGAGAAACCGTGATCATATACACTTGCTTCTAGTAATCTCTTTAAACGACTTTTCTCTGATTCTGTAACATCTGTAGCCACCATGGTATCCACGATAGCTCGTCTATCTTTATTAATTAAATCGAAAGTAGGACTTTTCTGTACTAAAGATTTATATTTAGTAGGTTCATCCCTAAAGGGAGCTAAAGGAAAACCAGCACCTACAGTAGGTCTAGCTTTTTCTACTTCAACCGCCCGCCTAGCTGGCTCTAACTCAACTTCTTCAGGTCTATCAAACTCTTGCACACGCTCTTTAGCTATTGTTGCTACTGCCTTGAATATAGCTTTGTCCTCGTCCTGAAGCCTTCTCAACTCCTTTAATACCATGCTTGTTTTCTCTGTAGCTGGTATAGTCTCGTCGAGTTCTAATACTTTAGCGTACTCCAGTATTTTTCTTTCGATTATAGGTCCTGAAGTTGTAGTGTGTGTTTCGTCAAACTTAGGAGGCAATACTTCATCTATCTTTTTCCCGACTCCTACTACAGCTTGTGCTATTCCCGTGATGTCTTCTTTTAATGCTGTGCGTATATTTTTAAACTCGGTAAGTTCTCTAACAAATAAACCTGCATTAGCCTCTTTGCTAGTTCTACGAGCTGAAGACCACGGTGCTGCGTTTATTTGTTTTTCAGATAGAAACTCGTCAAAGTCATATTCTTTACCGCCAGTACTTTTCAACTCATGCTCTTCTAGAAATTCTTTCTCTAGTTCTGCACGGACAGTGGGTGAATAAAGATTCACTTCTCTCTCTAACGATCCAGTTGTCTCAGCAATAAAAGTACCTACAGATTTAAGAGTTCTTCTATACAGCGGTAAAGCTCGGTCTGGATCGCTATAAGCCTGTTTTAAAAGTGTATCATTAAGAGCTAAGGCTGGTGCTACTTCTTTATTAAATATCTCATTCTTGATTATGTAATCCAACTGACCCTCTTCCTCTCCATCCTGTAAAGTAGGGTTCATAAACAACAAAGCATCTTTTACCGTCTGAACGGACAACGGATTATTTACAAACCTTTCGTAGGTCATGCTGCTAGGTAGACGCTTCAAAGCACCACCCCACAGTCCTGTCCATTCTTTGTCTAGTTCTGTTTTACTTTCAGTTTTAAGTGAAGCTATCTTGTTGTTTATTTCTTTTCGTACTGGATTCAGCTCATCTAAAGCTTTGTCTGAATTGAATATACGATTACCGTTAATCTCAATTAATTCTACACTGCGTAGCAAAGAACTAGCATCATTAAAGCGTCTATCAGCTTGTAGAGTTTTAGCTCTAGTCTTAATCATATCAACCAATAGTTTGTTTCTTTCTTGGTTGTTTAACGCTGGGTTATCTTCTTTAAGCTGCTCTTCTATATTAAGTACTACATTCTCAATCTGAGATGAACTAACTACTTCTTCCTTACTGTACAAACTGTCAAGCAACTGTTGACCCTCATTCATAGTCTGACCAACAATAAACTCATCTCTAGCTTCTTCGTACTTCAGTGCTAGTTCGTTCTTATATGGTGTTGTTACTGTACTCCAGAGTGCTTTACCTGCTGTACTATTAGCTACACCTTCTCCTACTTGTCCCACTAAATTATCCCACTGAGTTGATAACATATCGTCAACAGCTTTGCCGTGATCCGCTTGCGTCTTATAAGTCTCGGCATTTATTAAGTCAGCAGCCTGTGAGTTAAGACTAGGAAGCATCGTATTATTAATGTGTCGTTTTAACAACGCATCACGATACGCTCTATCTCTGTTAGTCGTAGCTAATACACTGAATCCGTCTACATCTTTCTGCTTCTTTAACTCAGCTATAACATTCTGTTCTTCAACTAAAGCAGCTCTTTCAACACCTATTTGTTCTTGTTGTTTCTGTAACTGACCGTACTGCTGTAACATCGGATTAACTTGTCCTAACGCATCCGCTAGGTCCATCAACTTGTTACGTCCTGCTTGTTGAACCTGTACAGCGTACTGTCCTCCCCGTTGAATGGTAGGTGATATACCGGGG
>Ga0208791_1001161_pt1 | contig 10068 bp, 15 predicted proteins | sample 11_taG_FD_184084 | JGI IMG/M metagenome (GOLD analysis project Ga0208791, IMG submission 184084) | Marine viral communities from the Subarctic Pacific Ocean - 11_ETSP_OMZ_AT15265 metaG (SPAdes) (version 2) | ecosystem: Environmental > Aquatic > Marine > Oceanic | place: Pacific Ocean | collected...
CCACGACCAGCACCGGACAGAGTGTGGAGGGAGGTTTGGGAAATTCGTGATGGCAAACTGGAAAAGACCTCTTCGGAAGAGGGGCGGCATACCCCAGCATCATCAGTAGCGGAATCTATTTCTTTTGCAGAACGGAAAGGATCAGTCATGAGCGATATCTAATATAAAATGGGACGAAGCAAAACATTATTTACGCTTGTAGCTTTATTAGGCTTGACAACAGCAGTAATTGCGGAGACAAAATATACTTCAATAATGACTGGAGTATCAGTTGGCAAAGGTAGAGTTCATATCTGGGAGGTATTGACAAAAACATTTAAGGCATCACAAATCCGTATTAAAAAAGGAGAAGAACGCAAGCCTATCAGATGGGCTACAATTGCAGACTATGTGATTGTAACGTTTGTGTCTAAAAATGATAAGATTACAAGATCACAAGTAGAAAAAGCAATTAAAGCTCCTCCTGAATATGGTGAGCTTTATCTTGTTTGGAAATTACAAACTTATAAATAATACATACTACAATTATGCATGATATTTTTATTACAACACTCATTTTTATCTTAGTTGTTATTTTATTTCGAGTACTAGATAAACCTTAAAACTTAGTATAAATAATACTGCAATGAAATTTAAAGGGAAAGACAATGTCGTCAAACAGGTACAAGTTAAGCTTGGTCTTAAAGCGGATGGAATTGACGGTCCAAACACATGGAAAATGATTTGGGAAAACTTGGTACACGCCGGAAAAGGTGAGCCAGAAAAGCCTGAACCTCCAGTTGTTGATCTTAAAGATGATTACCCTGAAGTCTATAAGGCAAGTCCAAACCAATCTGGAACTATTAAACCGAAGTTTGTGGTTTTACACCACAGTAGTGGAAGCCATGATGGTACAAAATCTTGGATTTTAAATAAAGCTTCGCAGGTTAGTTATCACTATCTAATTGCGGCTGATGGTTCTAGGACGCAGTTTGTCTATGATACAAAAAAAGCATGGCATGCTGGAAGATCAAAATGGAATGGGATTAGCGGTCTTAATAGTCACAGTGTAGGAATTTCTTTTTACGGAAATACTCATTCTAGGACACCTAGTGCGGCTGAGATTGACTCTGCTGCTAAGAAGTGCTTATACCTTATGGATAAATTTGGAATAGGTCTAGATGGCATTCTAACACACAAAATGGTGGCACCAGGAAGAAAGGACGACCCATCTGAAGAAACTTACAATCATGTGATTGCTAGAATCAAAGAGCTTACATAAAACAATTCATAGTACTAGTAATAAAAAGGAGCCACTCTAAAAAGGGTGGCTCCTTGTTTTTTTATGTTTAAAGCTTATTGGTTAATAAGCATCTCTCTAAATGCATAGTCAGAGTGAAATACTTGACCTCGACCTTTCAAAGTTCCTTCTTGGAACTGGTATGTTTGACCTTCAATCAGACGAATCTGACTTGGATCGTACAGTGCCGAATTGTTTAATGTATCTCTGTTTTCTGACCAAGAGTCGCTTGATCCGCAACTTACTAGCAGCATCTGAAGAGGAAGCAGCAATAGAATCGATTTCATCTTCTATATTATCTATATGAGTTTCACGCTTCCATTGTATGTGAGCAGCATACGCGTTTAACGCTGCTGTAGCAGCAGATAGTATAGCTTTTCCCCACATGCAATAATAATGCTTTAATTATTTGTTTTTGTCCTTAGCCTTACCAATGTTAAGGGCAAGAAGGTCAATAACACCGTAAAGTTTAGCCATTAATGTTCCCTTTTTAGGTGTAGGTGTAAGAGCCGCAATAGAAGAAGCAAGTGCGATTGCAGCTGCTGCGACTCCGAACCATGGTTGATCTTGGACGAATGTAATTAAGAATTCCATATTTTTTATTGTTAGTTTAGTTTGACAGCCATATTGACCGCCTACAAATATATTTATACATATATGCGTTTTAAAAGAGCTTTTTTTATAAATACGAATATACAAGCCTATGGCTACCTTTATACCACAACCACCTGACGATGGAGATCGTCTAAAACTATCACTTGAACAGGCTAAAGATTTCGCTAATAGATTTTGTCAACCTAAAGACAACGAATTAGTAGAAGACTTCGATGAGTCATCACGCGAGGCTGCTTGGAGATTACTGCAGGCACTCGAAGAGGTACAACATTTACACGATGAAAATCATGTCTGCGAAAAGTGTAAAGAAATAGAAGAGGAAGAATCAATAGACGAAGAGGATAGCGCTGAAAACGAAGAAGAACCAAAAAAAGAAGTTAAGGGAGCTGAAGCGACTGAAACTTCAACTATGGATAAACTAGGAGAGATTGCTGAAAAGAATAAAGACATCCTTGACAAAGCAGCTAAAACAACTGCTGCTGCGGCAGCCGCAGGAGCCACTACTCAAACAGCAAGTGCAGCAACTGGGTTAAGCGCGTTTGTCAGCGAAACTGTTCAAAAAGTTGGTACGATTGGAGTGGCTGGAACAATGTCAATTGGTAGCGGTGCTTATTTTCAAGCAAAAACTAGTAAAGAAAAGGGAACTGAAATTGCTGTTGTTGCCGAGCAAGAGCATCAAATATTTTCTAGTTTAAACGACTTCACTGAAAACACTATAGGATTTCAACCGTTTAGTTCTGTAACAGACACTATTGTTGAATATGCTGAAAAAGGCTATGGCGACGTTGTAGGAACTTCTGACGAAGACTACGAGGGTGGGGATAGCGAAGAAGAAACAGGCGAAGCTGGTAATGATGCTGGCGAAGGTGAGGAGGGCGAAGAAGGTGAAGAGAACCAAGAAGAAAATAGCGAAACAGAAGCAACAAAAGAGGAGTCAGAAAATACAACCGAAGAGGAAACTGAAGAAACAGGGGAAGAATCTGAGGAAACTGAAGAGAACGTAGAGGAGGAAGAATCCGAAGAGAAAGAATCTGAAGAGGAAACTGAAGAATCTGAAGAGGAAACCGAAGAGGAATCTGAAGAATCTGAAGAGGAATCTGAAGAGGAAACCGAAGAGGAAGAAACTGAAGAATCCGAAGAGGAGGGTGAAGAATCCGAAGAGGAGGACGAAAAGAAAAAAACGGATCTCGAGGACTCAGAAAAAACAATAGAACTAGAAGAAGATGATCAGGTTACTCAGGTGCCAGATGTTATAACACGATAAAAAAATGGAAGACTTATTTGATAAAATACTTGCGCCGTATATGGGGTCAATGCCTGAGTTTATTATTTCAATACTGGGTTTGCTAGGAACGCTTTCCTACATTGTCCCAGCTGAAAGTAAACTAGGTAGAATACTCGGCAAACTCACAGGAAACTTAACCAAACTCAAAAATTTCATACTCAAAAAGAAAAAATGAAAACCATTATTTTATCTCTTATCTTAATTAGTTTTACTAAGGCTGCCGTTATAACATCTGTAGAAGGCAATATTTTCATAATAGACCCAGTAGAAAATCCTAATATCAATCCCTTGGTGAATATTCAAAGACCTATTCAGATTAGTAACGAGGACATCATAGATATAACTGAAAGCGAAGATAAAAAAATAGATACAGTTATTACATGGGACGCAGATGAAGCGGAAATTTATGATTTTTACGATGCTCCTAATTGGGATTTTTCAGAATCAGGTTCAGAGGAAATAAATCGCGATTTTCCCACTGCCAATATACTAACCATAACAGACGCTTTTATAATCGAGGATAGCCCATCCTATTCGAATATTGAGATTGGAGATGGCTTTTCGGTAACGGTAATATCTACGGATTTTACTTTTCAAAACAACAATGGATTTACTGGAGTGAATGATGATGATAACGTCTATTCAGTTTTAAATATAACTGAAGGGTCGAGCATGAACGCTATGTTTTCTGCAATTGGTTTAGAGATAAATGTGGATTCAACTAGTAGCTTAACACTAAGAGGAGCTGGAGACTCGATCAATAGTCAAATAGAAAGATCTATCGTCAACTTATCCCCTAACGCACAACTCACTTTAAGTTCCATAGAGGAGTTTGTAGAACAAGGCGATGATATCTATTTAAACGGCGTATCATTCTCTCAAAACCCTTCTATTTTGAAGTTTAATGGCACCACAGGAACTGCTATTCCAGAAAGCAATTCTGTTTTATTGGCCAGTATTTCAGCTTTTCTTCTTTTGAGAACCAAAAAACGTCTGTAAATATCCGTTTATATCCGTTAAAAGCGAACAATTCACCATTGTTTGCTTTTTTTTATTTACAAACAAGTGAAAGTTGGTATAATAATAACATGAAAACAAAACGAGCTAGGAAGTTTCTTAAATCCGGACTGGTTGCATCACCTGATTTTAAATTTACAGGGGACGAACCAACGTGGCATAACGTTCCAGATGAAAAGCGTGAAAGGCAACTTAGTCGAAGCTTAGGATTTTATAATTACTACCTTGATCGTGATGACTATATTCCAATTATGCAAGAGTTTATGAAAAACAACTCTAAAATGTATAACGACAATGACATTAAAGTTATTGAATATGTGCCAAAAACGTGTGCAATTTTTAATACTACAGGAAAACTTTGTCGCTGTTATAATATGGGAATGCCTTTGTTTGGTAGATACCCAGAAATAGTTAAAGAAAATATTAAAACAATTATTTCTGAAGCTAAAGCTGAATTGTCAGTTAAAAAGAATAGCTCTGAAAAAAAGGTTACTACTTCTAAAAAACCAAATGTACATGCTATTATGACTGAAAAGGTTAGGAAAAATGTTTTGTGCGAACTTGAAGGTATGCTTGATGAGTGGACTGATGTTAAAGCAAAAATTAAAAAATTTCCTATTGCATCAGTTCTTCGAGGTGAGAATATACCTATTGCGTTTTTAGGACCAATTGTTGAATGGCTTGAGCGTCATAAGAATGACTATACAGACGCATTTGAAAAACGTTGTCCTGATATGGTTGAAGGTTTTTCATACCTGTCTAAGCCGCAATTGCGTAATAGAATTAAAGCGTTGGAAGATACCTTAAATGAGATTGTTCTCTATAAAGCGTCAAAGAAAGGATCACGCAAACCTAGAACTAAAAAGCCAAAAACCGCAGATAAACAAGTAGCAAGGTTGAACTATTTGAATGAATCAAAAGAATACGCAATGCAATCGTGTGATCCTACCCGAATTGTTGGTGCTGATGTGTTCTATGCGTTTAATACAAAATATAGAAGAGTTACAATTTTTAAAGCGCAAAGCCGTGACGGATTTACAATTTCCGGCAGCACACTAAAAGGCTTTGATCCAGATAAATCGTTTTCTCTTACACTTAGAAAACCTAAAGATATTTTGCCAATCCTGGCATCTAAAACAGAAAAGCAAATCGATAAAGAGCTATCAAAACTTAAAACAAAAAGAAATACAGCTAATGGAAGAATCAACAAAGACACTATTCTAATTAAATCATTATGAGCACAGAAAAAGAAGAAACCAAAAAACCCAAAATCATATTTAAACCAGCAATTACAAAAGAGCAATTGAGACTCGCTGTAGAAAAACTTGTTCATGGTGATGGGATGACATATACAGAATCGATTATTGAAATCTGTGAAGAAATGGAAATCGACCCTGAAGACATGGCTAAAATTGTTAAAGGCCCTTTAAAAAGTAAATTACAGGTTGAAGCTATGGATCGAAATATCATTAAAAGAACAACATCAACACTATTTTAAATTATGAAAAAACTAGGACATTACGAAACTAAAAAGAAAATTCGCCGAAAAGGCGTGCATGCTAAATCAAAAACATCGATAAATAAAGGATCGACAAATTACAAAAAACCTTATAAGGGACAAGGACGATGAACGAAATTACAGTAATTAGAACTGCAGATGAGCACTGGTACGAAACACGGTGGAATAGTGTTGTTGAATACAAAGGTGAGAAATACGTCGTTTGTGTAGAGGAAACACCTAAATGGGGTAATCGATCTTTGCACCACTATGACACTTCAAAAAGATATGATATTGGAGATGAGGTTGAAAGCGATGAAATTTACGCGGATATAATTGAGACAATTGAAACTGAAGTCGGCTTAAGCCAAGGTGAATTTTGTGAAGGAGTCTGTTTTGGTGGAGATCCGGATACTGAATCCACGCCTCCACTCTATATTCCAGAGTTTCCCAAAAAATCTGAATAATGAGCGGATATATAGCGTATCAAATTTACCAATCGCTAAAGCTACATTTCACTACTGATTACGATGCTGTAAAATATAATTTTAAAACCGCTGTAAAACAAGCAACATTTGAGAAACGCAGAGATCGTTACTTTTTTGAAAAACTATCTCGCCGTTTCAATAGAGAACAACTCATTGAATATTTCACCGCAAATTTGATTGAAAATCAAAATGGCTGGATTGGCGATATGTCTGATGATGTGTATAGTGCTTATACTGCGCGCTACGACAAATTGACGTATATGTTTGAACAAGATATGAAAACACTTTCTAACAAAGGAAACACGTTTGATGAAATCTGTTCAGCTACACCAGACTTTTCTCAGAGTCCTGTGCTAGAGGCCCTCAGAGGCGGCCAGATTAGCATCGAGAGCGTTATCCTATTGGATATATTGGTCAACTTTTTAAAGAGCCTGAGGAACATTCTAAGTGATCCTATGGGTATAAATAAAGACATGATTGATATGCTGATTAGCTATAAATCAATCATGCTGCAAAAGCCATTACCAAAAAATAAAATTAGAGATAAAGCACTTTTAGTATTTACAATCTAATCATTTTATGGTAATATAGCTCTTGTCAGGAAAAAACAAACAATACACTGCAAATACAAAAAATAATACTATGTCATTCGAAAAACTAAAACAAAATCGTGAAAGCGCAATTTCAAAACTTGTCTCTGCTGCTGACACAAATACAGAAAAAAAGAATTACGGCGATGATCGTCTGTGGAAACCAACTGTCGATAAAGCAGGTAATGGTTATGCTGTTATTCGTTTTTTGCCAGCTGGAGCTGGTGAAGATCTTCCGTGGGTCCGATATTGGGATCATGGGTTTAAAGGACCAACTGGTCGTTGGTACATTGAAAGATCTTTGACTTCAATTGGTCAACAAGATCCAGTTTCTGAACTGAACTCACAACTATGGAACACTGGCCGCGATGAAGATAAAGAACTTGCACGGCAGCGTAAGCGACGTCTACATCACGTGTCAAATATTCTTGTTGTATCGGATTCTGCAAATCCAGCAAATGAAGGAAAAGTTTTCCTTTATGAATACGGTAAAAAAATCATGGATAAAATTATGGATGTTATGCAACCACAATTTGAAGATGAAAAGCCAGTTAACCCATTTGATTTTTGGGCAGGCGCTAACTTCAAATTGAAAATTCGTCAAGTAGAAGGTTATCGCAATTACGATAAATCTGAATTCGATTCCTCTAGTGAATTGTATGATGCTGATGAAGCACGCTTAGAAGAAACATATAACAAGTTGTATAAGCTTAGTGAATTCACTGACCCTGAAAACTATAAGTCATATTCTGATCTTAAACGTAAAATGTTTGAAGTTCTAGGTGAAGCTGAGGTAGCATCAACAATGACTACTGAACAACAGGTAGAAATGAATACTACAAAGGAAGCAACACCTTTTAAAGCTGCTGAAACAGACGACAATGTTCCAGTCGTAAATGAAACTAAGAGTGAAGATTCAGATGAAGACACTCTCAGCTACTTTGCTAAATTGGCATCTAGCTAAAACATATAAGATAATGAAAAATAAACTAATTACACTAATTGTTGCATCTCTCACGCTAGGAGTTTGCGCAGCTGACCATCACAGTAAAGATGGAAAACATAAAGCTAAACCTGCAAAGGTGGATGGTAAGCGTAAGCTTCCTCCCCATATGGCTAAGTTCGATAAGAATAAAGATGGTAAACTTTGTGATGCAGAGAAAGCGACAGCCAAAGCGGCTTGGGTCAAGCGATTCGATAAGGATGGCAATGGCAAAGTTGAAGGTAAGGAGCTAGCTGCAGCTAAGAAAGCTATGGCCGAGCGTCGTAAGAATGCTCAAAAAAATAAAGGTAAAGGTAAGCTTCCTAAAGGAGCTAAAGGTAAAGTAAAGCCTGAAAAAAAGAAGGGCTAATACATATAAAACATAATACTAGTAAATAAACAAAGGAGGGTGGTCGAAAGGTCACCCTCCTTTTATTTCTATCCGCCCGCGGCTTGAAGAGCGTCAGTAGCAACGTTGCTGCCATTTTGGATGACGTAAGTCACGTTATTAGTTGTATTTACAGCAGTGCCTCCTTCTTGTACACTAACACCTCCACCACCTGAGCCGGCCGAAGATTCTTTTTCTTCGGCTTTTAGTTTTTCTTCGAGCTCGTCTTTTTTCTTCAATTCAGCTTTTAAGGTTTTAATACTTTCAATATCATTGTCAACTCTTCTCTTTGTTGCTTTTGTGGCAGCATCCATCTCATCGATGAAATTTTCTGCAGACTCTGGCAAAAGCCAATCTGGGACTTTTTGAAGAAGGCCATTAATTGCTTCTGCTAAGTATAAAAAGAAACTCTGAATTTGTAAGCCAATTTGTTTTAAAGTCAATATTCCTCTTTGGATTGCGGAACCTCCAAAAATATCTTTTATGACAGATCCAATTATTTTAAACGGAGCCATAAGAGCACTTGTAATTCCATCCCATATTTTTGATAGACCTCCGAATACTTTGTCACCATCCCAGGTGAATATTCCTACGATTACATCGATAAGTCCTCCAAATACATCTTTAACACTTTGAATAATCGTTTCAGTATAACGACCAATTTCTTCCGCTAAGTTGTCAAAGCCAAGCCATTCAGCTATTTTAGTTGGTATCCACATTAGAATACGCAGAAGGCCACCTATTAATCCTTCAAACAAACTGTTAAAACCTTCCTTTATGCCACCTACAATACCATCTTCTTCGTAACCTTTCATGAAACCTGTGACAAAATCAAAGATTCCCATAATAATGGTAATTGGTAAAAATACTTTTCCTAGTATTCTTCCTATTTTACCAGCAAAACCTATAATTGCTTTAAAAGGACCGCCCGTTGCAAACTTTACGATTGATTTAAAAATACTAAACAACCTTGAAAAGAATCCACCCTTTCCGGCACCGAACACTTTTTGAAATAAGCCGCTAATAGACTTAAATAATTTGCTATTTTTAAGTCTATCAATAATTCCACCGATCCATTTTCCTAGCTTACTATTTTTAAGTTTGTCAAATATACCACTAAATAAACCTTTAAAACTAACCTTTAATTTTTCTAAAAATTTTCCAGCTCTTCCTTTAGTAAAGAAATTCAATTCTCTTCCTAATTGGCCAAGAAAGCTAATAAATCCTACAAATGGTGCTAACAACAAACCAAGACCTAAGCCTAACAACTTACTTAAACCACCATCAGTTTTAGGAATTAAAGACTTAAGTCCTGAAATAAGAGAATCGCCAAGGCCTTTAATGCCGTCTGCAATATCTTGAAAAAGAACTTTTTGTTCGATATTTTGCTCTAACTCTTTAAGGTCATTTTTTTTCTGTTGATCTATAAGAGGTTGAGCAATTTTTTTAGCATTGTCAATTGTTACTTTTTGTGTAACAGTTTCTAAATCCTTTCTAGTGATGTATGGTTCGTTAGCCATTGTTTTGTTTTTGTTTTAATTCTTCTTCTTCAATGTGATCTTTTAAAAGTGTTATGTAAATCTCCCTTTCCCACGGTATCATGTTATCCAATTCTGATAAGCTATATTTATGGTGCTGTAGTAGTGAAAACTGAACGTGATAATAATTTTCAAGTGAGTTATGAGAAAGGGTTATATGAAAAAATCATTAAGTCCACTTAGTATTTTTGTGTTTTTATGACCAGTTGGTCCTACAAATTCAATTTTATGACTTAATGAAGGTGCACAATCGAGCCAATTTTTTATTTTTTGTACTTGTGCTGAGCTTAGCGAATCAATAAAGTTTTCTATTTCCTTTGGTGATGCATCACCTAATGGATAAACCTCGTTATTATCATACACACTGTCAATAACACTTGTTAAAGCT
>Ga0208791_1001168_pt1 | contig 10037 bp, 4 predicted proteins | sample 11_taG_FD_184084 | JGI IMG/M metagenome (GOLD analysis project Ga0208791, IMG submission 184084) | Marine viral communities from the Subarctic Pacific Ocean - 11_ETSP_OMZ_AT15265 metaG (SPAdes) (version 2) | ecosystem: Environmental > Aquatic > Marine > Oceanic | place: Pacific Ocean | collected...
AGTCTGAAAATACCTTTTGAGCATATACAGGTTATGTTTAGAAATGGTGGTGGCAGATTAGACCCAGGTGGATTTATTGCTATAAGGCAAAAAGTTGCTCCATCACTATCAGATAAAATCGATAACTCTCGTGTTAAAGATGGCGACTTTTTATCACATTTATTTACTATTGAAAATATAAACTATAGTCTAAGTGCAGATATTAGCACTGGTAATATTATTACAACTCTTAACTTATCTTGCGCAAGCTTTTTAAGCTCATTAATCGCAGGTCAATATGTAGTATCAGAAGCAACAAACGTTTCTGTAGGCGCTGATGACCCAAGATTAAAGATATCAGTTGAGGATTATAATGCAAGACTTGACGTATTAGGCGTTCCTGCAAATAGCCCAAGAAGAACAAAATCTACATTGCTCCAAGCGGGAGGTAAACGTGCTGGTAAAAGAGGAGATATTATAGGAGAGTTCTTTTATGATACTGATTTATATAATAAGTTTTTAGCATTAGTCTCTGAAGGTAGTATTACAAGAAAACATAGTGGTAGAGATTTAAAAGACTTACTTACGTTTTTAGGTTATCCTAAACTACCTTCATCTCTTTCTGGAGAGTTTGATTTAAAAAAATGGATAAGCGCTATTGAAAAAGATTTAGACAAAGGTGCAGTTTATTACATTAGATTACTTCGTACAGTAGGCATATCAGAGCAGAAAATAAACGAAATAGGTAGAGATTTATTAGCTATATTTGATAACCTTACAAGAAATGATGCAAGACAAGGCAACTTTGTTGAGAGAGCACCGATAATGACGCCTATTGAACAGCGTCAAGTAGGTCCACACGCTTTTAATACTACACAAGCTCCTCCCGGTGATACAACAGTTGCAGCTGATAACTTAAAAGCAGAGTTAAAATCAAAAAATACATTAGATGGTATAGGTCAATTTGTTGAAGGCATAGAACAACGTATTGGTGATGTTGTAAGAGTAATAACATCAGTCCAAGACTTGCCTCGAGGCATTGATACAAATAACTTATCACAGTTTCCGTGGTATGCTTCATTATCACAAGAGCCTCTTTTTAATGAAAACCTTAATAAAGTAAGCAACTTATATTCTAAAGGCCAGACAATATGGGGAGCTTGCGTATCAACATTTCAGCCAGACGCTCAAACGCACGAGCTCTTTCCTGTTGTCATACCCCTATTAGATGATGCTTGGTTTAAGGTTGCTAATGACTTTGAGAAAAAACTTGGTGGTATCTTATGTATTATCTATCGTAAAAAACCGATGCATCCTCATATCAATCTGAGCTTTGATAGTATTAACAAAGAGTATAGAGAATATAGAAGAACGTTTGACCAAAAGGTTGATGAAGAATACTATCAGGCAATGACATATCTAACTGATAGTGAGTTGTTAGGTATAAATCAAGATAAAAATACAGATATTGATGCGCTAATATTGAATAACAGTTTTCTTAACGATAAGTCTAAAGAATATTTTGCTGCAAATAAATCTATACCTTCAATACCGTATACAGATGTTATTTCTATAGACTTTAATCACGCAAACTCATCAAGAGTAAATGCAGTGCAAGTAATGCATCCATATTCTCAAACACAACCAGACTTAGGATTGCTAACGCGTCCTTACGTTAACATCCCAGATGCAAGTAGATATGGTTTAAGGTTTTACCAGAGCAACTATCCATTTATGAATTTGTCTCCGCTCGAGCAAGGCGCATTAAATGAAGGTAATACTACTGCAGAACGTCTCTATATGACGTTAGGTGATGGCAGTAAATATTCAGCAGGTGTTATCCAAGCTAACTTAGAAACAACTTACGCAATAAAAGCAGGTTGTTGGTTTTGTGTAGATTATTCTGATAAAGCAAACTTAGACTTTATGGATTTTTCAAACGATAGAATAAATAACTTTATTGCATATTGTGATAGCATAAACTATACGTTTACTACAAATCAGCGCACAGGCAACATAATATGTAGAACTACTATCGCATATTCTCGTGGTAGTTGGGGTGGTATTATACCAGAGCTACCTGCATATCAGACATCACTAATAAACAAAGAAGAGAAAACTCCAAAGATAAAATCTCCAACAGAGAAAAGAATAGTATCAGATAAAGTAGATAAGTCTAAGCCTGGTAAACCTAAAACACCTGTTAAAGCTGTAGAAGCTGTAAAGCCTGAGGTTAGGTTTGCTTCTGACGAATGGGGTAGTTATGGAGATGCTGCTGCTGTAGCAAGAAGAAATGATGCATTCGGAGCTGCTTGGAGTGGTCTTACTCCTGCTGAACAAGCTGTTATAATAAAAAATCAAACAGCAACTGGTGAAGCTGATGGAGTATTTTATGACCTCGATGGGGATGGCTTCTATGAATGGGTGCAGGTAGAGTTTAACTATTTACATATACCTAAAGATAAGCGTCCTAAAGTTGAAGATTATTTATTTAGCACTTATCAAGAGATACTTGGACCAGGGTTTGTTTCTCCATACCCAAGTGGATATACATCTAAGCCAGCAACTAAAGCAACAGCAACAACACCTGCAGTAGGCAGTAGCACACCATAAAAAGGAGATAAAATGAAACAAGCACCTATTTATGCTTCAATGGGCACTAACCCAAATGAAGTTGCAAACCCACAAATTATTGTAGGACAAATAAAAAATATTACTGTTAGAAGCTCTGATGTTAAACCAATGTTATCAGTTAGACTTACAGATGGCACATTACATCATAACGTTGAGATGATAAACAATGGCAGCGCAACTGGATATGGTTATATACATATACCTATTGAAATAGGTGGATTTGTTTACTGTCTTAAAACGTATGAAAACCAACCACTTGTATGTTTAGGTGGAGCTGATAAACCTAAAGACTTAGCTATAGAACACGGTGAAAGCACTGCTGGAGTTGATAGTGATAGAAAAGCATATAATCTCAGAGATTTATTTCTAACAAACGACGGTAATAAAGTAAATCTTACACACTTAAACGGATTAGTCTTAGAGAGTGATAAGATGATTAGATTACAGTTAGGTGAAAACGCTGTATTTAGAATGAGTAGATTTGGTAGAGCTGGAGATAACGTATTAGATGGCTCTAAGTTTATAGACTATTTATTTGCATATATAGCTTTATTAGAAGAAAAAATAAATCAGCACTCACAGTGGATACAAAACGCAACACCTCAGATTTCAGCAGGATTTACATCAGATGCTGCAGCGAATACATTAGAAGCTACAGCTCAAGCTAACGCAGGTAATGTTGCATATGCTACAAGTTTAGAGCAGAAAGCGGCAGAACAAACTCAAGCAGCTGCTGATGCAATAGAATTAGCTCTAACTGCAGGAGTAGCAATAAGTGAAACTACAGCAACAGCAAAGTTAGATGCAAGAACTGCATTAAACCCATATGTCCAAACACCTTATCAAGATTAAAAACAACAACACATAACATTGGTTATACGTTAAGGAGTAATAATGTTTAGCACGAAAAGTTTATCATCAGGTAAAACTCTGCCCGGAGCACGTAAAGAAACTCCTGGATTTAACAGATTTGGAGCAGACCCAAACTCTTTTTGGGGGCAACTACAGAGAATACCTGCAAAGTATTATTTAGAAATACGCAAGGGTGGCACTGTTGATAGTGTTATTTCTTTTCCTTATGACCCATCATCAATGCAATATAATAGAGTAAATCCACACAACGTAACTTATACATTAGGTGGAGTTATTAGAGAAACAAATACTATCAGGTCTCACGAAATGACGTTTATAGGTAGAAGTGGTATTGCTCAACGTATATCATACACACGTGATGGCGGTATATCAAACTTATTAGGATTAGATGCCTTTAAAGAGTTTGATGAGTTTCTTAAACGTTATACAGAACTTTCTAACTTAGACTATGGCGTAAAAAATAAACTTATTACATCACCTGATGAATACATAAAAAAGGTTACACAAACTGGTCAAAGTTCAAACTCAATACAGTTAGTTGTTAGATGTATAGAAGAAGACTTACATTTATTTGTTGAGCCAATGACGTTTACATATGGACGTGCTGCGGGTAGTAATAAACAAGATATAGCATATCAACTTCAGTTAAAAGCATATGACTATGCATACTCCACAGCTTATAGCAATAAGTTTCTTAATGGTTTAGATACTGTAGATGGATATATAAACGCAACAGGTGGAGCTTTAGGTGTTGTTTCTAATGTCATTGACAATGTTTCTAACGATTACATATCAGCATTAAGAACTCCTCTAAGAAGTGCATCAGCTGCTATTAATCAAATAAATAGAATACCTGATAGTTTAGGCTCTTTAACTTCAAATACAGCAGGGGTTATATCAGACTTTTGTCAAATAATGAAAGATGTAATGGCAATAGGTGGAGATAGCAGTGAGTTTAATAACATAGTCAATAACTTTACTGATAATGTAGAGCTTGGAGCTACCAAACACGAAATAAGAAATACTTCTTTAGGTATGTTAAACGACCCAGGCCCTTTAAATGATGATATTTTAGATGCAAGAAACAGTGTATTTATTGCTCAGATGTCTATTTTACTTAACGAAAGTGCAATACTCAGAGGCTTCGTACCAAGAGAATACTTCAATAGAAGACATCGTGATAGTGATTATAGATTAGGCGAATGGTTGTCAAACGAAGCTAATCTAAGCACACTTAATAATAACGGCCCAGTATCAAGTGGAGCTATAGATAGAAGAGAAGCGTTCCCATATGAAATAAGCCGTTATGATGACCTAATACAGATTGCAACTAAGTTTACAGGCCAAGCTTCTAATGCAAGGATTATCCAAGAATATAACGGATGGCGAGACTTTAGAAGAAATAGAGATGGTGATTATCCTCAGCCTGGAGATATTGTCTTCATACCTAATGCACTATTCATACAAGATAATCCATTCTTAGAGGAGGGCGATTTAATAGGATATGACATCTTAGTGCCCTACAATGATGCTGTTTTAAACGATTTGCAGAATGATATAGTTTTAGTTGAGGGACCAGAAAACATTAAACAGTATGTAAAACACGCACTCTTAACAGTGGCTGGTGAGTTGCCAAGCTTCGAAACATTTGGACTTAGAAATATATCAAAAATAAACGATACTGCATATTTAGCTACATTAATACGTGATTTACTGATATCAGATAATAGAATTGTTGATGTCAATAATATACAGATTGAAATAGAGAAAGATAAAGTAAATGTTAGTATGGATATAAAAACAGTGCTTAATAACATCTTAACGTTTAGAGCACCATACCCGATTTAAAAATATTTCTTAAAAATAGACAACAAAATGATATATAATATATAATAATAGGAGTTATTATGCCAAGATTTACACCGAGGCTACCACTACCAGTATTGAGAGACTTGCTGAGTAAGGTAGTAAATAGAACAGATTTAAACGATGTTAATGTCGGGTCTTCTCTTTTTGCACTAATGAATGCAGTTGCTCACGAAATATCTAATACTGAAGGTAGGATGTTTAATCTTCGTCAGAGTTATGCTGTAGAAAATGCAAGTGGCTCAGACTTAGATGCTCGTGTTGCAGAACTACCACCTATTGGGATTGCAAGAAAACGTGGCACAAGTGCAAGTGGTAGTGTCTTAAAGATTACATTACGGCAAGCATTTAATACAATCACAACAGTGCCAGCAGGTAGCACCGTAGGTTCATCAGAAGATGGCACCGTTTATACTATTGTCCAAGACATTGTGTTTAATGCATTAGAAACAGAAAAGCAAAACGTAGCCATCGTCTGTAATACAACAGGAGCCGTAGGTAATGCAGCAACTGGAGTTATTGACCAACTTATCTCAATGCCGGGTGAAGTATTATCAGTATCAAACGAAGCTCCATTAGTAAATGGTATAGAAGAAGAAAACGACCAAAGTCTAAGAGATAGAGCTTTACGTTATCTTAACTCTATGGGTAGAACAAGCACATCAGCTTTAGAATACTTGGCAACTTCTTTTATTGACAGTAATAATACTTCTTATCCTTTTGCAGCAGTTTTCGAAGATGTATCCAAACCTGGACTTTGTGAGCTGATAGTTGATGATGGTAGTGGCGAATATAACTCTAAAAAGGCAGGATTTGGTGTCTCATTTAGAGCTCCTGCAGGTGGAGCAAACTTTGTTACATTCGAAGGGCCAGCAGTTAAATCTACATTTGAGCACGAATTTGATTTTACCATTAGAGATAGTGCTGGACAACCTAAAACAGATGCTTTCGGCAATGAAAGAACTTACGCAGGTGAGTATACTGTCATACCAGAGAGAGGTATAATCTTCTTCGAGGATGGAGTATTGCAAGAAGGTGATGTTTTTAGAATGTTGCCATACGATATATTCGATGGATTTATTAAAGACTTACAGAATGAAATAGAAGGTAATGTAAATAGAGGTAATATTTTACGTGGATGGAGAGCAGCTGGCACAAGAGTTAGAGTTTTACCACCACGAAAAGAAGACTTAACATTTGATATTGCTATCAGGCCAATAAACCCAGGCAACATAAACTTAAACGCACTTTTTGAGCAAATAAGTGAAGAAGCTATCAACTTTGTAAATCAACTAGCTCCTGGACAGCCTTTCTTAACTTCACAACTGATAAGGCAGCTATTAAATACGCAACCTATCATTTCAGCAAATATTCTTGTGTTTGGTCAACAAGGTGCTTGCTCACTACTTGAGGATAGATATCCTTCTTCTAACAGGGTTGTTTTTAGAACTAACAGCAATCTCATATCAGTTTCAAACATATAGGAGTTATAAATGAAAAACAAGATAAATTTTGAGTCTCTTCAAAGACTTGATAAAGTTGATGCAAACGATTTACAAGAAAATATCTACTCACAAGTAGAAGACCTAACACAAGGGATGTTTAGAAGTGGTATTCACGGTATCGCTTCTACTGCAACTAAGTTAGATAATGCTAAACGCAATGGTATGCACGGTCCTATTATACCTATACCAAGTGTTGCTATCGACCAAGCTAACGGTTTATTTACGATAAATGATGACTTTGCAGTTGTAGAAAGAAATACTGGAGACGTTATTACATTTGATGCTACTGATAGAGCAGAAGGTCATCACGTAATAAGCACTGCTACTGCACAAGCAACTGTTGATGCAGATGGGACTATTGCCCGACAAAATGATATTGAAAGTGGTGGATTATTTACTGCTTTAGCTATATTTGCATATCCAGTTGTTGATACTAAAACAGAGCCACGAAACTTCTTTGATGTAGGTAGTAATGCAACTGTAAGCCAAAATACAACCACAAGAAACAGAACAAGACTAAGTTTATTTGCTGATATTTATGAAGCACGTAAAAACATTACAGATGAAAATGGCAACTATCCTACACTTATAGGTAAATGGGAGTTTGGGCGCAATGAAGATGGCATTCGAACTGATACTGGTGGAGGCAACTTTACTCTTAATCCAGTAGTCCAATGGGCAACTTCAGCAGGATGGATATCTAACCTTGTATGGAACTGGGTATTACCTGACACACTTAACGTAATGAATACAACAACTCATACAGATAGGTCTTTACCCAACTCAGGCAAACTACCTAATACTATTACAGAGCCTCAACAGTTAAGAGCAATGGATAGCGGCTCAACAACTCACGACCTGCGCTTAATGTTTAAACATATTGAAAGACTTATCGATAGAATACAAGTTGCAGGCGCAAGCGACCCAACAACTACAGATTTAGGCATCACTAACAACCCACAGATTGATGATAGCAACCAAGTTGTTGACCAATTTGGAGTTTTAACCGGCACTCAAAAGCTAACTAATAACTCTTTACACGCAGAACATCCTCCATATTCTTTAAGAGGTCTAAAAAGATTTATTGATGTTCACGAAAGCAATAGACCTATAACATCATCCGTTTCAGTAGAGTTCCTAAAATATACAACAGATACATCGGCATTTACTGATGGTGTGGCAAGAAGCACAACTAAATCAGTCCAGATTGGGCCAAGTGGTGAATTTGCTTGTGGAGTTTTATATGACTTCTATGATGTATATACAAGCTCACTCGGTGTGGCATCTCCTTCATCATCAGATGCTCAAATGGCAGTTGGTAATGCAACAGCTTCTGCGACTACTGGCGTTTTAGAGAATACAAGTCAAGTTGCATCAAGCACTGCTGCAAACTTAGTTAAAGTATTTAGAAATGCGATAATAACAATACCTGATGAATATGCTGGATATAATGTTGTAGGACTAAGTATTAACTTCTTTGCACGAGCAACAGCAACTACAACTACGTTTTGGGGTATCGGTATGCAAGCTGTTGGTCCTTTACAAGCTATGCTTATAACAGATGATGATGATGCACTCGACGGTGATGCATCTGGGTTTAATACCGGACGACCTGGCAGTGAAGCTTTAACTCAAGTTAAGTCAATAGGATATACTGATAATCAAGGCAATAAAGCTACAGTAAATGGCATTAGACTACTATTAGGGCCTAACGCTAATTTTATATCTGCCTTATCTACAGTTAACACAACAGGTTATGGATTTAATATCTCCTTAACTCTAAGAAACAATAACACATTAGCAATCTAAGGAGACAAACAGATGGCAATCACAGTATCACTAAACAGTAATGAATTTACGATAAACCAAGATGACTTAAACCAAAATATAACAATGACAGGCACTGCAGCAGATACCTCAGAACCGGGGAGAGATGCTGATAACTTTGTTTATTCTTGGACTATTATCGACATACCAGCAGCCAGCAACTTCGCGCTTTCTGCAAATGTAGGAAGAACAGTAACAGGCATTATGGACGTGTGGGGAACGATTAGAGTTTTCTGTGTTGCCACTAATCCTGATACTAATGAAACATCAGAAGCAGACCCACTATTAGCTCCTACATCAGCATTTGTTGATATCAAGGTAAGGCATAGTCCAACACTCCTACAGAAACCTGCCAGAAGTCAAAGAAACTGGCACGATGAATACTATACATTAGTTGATTATGTTGCAAACATTGATACATCAGCTACAGTTAATGCATCCGGAGTATCTGACGCAGACCCAACTACAAGAATTGAGGGTGTTGTTGAGTTAGCATCTATTAAAGATGTTGCTGAAGTAAGGAGTTATGATACAAATACATTCACATTAGCACAGTATAATGCAGGATTAGCACCAACATATGCTATTAGACCTACTGCATTACAAGCTGCTATTTTAGATAGCACTTCTTTAGGTATCCCAGGAGTTGATGCTGGAGGAACAAATGTATTAGCACAGTCTATAGAAGCAAGAGCCATTTTAGGCATCGCAAGGCAACCTATCAGCATTCATAGTGATGTAAACTATACTCGCGGTATAAATGATGGAGATAGACTACGTTGGGATAATGCAAACAGTTATTGGAAACCTTATCAGCATCAAAGATTTGATACAGGTCTTATCTTAAATGCTGCAGATGAAGCTTTTACGCCTACAGCAAATAATGGTGCAGTAGGTGAGATATTATGGACTAAGTTAGATAATACTTATGCAAGGTTAGGATATGATGTTGATAATAACTACCTCGAAGTAGGCGACATTTTAGCATTTGCTCCTGACTCAAATAAAGGCATAGATTTAGGCACAGAAAATCAAAGATGGAATGAGTTATACCTTGCAGGGGGCTCAATAGATATGGAAAACGGTGTTATTTCTATGGGCTCTGGCGGTGTAATGAGTATTACCGAAAGCAGCACAACTAAAGAAGTCCCATCGATTACAGGCTCTAAGGTTACTAACGGATTTGTTAAATGGAATGGCACAAACTTTGTGACCGAAACCCTTACGGGAGCAGAAGGTGATATTACTGCTGTTGTAGCAGGCACAGGTCTAACTGGAGGAGGAACAGCAGGCTCGGTTACTTTAGTAGTGCAAGATATTGATACAACTCACATCAGTGCAGCAGCTTTACAG
>Ga0208791_1001173_pt1 | contig 9993 bp, 4 predicted proteins | sample 11_taG_FD_184084 | JGI IMG/M metagenome (GOLD analysis project Ga0208791, IMG submission 184084) | Marine viral communities from the Subarctic Pacific Ocean - 11_ETSP_OMZ_AT15265 metaG (SPAdes) (version 2) | ecosystem: Environmental > Aquatic > Marine > Oceanic | place: Pacific Ocean | collected...
TTCACCACCTTCAGCTTCGTGTATTCTACCACCAACTCTAAATTTAACACCACCATTAGCGTGTGAGTTGCCTTGAAACATACCACCTCTTGTAAGTCCGCCTTGTTCAAATTTAACATCTGTTGATGTGTTTTGAGAGCCTTCACCACTCTTGCCGCTACCACCGCCAAATCCACCTATGGTTTGTGCAAGTATAGAAGCAACAGACAATGCTGTTCCTATTTTTGCTTTTGCAATTAAAGGTGTATACATAGCTACTCCTGTACCTATAAGTTTAGCTTCTTGATTTGCCATAGCTAATTTATAGGCAGCAATTTCTTTTTGACCGCTAATTATAACTCCTGCAACAGCAGCTCCTTGCTCTACAATAAATGCTGCTTTAGATAATGCAGAGCCTTCTTCAGCTAAAGAACCAATAATTGAAGCTCCTTTAGCAACAGCTTGTACCTTAGCTATCTCTAAAGCCTCCTTAGCTTCTTTTTCAGAATTATAAGCCTTTATCTTTTCTGCTACCAAATCTTTTTCAAGGTTTAATTCAAACTGAGCTTGTTGAGCTTTTACAGCAAGATATTCATCAGTCCCAACTTCTAGGTTTGCTAGTCTATTATCGAAGTATTCTCTTTCTATATTTAATAAAGTTTCTTTAAGAGCTTCAGATTTAATCACTTGTCCTAGTTCATCATCCTCTCTTACTTCTTTAAACTCATCTAAAAATAACTTACTTATTCTTAACAAGCTTTCATTCTTTAATTTTTCTGCATTAATTATGTTTTTAGTATCATCAAGACCTTCTCTAATTTTTTGAAGCTCTTCTAATCTTTTAAAAGAAAGATTTAATTTTATTTTGAAATCTTCTATCTGAGCATCAAAGAATTGTTTAAGCTGAGGTTCTTCTTCTCCCGCAGTATGAAGCTCCATAATTTGGTCTTTGAAGAATCTAACAAAGTTTACTAAATCTGTTTCAGAGAAAGTTTTAAGTTTGCTTTTAAAGGTTTCAAGAACTTCTGCATCACTAGCAAAAACATCTCTCAATGTTCCGTCTTTCATTTCTTGTCTAACAAGCTTATTTTCTTTTAAGAAATCTTGATAAACTTTTGCACTCAACAACTCTCTTTCTCTTTCCAACTCATCATTAAGCTCTCTTTGAGCATCAGCAGCATCCTCTGTTCTATCTCTAAACACCAACAATGAAGCTGCAGCGGCTGTAAGTAAACCAACTATAAGACCTATTGGATTTCTTTTTAATAAAACATTAAATATTCTTAACTGTCTATTAGCAAATGTTTGAGCTGTGGTATATGCGTTTACAGCAAATGTTTTGCCCTTCAGGGCTATTGTCATAGTCGTTATAGATATAGCTGCAACCTTTATTATGTTAACCAAAGCCAATACCGAGTTTGTAAAACCATCTACAAACTTATTGTCAGTAGCTAACTTATTAAAGAATAAAGCTAATCTATCAAGACTTTCTTTTAGCGCATTTCCTAATCCTGACTCACCAACCAAAGCTATATATATACCATCAAGAGCCGACCTAAACCTTAAACTAGCACCCTCTAGTGTATCTCCAATAATAGCAGCCATATCAGAAGCTGCTCCTGAAGAATCTCTATATGCAGCGGTTTGCTCTTCTATCTTGTCGATATGCTTTATCATATTAGCAATAGCATTTACCTGCCTAACATCAACAATCTTTAGCATTTTTTCGACATTAACACCCTCATCTCTCATTCGTCTAAACTCACGAACCATATCTTCAGATGAGTTAACTGTAAATCCAATAGACTTAGCTAAATCAGAGGAAGGGTCACCAAGCTTTAGGAATATGTTACGAAGAGATGTACCCGCAATAGAAGCCTCAATACCAGAATCAGTAAGAACACCCATAATTGCTGTTGTTTCTTCTAAGTCCATTCCTAGTAATGCCGCAACAGAAGAAACTTTTGTCATTGATGTTTGAAACTTCTCAAGAGTTAGTGCTGACTGTGTGAATGAAGAAGCCATAACATCAGCGACTCTCGCCCCCTCAGTAGCATCCAAACCAAATCCTCTGATTGTAGAACCAATAACTGTTGCTGTTCTAGCTAAGTCCTCACCCGTTGCTGTTGCAGTCAATAGAGCAGATTCCTGCACCTGTAATACTTCTGCTGCTGTAAAACCTAGCTTAGAAAAATTAAGCTGAAGCCCTGCTACTTGAGTTGCTGTAAAGAATGTTGAACGACCTAAATCCTCAGCAGACTTTTTTAGTTTGTCAAACTCCTCAGTACTTGCTCCCGATATAGCTTTTACTTTAGCCATCTCAAACTCAAAGTCTTTGAATGTTTCAACACCCTTGACTATTTGCTGTTGCATTAACTGAGTAACCTTTCTAAATCCATCAACAGCTAATTGAGCAATACCAAAAGCCTTAGCCATTTTTAATGTAAAGCTTCCTGCATTTTTGGAAGCCTTGTTCATTCCTTTTAACCCGTCTTGCGCTCTCTTATATTCTTGCCTTGCTTTTTTAAGATTAGCCTCGTTTTTAGCAAAGGCTTGTGCAGTAGAGTCGGTAATTTTTTTAGTGTCTTTATTCTGCTGTTTTAGTTCTTTAAGATTTTTAGAATAAAGCTCTATATTTTTTCTTAACTCTATTAACTCCTTGTTGCCCTTTATGGTAACCTGAATTAAAGTATTTACTTTTTTCGCCATTATATGTTTTTAATTATTGAATCCATAGATATATCTATCTCAACAGACATACCATTTACTATTTTTCTTTCTATACTTCTTTTTCTTGAACCGAAAGGTCTATTAACAAAACCCCTTCTCTTAGTGTTGCTTGACCATTTAAAAGCACCACTTGTAGGAGAGCCTTCACTCATCATCGCTTTAGCTATTGCAAATGCTAATGCTCTTCTTGGGTCTTTAGAGTTTTTTATCCTATCGCTTGTAGGAGCTATGTTTCTTTCGTCTATCCACTCCTGTATGGCATCTATATTTGGTAGTGAGTTAGGAAAAAACCCTTCATTTACATATTGAGCATACTCAACATCGTCTGCTATAACAAGTAAAGACATATTACCTCCAAACTCTTCTATCTCATACCTAATACTATCAGAAAGAGTTCCTGTGTTGTTGTGTCCTTGTCTGCTTAACTCACCTCTTATACCATCTACTAAATCATCTCCAATATCTCGAAGAATACTTCTCATCTGCTTTAAACTAATCTCTGCCATATTATCCTTTTGCTAATGATGCTTGTTTAATAATTGAGTTTTCTAAATCAACTAAATTAGTAGATATGTAATGATTATAAGCAGATATGTGATACAGAGAGCCATTGTATGTATCAGATGTTAATCCACCTATTATTCCAAACTGATTAAAAGAAAAGTCAGTTGTAGGCATAGTGTCAGTAGCAACCTGCACACCATTTTCTCTTATATACATTGTGCTTCCACTTCTTTGTAATGTTATCAATATCTTTTTGCTAGTGGGCTGCCAATATTCTGTTGATATACCAACAGCAACACTACTTGATGATGAAAAGCTAAGTATGTAAGATTTATTTCCTGATTCTCCTATTGAAAAATACATATCGTTATCATCACTCTTACCTAAGAATCTATGTTTCTTATGAACATTTGGAACTAACGGTATTGGCTCTACATACATAAATATTGTAAAATCTCCTGTAAGCGTTACACCATCACTAAAAATAAAGTGGTCTGTGTTATCATAATTAAAATATGCAGGAGAAACACCACTAACACCATTGCCTTTAAGACCAACGTCAGGTCTAAATGATGGGTTGGCTTGAGTTAACTGATTGTTGCTAAACGAAGCTAACCAAGTTTGTATATTATTTCCGCTAGTTATTTCAGCATAACCTTTCTTATAGTCAAACACAAACTCAGGGCTTACAACTGTGGCAGTTTCACCAACTATCTCTTGTACCGTTGATACTGCTTTTGTATTAGATGCAGCTTTTCTTTTTGCCAACCTAGCTTCAGGCGTTAAGTAAACATTATTTTTTTTACCAACTTCATCAAGCTCTATTGTATCATAAACTATTGGCTGCAATACACCATCAATAGTGGCATACACCTTATCTTTTAGCGTGTCTTGATTTATTAATCTAGGTCTATCTTTATCTCTTTTTATACTTCTCATTACATATTAAGATTTTCAACATCTATATCAACTGTTGTGTTAATGTCTGATTTACCAAGCAAGAAGTACTCTTGCAACTCTACTTTAGTTGATTGCTTATCGTGTGGTTTAAAATCAATTATTTTATTTAATCTATAATAAGAACCATCTATAAATATTAACTTTCTAAAATCAAGTTTAGATATGTCTATTTTACTTAAGTTTAAATACAACACTTTTACTCTAGGGTTTTGTTTTAACTGAGCAACCATTTTAGAGTAGTAGTTGTAAAACAATCCTCTTAGCTTTTGTTGACCTGATGATATGACAGTATTGTGATTTATATCAGAGAAAGACAAATTGTAATCAACATTTTCATATCCATTAGATATAACAACTTGAGAAAGATAACTTGTTGCGGGTGCGTGCCAAGCGGAACCATTAGTCCCATCATATTCAAGACTTGATTCAATATTATCAAAAGCAATAAACGATGCTTTATTCCAACTAAAGTCAGAAGATGAACCTCCTCCTGCTAAATTATCAGGGTCATAGTATTGCCATTGTCTTTTACCGTTAAAAGAAGAATAATAACCACCACCTTTTAATAGTATTCTTGCTCCTATATCAAATTCCTTCTCAGGTCTTTCAATAGCTCCTGTTACAGATAAATCTGTATCATCAGAAAAGTACATAGGAACTAAAGGACTTCTTTCTACGTGAGGATTGTATATATAATTCGGCTCATACCAATTAAATGTTGGTGAAAAGTAGCTGTTTTCTACTTTGTACTCTCCTGTTTGAAACTTACCACTTGTATCTGTTTCCTCGTAAGAACCCCAATCAACAGTATTTCTTTTGTTGTATTTATCTAACAATCCATCTCCACTAGCATCTTTGTATTTGAAAATAACTTTTGATTTTATGTCAAATAAAAACTCATCCTTTATTGCTTTGGAATAATCAACCTTTTCAGTCCAATTAACAGCGTTAGATGTCCCTTCATAAAAATGGTCGTAAGGCTCAATAAATACCGTTTTACTTATAGGGTCTGTTTCAAATTGAAGATTAAACATCTGAGCTAATCCTTTAACGAAATCAGACTGCTTACCCTTTGGAAGCATAGTGTGAATATTTTTTATATCCTCACCATTAAAAAAAGATGAGGTTTGCTCTATTTGCAAGAAGTTTTCTGCTATTGAGTTAAGTTTTAAAGAGCATCCCGTTGACTGAGTATTTATATATTGCTTTCTATGAACAAACTTAATAACAATACCAAACTTATCTCCTTCTGCTGCTTCAACAGGATTTTCTTGCTGAAAGTTAAAGGTATGTTCATATGTGCTGTCATCTGTATTAAAATTAGCTGTAACAATAGGTGTTATAGCGGTAGCTATTGTTTCAAAAGCACTTTCCGTATCATCATTAAGACCTGTAAATTTAACAATTGATGCTCTTACTCTATATTGTGCGTAGTTTACACTTCCGTTTATGGTTGTAGAGCTTTTGTCAACAGAAATACCAACAGTAGCTTTCATATTAAACAATCCACTACTTTGTGCAGCAACAACTAACCCATTCTTAACATTACCATCACTTGTATGTTGGTGTCCAAGCTGTGCATTACCATAATCATCTGTATCTAATCCTGATTGTGCAGGAGCATCATCCTCAAGAGTATCTGCTGACATAACATAAAACAATCCATCAATTTCTGTTGGTGTTGTAGAACTAGCTATTTGATATGTTTGATTTCCTATACTTCTAGTGTCTGTTATCAAAGAATGGTCATCATAATCTATGTGTAAAAGCTCCTCATCCTCACTTTGAAAAACCTTACCGAAAGAAACATCAGTAATATTAGTTGGTTTCTTAAATATTAATGGCATTATAAGATTCTTAAAAAAGTTGCTATCACAAAATGTTGAACTAACAGTATAACCTTGTGCTTGAAATATTTTATCCCAAACATTCTTTACAAAAACAGCAGGTATAAAGTCGCTATCCAAAGTGCTATCAGTAGTGTTATCTCCTTCTCCAATCGTTAGTAAAGGATATACTAGCTTATCGTGATTTTTAACATAACTAGGATATGTTGTTCTAGGATTTTCAAAAACCCAAGATGAACTAGAAATACTACCGTATGATGAATAAGCTGTTGAGCTGAATCTTAATTCATCAAGGTCTGCGTTTTTTATCTTGTCTGCCCAATCCATATTATCACCTAAGAAAAGACATTCATACTCCAACACATCAGTATTTTTGTATATTTGACTTACTCTTAGTTTACCATTCATTATCGGCAAGTGGTCTGCATATATTGTAGATGGCAAATCTTTTAATACATTTTTGCTATCTATATTTCCATCTTTGTATATATGATTAAAAAGTTTATTGTTATTCCTTGTAGCAGGAACTTTGAAAGTTTTACTAAAGCTACCATTTCTTGAATTAAAATCTCTAATATCAAAGTTTTGATAATTAAGCGACAAAGGAAAATCATCACTTGATGTAATATCAAGGTTGCCTAATACATTATCCGTAAAATCTCTTAGCTCAACTCTTATTTCTGCCATTATTCTATTGTTCTTTTAGCTTTGCTTTCTATATAATTTAAAGTACATCTCTGCAAGTTCTCGTTGTCAAATGTAGTAACACTAGCATCCTTGATAACAACAGGAACATAGTAGTTTCTATTAAGTGTAGAATACCAACCTTTAGAGTTAGGTATGTCTGTTTGATACTCTCTTACCACAATGTAATCTATTTGAGTAATACCCTTTACATCATCGTGATGAAGCAAAAACATTGGAGATATATATTCAATGCCATTATAAGCTGTTGATGGGTCGTTTATATTATTAGATTGAACAGCAGCAGTTGTAGAATGACCCGTTACATAACCTCTAAATGTTTCAAACTCATCATTAGCACTTTGGTCGTATTGGTCTAGCGTAACATAGTGTGCATTACCAAAACTATCAGAACCACCTGTGCTTATCTTTGTTGTTTTGTCGGCAGCATAACCTGTAAATCCAACATAGTCAATTCCACTACCATTACCACTACTTTTTATTCTTACCTCTATCTCATATATGCTTTTTGGATTGTACTTAATGAATTTTTTGCTTGATGCCCAAATTGTGTCATTACCTGAATCTATTGGTTCTGTTTCTGAAGCAGGAAGGTTATCACCCTTTCTATAAGTTCTTGTTCCTGTGATATGACCATCAGACGTATTAAAAGCAGCATCAGTAGTAAAATCGCCCTCAACAGCGTTCCAATTATCAGTAATGTTAGATACAGCAGAATAACCACTCCAATCCTCTCTAAACACTTCTTTACCTACCCAACCTTTCTCTATCCATACATTTGGTGAAGCTAATAAATCCTCAAACATATCTTGCTCTGCAATTCCGTAAGGTCTTGATATTGCTGTTCCTTCCTTAACAGCCTTTACCTTTGACTTTCTAACAGATTGGTATTTATCATCAGTAAGACCTGCCACTCTAGGAACAGTAGCTCCGTAAGTTACAGGAGAACTCGCAAGATGATAAGGCGGTAAATCTCCTTGAAGAACATTTGTGTCGCTTGTAGAGCCGCCTAATTGACCTCTAAACTGAGGGTATATGCTTTGTTCATACGACTTAGAAGATATATTTATTCCTTCTGTAAAAGCACCATCGAATGTGTAGCTATCAATACCACCTAATCTGTTTTGCCAATGAAATCTAACGCCATTAACTCTTTGTCTAGTGTGGTCTATATAATATGTAATATTCTCACCTATTCTATTTCCCGATGTATCTTCTGTATATACCGTATAACTACCCACATTCGAGAAGTCAGTTAGTGCTTCAGAATTAAACCATTGTGCATCGGGAGTTTCTTTTATGTTTCTTGTTCCAACACCAACTTGAACTACCGATACTGTTGGATTTACAACTCCTGATGATATATTTGCAAAAGAGTTAAGCTGCGCACCCGTATTACCACTACCATCAGTTGTATTATCTATTGTAATAACATAATCCGTTCCTGCTGAGTTAGTTATTTCGTTACCGTTAAAGTCATTAAGTCTAACTTTTACTCTAGGATGGTCTGAATCATTGTCGTGATAAACAAAAGACAAATACTCACATTCATCGTGACCTATTATTCTATAATTAGTTGGTTTTGTTGTAAGATACTTTTGCCTATTCTTTTCGTATTCAGCATCACAGCTATGCTTATATAGGACATCCAATAAGTTTCCTTGCACTTGTGCTGATGTTCCATCCAACAATTCGTTACCTATAGCTAAGAAATGTTCTTCCTCGTGTAATAGAGCTGAGTTTACAGCAGTTACATCACCATCATCTTTTTCTGAAGATGCATCACTTGTTGTTAGAACGCCATCTATTATTTCCTCTAAGAAAAACTCAACTTTAAATAATTGAAATGTATTCAAAGACATCTGACCCATAGTAATATCCCTTCTAACATTATTACTTGTATCTTGAGTACAAGGTCTTAAATCGTAAGAAACAAAATCTCTTAATATGCTTGACACATCTATTGTGTAATAAAGGTAAGTCGTGTTAGGACTTTCTGTATCAGCATAGTTAGGAATATCTATACTTGGCTGAACTCTAATATCAACCCTACGAGAAGTGTCTAATGTTTCATCAATTTTTCTTGGTATTATAGACACCTTACAACTAGGATATTTATCTCTATCGGTAGAATCTACCATAGCGGTAAACTTTATAGGACTATAAACACTTTGAACTGTGTTTTCAGGTTGGTCTATTAAATTTAAGTTAGCCATTATATGTTGTATTTATGTTTTAAGTAATATGATACGGTATGAACCTCATCTCCTGTAAGTTTCTTGTTAAATATTATAATCTCTTGCACCTTGCCATCAAAGAAGTTGGTAGGAACGGAATTGTTCTCAGCCCCCAACAATATAGGATTGCTGTTGCCAAAGTCAACATTATCATAATCAGACTCATTGGTAGTGTTTTGCAACTGACCATTGAGATATGTTTTTATCTTATGGTTTTCAAGACTAACCACCCTTACTGCTATTGCTGATGATGCACTTGATGTATCTGTGTGTGTTATGCTATCTCCACCACCATCTGTTGCTGTAAAAGAAAACTTTCCTGATGTTGTAGATAGTTTGAAGTTAGGATTAGAACCAACATTCTTACTTAGTAATATATCACCATCTGCATCAGATGTTGCAACATAAGCTACCGTAAACTCACTATTCAACCCATTGACAGTTCCATCAATACTATTGTTGTCGCAAGATAAGAATGTAGTCGTTCCGTTGAAATCAATGAATGGATAGTTGTTTGTAGAGTTCTCATATCTGTATGTAGGCTGTTTTAGTGAGGCAGACTGCGAGAAGTGGTTTGCGTTGGCACTTTGGTCTTTCCAAGATGTTACCACCTCATTACCACCAAAGAAATGCGTTTTAACGCCCATATCTGCTCTTAGCCACACTTTTGGCGATAAGTCAGCTATTCTATCATCTCCAACACTTGTAAGGCTGTGAGAGAAGGCATTTAAAGTAAAAGTAAGCCTGACTTGTATCAACTTGTCGTTATATAGTTCTTTTTCTCGTTCAACTGATATACTGTCAGGACTTAAAATTACCTCTTTGTTTGTGTAGCTATCTAACACTCTTTGTAGCCAAGTCAATGCTTCTTGCTCTAATAAGCTGAATACCACATCAAGCGAACCTGCTTGGTTTTGGTAGTATGGCTTAACGACTAGGCACTCGAAAGTGTATTCCTCTTGCACATCGCCTTCCGTAGCAGGAAGTTCAGATGTTGGTGGTAAGACAACAAGTAATGGATAGTCATTGTT
>Ga0208791_1001174_pt1 | contig 9993 bp, 10 predicted proteins | sample 11_taG_FD_184084 | JGI IMG/M metagenome (GOLD analysis project Ga0208791, IMG submission 184084) | Marine viral communities from the Subarctic Pacific Ocean - 11_ETSP_OMZ_AT15265 metaG (SPAdes) (version 2) | ecosystem: Environmental > Aquatic > Marine > Oceanic | place: Pacific Ocean | collected...
TCTACTGCATAATCTTTTATATTAATCCTTGCTGTATTTATTATACCATTTTTAGAAGAATCATTATCATAAAAATTGTGATTACCCTGTGCTACATATTTTATAATATCATTAGCAGCTGTCCCAGTATTTTTTATTTGTATAAATGTAGCACTTGTTGGAACACCAACCGATTCGTTGTATGCAACTAAATCAATTCGCTCCCGTGCATAATTAGAAATAGTTTTCCAGTATTTTTTTAAATTTGTTGTATCATGATATCCTAATAATAAATTTTTTGTATTATCTATAGAAGAATGAATATTGTATGTCGTTCCTGAAATTACAGAATCTGTCCTTTGGTCAAATAAAACATTATCAATTGTAGTTTGACCTCGAAGTATAGTTGTTTCTGTGACGTCTAAACCTGCGAATGTTACGGAGTTAGTTGTTGCTACTGGCTGTCCTATATTAATTTGGTTACTACCATTAATAGTAACACCAGTACCTCCTGTATAAGTTGTATCTGTTTGGTCTGCCCAACTTACAGAACTACCAGACCCGTTACTAACTATTACTTGACCTGTATTTCCGAAATTTGAACCACCGATTCCAATAGCACCTTTGTTATTAATTCTTAATTTTTCTGTAACTGAACCATTATCAACCTTTGTATAAAACGCTAATGAACCTCCATTTGTCCCTTCTCCAAGTCCATCAACTTCTGCGTGTTCATGGTCATTTTGTTTATCGTAGAATATAACTCTACCTCGTTGCGCACCTCCAGTATCTAACTGAATATTACCATCTAACTCAAGGTCTTCCTCAGGATTTACAACACCTATACCAACTCTACCATCACTTGTTATTGTTATTCCATTAGTATAAGCAATACCTCTTGTTGTCAAATGCATTCTTTGTTTTGTAGTATCAAAAATTTCAGTCTCAATAGAACCTGCGAGTATACTTAAAACACTGCCTGGGATAAATGTTTTTAATGATGTGCTTGTATTTAATACAGATGTTTCTATCATATTTGTTTGAGTAGTAACACCACCTACAACTTTTATTAAATAATTATCAGTAATACCTGCCCCATCTAAATAAGTAGGTGCAAAATTAATAAAATTACTTCCGTTGTATTTAATTAAATCTCCATTTGTTAAAGAAGTAAAATTAACATTTGTTAAATCATTATCAAGAGCAATTTTAGTATTTACGAAGACACTTCCATTATATCTTAAAAGGTCACCTGTTGTAACACTTGTTAAAGTCACATCTCCCAGTTCATCTAATGAGTCTATTCTATCGGAATTCTCCCATTTATTATTACTACTATTGTATTTTAATACTTCATTATTTTGTAAAGAAGTAATATTCACATTATCTAAATCACCTAAATTAAATGTATCAGTTTCCCATTTTTGACTTACTGAATTATAACGTAGAATGTCACCATTATTTAAAGCAGGAATATTTGTATCTGCTAATTCTGTTAAATTTACAAAATTATTAACCCATATACTACCATTATATTTTAGAACTTGATTATTACTTGACCCTGTTAAAGTTACATCTGTTAGTTCATTTAATGTATCTGTATTATTTTGATTTTCCCATTTACTACTTGTTGAATTATAACGCAACACTTCACCATTTTGTAAAGAGGTTATATTCACGTCTTGTATAGTATTTAGATTTAATATGTTATTTTCCCAATTACCATTCGCAGCGTTGTATTGTAATATCTCCTTATCAGCAGTCAATAATAAACTTACATTTTTAAGGTTTTCTATATTACTCGGTGTATTAATCCATTTACTACTTGTGCTGTCATATAATAAAAAATCTTTATTAGCAACTGAAGAAATATTAGTATCACTTAAATTATTTAATGTATCTAAATCTACTAATAAGTTATTTTCCCATTTACCACTTGTTGTATTATAAATTAAAGATGATCCATTTGTTATAGGAGTTGTAATATTAGTATCTGTTAAAGTATTAATACTTTCTGTTCCAATAGTAGTTTGATTTTCCCACTTCTCACTCGTTGAGTTATATTTTAATACTTCTCCATTTGCTAAATTAGTTAATTCTACATCTGTTAATTCAGATATATTTCTTGCTCCTATTTGGTCTTCACCATAATCCATATTATCATAAGGAAGAACCATTATGTATTACTATTATATATAGATATTATTTTATTTATTTTAAAACTTTAAAAAAAATTGATAAAAAAAGATATAAAAAAATAATAAAAGATATATATATAAATGCCTGACTACAATAACGCTAAAATTTATAAATTATGGTCGCCAGAAGGAGATGATATTTATATAGGTTCTACTACTAAATATTTATCAACAAGAAAAGCACAGCATAAATACGAATATGAAAATAGAGAACACCCACACTGTAGGTCAAAAATTCTATATGAAAAATATAATGATGTTCGTATAGAATTATTAGAATGCTTCCCTTGTGAAAATAAAGATGAATTAAACAAGAAAGAAAATGAGTATATAAGAAGTAATAAATGTGTTAATATAAGACAAGAAGGTAGAACAGATAAAGAATGGTATGAAGATAATAAAGAAAGTCATAAATTATGGAAGAAAAATTATTATGAAGAAAATAAAGAAAAGCAACTCACAAAAGCAGCAGAATTATATGTCTGTGAATGTGGTAAAGAATTGACAATAGGAAAAAAAGCACGACACGAAAGAACTAAAATACATCAAGATTACCTAACCAGGCAAGTTTCCTAAAACATTAACCAAATCTTGATTAAAACTACCTGCAATAGGCATTATGGGTAGGTCAATTGGTTTGTCTGAGTCACTCGCTAATCCTAATTGTTGGTGTCTTGCGTAGCCTTGATTTGGATACATCCAACCATTCTTTTCTGTTTCAGGTCTGCCATAAGTTACTGCTTCAGGTTGTCCCTTAACAGGTAATACTTGTTTTAAAGTGCTTCTAAATATTGTATCATCAAATTCTGTTGGAAGTTTTCCTACAGGTGTAAAGTAACCTGGTGTAGGATTTCTAACATTATTATTTTTAATGCCCTCAAACATATTAGTTCGTGGTGAGTAGTCAAAATAACTAAATTCTGTTGCCCCTTTGTTCGGTTTTATACCAGCGTATAATCCAGGATCCATATTTATTATTATATAATAAGAAAATAATAATAAATTAATTTTTTTTATAATTAAATGTTATTTCAAGCTACTACCTCTATCGCCCGTCCAGACCCAAGACGCAATTCCGCTGTGCATTCTGCTATCATCATTAGGTTACATGAGGCAATATTTTCAGTGGTGAGCGAACCCATTGCACTGACACTTCTAGTGTCTAAACCAGAGGCTAATCTATTAAAGTCACTATCAGGAAGACAGAAACGATAGCACTGCACAAAGAAATCATTGCGATATTGGTCTAAAGTCATCTTGTGGTTCTTGTCATAAGTATCAACGGCATTCATAGACATAGCATATGCTTCAGGTGTAGTCATACGATAAGCAGGAATATTAGCACTATTGACTTGTAACTGGAAGTAAGCAGGAACTGATGCTGATGATTCTATTTCTTTAAATTTAAAGTAATTGCTAATGTAGCGTTCTTTGTTAGTATCAAATACACCACCAATGTCATATTGTGGCCGGCCTATATCGATATCAGCTGCAGTTTGACCTGCTGTATCATCAAGGAAAGCACCTGCCTTTTTGTATCCATTTACAATTACAGGGGCAGATTTAGTAGAGTAATTTGTAGGACGATACGCTAACCATAGTCGGTCCCAAGAGGCACTATTTACATTAAAGCGTGAAGTGCCAGAGTGTGTAGATACAAAGGTGTAATAATTTTTAAAGGGCATAGATAGGTAACCTACCGATGCGATACGCTGTTCAACTCATTAAACCGATTTATCTAAATAGATAAACCCTCTATGCTTCCCTGCCTTCAATTTTCAATCCAGCAAATCACATAAAGCATCACTCACCAAAAAGGTTTATGATGGACAGACTGAACATTAAGCATTCATATCCTAAAAGGACTTAGAATACCGACAAGTGACCCAGTCGTTAGCGACCCCAGCAATCAGTTTCCTTAATTGCGTAGCCGACGGTCTTATCCATATATCCAGCGAAAATATATGAACTTTGACCGTTTTCACTCGTCTTGCCTGTTAGGTCTATTAGACCATAGGTGAGGACTGTCATCCCCTTACCACGCATTACCACTTACCATAAAGGCAGATCGATAATACGCCGACTAGATGCTACCAAGGTGGTGTGTTAATTCACACGCTCCAACGGATGCTCACGCACCCACCTGCACCTGTTCCAGACAGTTGATTTTTATCTGGTCTAAAACTGATGTTGCCATACCAAGAACCTCGCACTGAAGGGTCATTTGGGATAGGGTGTATGTAGGATTACCTGAACCAGTTTTATCAAAATTATTTGCAGTTCCACCAGTGCCGTCAGGTAAAACACGACCTTCGCTGATAGGGCAAACTGTATCATCAGCAAGTGTAATTTCTAAAGTAATTTGTGGCATTACGTTAAACCGATTTATCTAAATAGATAAACCCTCTATGCTTCCCTACCTTCAATTTTCAATCCAGTAAATCACATAGAGCATCACTCACCAAGAAGGTTTATGATGGACAGACTGAACATTAAGCATTCATATCCTAAAAGGACTTAGAATACCGACAAGTGACCCAGTCGTTAGCGACCCCAGATATAAGTTTCCCTATATCGTAGCCGACGGTCTTGTCCGCTTTCACGAATTTTGACCGTTTTCACTCGTCTTGCCTGTTAGGTCTATTAGACCATAGGTGAGGACTGTCATCCCCTTACCACGCATTACCACTTACCATAAAGGCAGACCGATAATACGCCGACTAGATGCTACCAAGGTGGTGTGTTAATTCACACGCTCCAAAGGATGCTCACGCACCCACCTGCACCTGTTCTGGACTATTTAAACAAATTAATCCAGTATCAATAATAGAAGGTTCTAATGAACCAAGTAGACCTTCCCAGTTGTCGATACAGAATGCTTCGGTGCCGTCTGTGGAGTATGCTTCGGGGTCGGTATTACCAAATGTAGCACCATTGTGGTAAGATGTAGCACGGACAATTTCTGGGTGTCCTAGTGTAGAACCACATTTAGAACCTTGTAGGGCAGCTTTAGCGTGTTTTAATACATTGTATCCCTGAAAACCATTTTGGACTAAAACACCACCCATATAAACAGAGCAGCGCTCTATGTAAGAAGAAACATCATTTGACATCGATGCACCAGCACCAGCAGTAACACAATTAAACATTAATCTTATTCCACCATTAATTCGTAAGAGGGTATTACTAGGTAATTCAAATCTTACAATTTTACCTGATGTTTGATTACCATCAGTTTGAGGATGCACTTTAAAGTGAGATACACTTACGCCCTGAAGGCGCTGCATAAAGTAGGAAACATTACTTGGAAGAACTCCTGCCATCTTTTTATATAATATAACAAAGATAAAAAAAATTAATTAAAATAAAAAATTAAAATTTAATTAATTTATATTCATTTTAAAAAAAATTAATTCCTAAATAATTTAATGTTTCGGTTTGCCGTAATCTTGCCATACATAAGTTGATTGTGCTTTTCTTGCCGGTAATGGTGGAGCAATACCTTCACTTTCTAATTTTACTGGACTTCTATTTTTAACTATATCTACACGAATTACTGCGGTAAAAAATAAATTACCTGTTTTATTTTGTAAATTACTCTCAAAATCTAAACTATTATCAGTAAGTCCTGCCGCTGTTCCTAAATCTCTTTGTGTAGATGTTCTACCTAATTTTCTTCCTTTACTATCTGTTAAAGTAAGTCTTAAATTTGCTAATTTTCTTTGTTGTAAATTCATAAAATATTCTTCACCAGTATTGCTTTCATAATTGATATACTCAACATCCTTAAATAACTTGGCAAAGATGTCACTATTAATTATATCACTATTATAACGTCCTCTATCATTTGATAATACAGACATTTCTAAACCTGATTGAGCATTGTTACAACGGAGATATACATAAGGGTCACTTAAACGTTGCATTGGAAAATATCCCTGAACTCTAATAGTAGTTGCCCCCGCTGTTAATCCAGTAATTTTTAAACTACTAAATGTTGTATCTGTTGCGTCATCTTGACGATTACCCCCTAAAATAACACTACTTTCACCTTCTGCTTCTAAACACTGAATTTTTAAATCGGTAATTCCGTGAGCGATTGTAGAACCACTACCATTTTTAGCAGTTAATGTAATGTCTAAAAGTCGGTCATCAGTAGCACTCATAGTAGTAGAACTGGGTAATATAGTAGTATTCTCAAATGTAGTTGCCGCACTTTTAGTTGCGAGGTATGTTCCTAAATTAGTAGCAAATGATGTAGCGATGTCTTTTAAATTTAAATAGTTTTTTCTATCAATATTTACTACATCTAAAAATGATGGAGTAGTTCCAGAAGCACCACGAACATTAAATCGTGAATTATTAATATTTACCATGTAAGTATTGTTAAACATAGTAAAATTTAAAAGTGATAATCTAATGTTTTCACCATCTCCACTTTCGATCGATTGCCCTTCAAAATGCACGTGGACATCATCACCTTTACTTTGTTGGTCACCTACTAAAGAGGATTTTTCACTATCAACAAAAATATTGAAACTATTCACTATTTCTTGTCCCTGAAATCTACTTCTCTGAAGACTCATATTTATTAATAGTAAATATTTTAATTTTCATTAATTTCTTTTTTTGCATATTTAAATGGTTCTTTTTCAACCTTTTCTTTTATAGCATCAATTTCTTCTTGTGTTTTATTTAAGCACATATCATATACTAACTCAGCATAATAAGTTGGAACATCAGGCCATAATTCGTGCATAGTTTTTAATGCTAATTGTTTTTCAGCAAGTTGGTCGTCGGTGTATTGATATGGGTTGTCATGTTTTTTTCTCTCAAAGCCGGGCACTTCCATTTATATATACTAAATATTTTATTTTTACATTTATTCTTCATAACTTTGTTCTTCATTTCTCATAGGTATAGGTTCTAAATGTTGCTTACCTGATGCGTGCCACGCTCGTTCTATAATACCTAACTGCTCTGGGTCATCTCTATAAATTTGATTTAATTTTGATTTTGCTTCTTCATCACTAATTTTAGTTGGTAATCCACCAGGCACTAAATAACTCATTAATGTTGGATAATCAGCGGGTTCTGCTATATTTGATAATGTTGCTCTCATTCTTGCACTTAAAAAACTTCTTGACCCTACTACCGATTGACTAAAAGCGTCTTGTCCTTGTTTTCTGGCGTATCTTCCTAATGATAAAGTTGCTGCTGCCTGAACTCCTCCTGCGTCTGTATCTGGTCTAAACATTGGTGCAGGTGTATAATTTGCTTTATTTCTTGCTTGGAATGATGTTTCTAAATGTGGCATTACATTATTAGAGCCAAGTTCTTGTCTGTAATTCATAATAGCTAAGAATTGAGATTCTTTCTCTCTACCAGCACTTCCAAATTGGCTAAAATTCTTGAGGTCATTAATAGGAAAGCGTGATACATCTGTAAATCTTTTTGTTCGTTTAGGAACTTTAATTCCTTTAAATATATTTTTTTGTAAATGTATAGGGTGTGTTAGTTCTTGTGAGCCTATATCCAAAGGTATCATTTCCGGATACCTAAATTTCACACTCTGGTCTGATAAAACGCCAGTTCTTGCCATACTTTATATAATATTAAATATTATTTTTTTCTTCAATTAATTTTATTTTAATTCTTCTGTTAGGATAAACTCATCAAATTTTCTACGGAAGCAACTTGGATGTTCTTTTTTCTTATGAAAATCAATAAATAGGAAGTCATAAGGTTCTCTTATTGCTGTATCATAAACTTTATAAAATGTTGTATCATCTACTTCACCACAACAACTTTCTGATATATCTTCAATTTCTTTTTTGTCTTTTGTTTTAAAAATTATGAGAGAAGTGCATTGATTACGGATTACACGATTTAAACCTCCTGTTTGTGCCTTATATGATTGTATCATAAAGAATAAACTGACACCAATAGCACCTCCATCTTTTAGACTTCCAACGTGTCTTGAGTAAGTAGATAATCCATTTAATTTTCTTGGTCTTGAATATATACCTGAACCCAACATATCGTCAAATATTACCGCTATTCTTGGTTTCTGTCCATTCCAGCGATGAGTTGGTCGCATAAAATGTCCTTCATCACTAAAAAATTGTAAAAGTAAATCATCATCCATATATTTTCCTTCTTTTAAGTCTATCATTAATTTATTATATCTTTTAAGTTCTTCTTTGTATCTCTCTAAATCTTCTGCTTCTCCTTTTACTATATCTTTTATTTTATCAATAACACTTGGGTCATCTACATCCTCAAAAGTATGCTCTATTTTTAATCTATCCATAAGTTCTTTATTAGAATTCATAGTTGGACTAACAGCTATACAATAATCAAATTTCATTCTCTCAATAAGATTAATTATAGCAGTTGATTTGCCTGATGCTCTTTTACCTACAGCAACGCAAACTTGGTGCATCTTTGGCATAAATGTATCTGTTGTGTATAATCCTGATTCACTTTTAGGTGGTATAATTTCTAAATTTTTGACTTTTGATGTCTTCATATTAATATACACTAATATAATAATATAAAAAAAATTTTAATAATGTCTTCTCATTAAATTATTATTCATAAAACCACCAGAAAACATACTTTCATATTGACTTTTTAATAATCTTTGTTGTGGTGTTAGTTCAGGTCTTGGTGGTCTTGGTGGTTCAGGTGGTGGTAGTTCCATTTGATGTTCTGGTTCTTTAACTGGTTCTACAACGGGTAGTTCTTTCTTTTTTCTAGATACTCTTTTAACAAATACAACATTAGTATTAGGCTCAAATTCATCACTGTCTTCGCTTGATTGCTCGACAATTATTTTACTTTTCTTTTTACCTTTGGGTTTTGTTTTAGGTTTTTCTTTAACAATTTCTACTTCTTCATGTTCTTCTTCATGCTCTTCTTTAAGTTCTTTTTCTTGAGGTTCTTCTTTAAGTTCTTTTTTTATAATCTTTTCTTCTATAAGTGCTTCTCTTCTCTCTTCTACCTTTTTTTCTAATTTTTTTAATTGTCCTTCTCTTCTCATGGCATTTGCTTTCTCTCTTGCCTTTGCTAATCGTTCTAATGCTTCTGGTGATAATTGTTTTCTTGGTTTTCCATTCTTATTTAGTTTAGTGGGTTTAGAAGTTTCTGGATTTAATTGTTCTTCTACAGATGTTGGTTCTTGGATTTCTGATTCTTCTTCCATTTATAATAAACAAAGAAAATAAATTTAGAAAAAATAGAAATAATCTTTTCTAAATATATTATATAAAATGCCATCAAAGAGAGAATTATATGATAAATGTAAATCATTAGGTCTTAAAAATATATCTAAATTAAATAAAAAACAACTTGAAGATGCTTTGCTTATTCATGAAGCTAGTAATTGGTTTAATAACTTAATTGATTCTAGTTTTAATTTAAATACATTAGATCTATCGGGAAATATTACAATAATAAATCCTGAATAAAATATTTATTTTTAATTATATTATATAATATTCATATATTATATAATTTGTAGAAACACTTTGTTCTTACAAATAGGAACTACAAAATACTTGCTTTCTTTTCTTATGCTCTTATATTCTATTTATATATAGAATTATAAGACTATATATCTTCTTAAAATTATATATAAATATATATATATATATATACATGGTAAGTGTCACGCGTCACGCCACGCCACGCGATTTCAAAAGTTTGAAATTTTCAAGGAAAAAGGTTCTTCAACTTTTCAAAATTATTTTAAAGGTTGCCAAATAGCGTGACATGCGTGACAGCGTGACACTAATTATTCTTATGCTCTTAT
>Ga0208791_1001181_pt1 | contig 9944 bp, 10 predicted proteins | sample 11_taG_FD_184084 | JGI IMG/M metagenome (GOLD analysis project Ga0208791, IMG submission 184084) | Marine viral communities from the Subarctic Pacific Ocean - 11_ETSP_OMZ_AT15265 metaG (SPAdes) (version 2) | ecosystem: Environmental > Aquatic > Marine > Oceanic | place: Pacific Ocean | collected...
AGACTCCCGATGGACTCACGCATTAACTTGCGTGGGTCTTTTTTGTATTTAGTTCAATGGTATACTATTTATTTGTGATCACAAAATTACTAGAGTTAGATAATGGTTTAACATTAAACTAGTTTGTGAGGTGTATGCCGATTCGCTATCCTAGCGCACGTTTTTGTTCGTTTGTCAAGTCTTTTGTTAAAACCGATCACGTTTTGTTACAGTTTGTAACATTCGATCACTTTCTTTAAGGGAACCCTTGACATTCTGAGCGAATCATGCTAGGGGGCGTGTTAACACACTGTATATCCGAAAACAAAAAAAAGTAAGGATGTGACACAATGCCGCACAAAAGGGGTCTATCAAGCACGAAGTGCGTCGAGCTACGCTCTCATACTATACTACACGGAGTCATTACAACAGGGCAACACACAAGGACTTGACATGCGCTACCCACTTTAGTATACTACAACAAAAAAAGAATCATTAGATTTCAACTACTTGTAAAATAGTTGTAATACTTACCTTGCACTTTACGTATTTTAGACATTATATATACATAAGAGGCACTACTTAAGTTTCTCACTTACTGCTTACACAACTTACTGTTTATAGCTAGCTAGTTTGAGAAACGTAAGTATATACTTAAGTAGTAGCTATTCAGTTTTCCTTCCCAACCATGACGAACCTTTCCACTTAGTTGTATTAGATGTGGTCATGCCGATGGGTTGTATATTTTAAGAGAGATTTTTTATGATACCTGCTAAGAAGTATAGTGAAGTTATAGCTAAGAAAGTTGTAGCTGGTATAAAGAATGGTGTTGCAGTTAGAGACATACTTGGATCAATACAGAAGTATCAAGATGCACCTTCTAGCACAGCAACATTCTACAAGCTATATGGCAATCTAATAGCTGAGACTAAAGCTGACATAGTAGGAGAGATAGGGAGTGTTGTTGTAGAGGCCGCTAAGGGTGGTGACTTTAAAGCGGCAGAGTTCTTCCTAAGATCTAAAGGTGGTTGGTCGCCTAATAGCACAGTGAATGAAGTAGATCAGGAAGTTGACCCCGACTTAGATGAGAGTGCTATAGACAGTTTGATGTCGTTGTTAGGGAAGTAGCACCGCTACGCAGTGAAACGGAAAGAATGAACCCGATGAAGAGACAGATAACGGCTGACACACTACGTGAGCTACCTAAGTCCAAAGTCAATGAGTTGTTTGAGGCATTAGGACCACGTAAAGTTGAAGAGCTAAAGCATGACTGGAACTTCTGGGCTAGAGACAATCAGTTAGCTCCTGAAGGAGACGATTGGAATACTTGGTTTATCAATGCTGGTCGAGGTTTCGGTAAGACACGTTCTGGAGTAGAGTGGGTAAGAGAGCAAGTTAAGGGTGGCGTTAAACGTGTAGCCGCTGTAGCTTCTACTAACTCAGACATAGAACGAGTTATGGTTAAGGGAGAGAGTGGCTTTCTATCAGTATGCTGGAAAGGTGATAAAACCTATGCTGGCAAGAAGATGGGCTTTCCTGAATGGTCGCCAACAAAAAGAACACTTACATGGGAGAATGGAGCGCAAGTGCAGTTCTTCTCCGCAGAGGAACCTGAGCGTCTTCGTGGTCCACAGTTTGAGTTAGCTTGGTGTGACGAAACAGCCGCTTGGAATAAAGACATAGACACTTGGCAGATGCTACAGTTTTGTATGCGTCTAGGTAAGCACCCTCGTATCATGGTGACTACCACCCCGAAGCCAACTAAACTGATACGCCAGATACTTAAAGATCCTAAGACTATTATTACTACAGGGTCTACTTTTGATAACTCTGCTAACTTAGCTAAGACATACCTAACTGCTGTTAAAGAACAGTATGAAGGTACTAGACTAGGTAAGCAAGAGCTTTACGCAGAAGTCTTAGAGGAAGCACAAGGTGCTTTATGGACAACTGCCATGCTGGACGAAGCATCTGTTAAGTTAGATGACGTGCCAGACCTTTCCCGTATTGTTGTAGCCCTTGACCCTGCTGTCACCTCTAATGCTGAGAGTGATATGACAGGTATTGTTGTAGCAGGTATAGATGTTAATGGTATTGCTTATGTATTAGGCGATTACACTGACAGACTGTCTCCTCAAGGTTGGGCTTCTAAAGCAATAGAATTATATCACTTACATCAAGCTGATCGTATTGTCGCCGAAGTAAATCAAGGTGGTGATATGGTCAAAACAACTATACACGGTGAAGATGACACAGTACCTTACAAAGCTGTACGTGCATCTAGAGGTAAATTTGCTAGAGCTGAACCGATATCTGCACTCTATGAGCGTGGATTAGTTAAGCATGTTGCAAACCCTAAAGATGACGCTTCACTTAACGAATTAGAAATACAAATGCGAACATGGGAACCATTAGGGTCGATTGGCTCCCCAGATAGATTAGATGCTCTAGTATGGGCAATTACTGACCTCTCACTCAACGGCTACACAAAACCAAAACTGACCCTCGCTTATTCTAGTGTTAAGGGACTTTCACGTTAACTATAGAAGTATTATTGTCATGGTAAAGAAACTCTCAGAATCAAAAGCTAAATCTACATTAGGTGTAGCTGGTGATAACACATACAACGGTCAAATCCGCGCTGATGAGTTCCTACCTGAACTTCGAGGTAAGAAAGCTATACGCAAGTATCGTGAGATGCGTGATAACGATAGTACTATTGGTGCTGTCATGTATGCTGTTGAGCAGATACTACGAGATGTAGACTTACACGTAAAAGCAGTAGATGATAGTGCTGAAGCTATAAAAGAAAAAGAGTTTGTTGAGAGTGTCTTAGTAGACATGGAACATTCTCTTGATGATCACATAGCAGAAGCTATATCTAATTTGTCGTATGGCTTTAGCTGGAACGAAGTTATATATAAGAGACGTGTAGGTCCAACAGAGAGATCACCTAAGAAGCACTCTAAGTTCACAGACGGACGTATTGGTGTACGTAAGATAGCCGCCCGTGCGCCTTGGACTATAAGTAAGTTTGATGTAGACCGTAAGACTGGTGAAGTTCTAGGCATAGAACAAGAGATAGGTTATAAAAATGGTAGAAACTACATACCCACTAATAAGTCTCTTTACTATAGAACAACTAGCCTTAACGGTGACCCATCTGGGCGTTCTATTCTTCGTAATGCTTATACTTCTTATGAATACCTTAATAATCTGCAAGCTATAGAAGCTATTGCAGTAGAACGTGAGTTAGCTGGTATTCCAGTAGCTCGTATACCTGCTGAGTACTTATCAGGTGATGCTTCTGCCGCACAGTCAGGTTTCGTTAACAATTTACAACAGATCCTTAGAGATGTTAAGTTTAACGAGCAAGGTTACATAATATTACCTTCTGATAGCTACCCAGACAAAGATGGTTCTCCTACTAACCAAAGATTAGTCGATATAGAACTTATGGCTTCTAATGGTAAACGTAATATAGACATAGATCCTATCGTAAAGAGATATCAGCACGATATAGCAAGATCAATGTTATCCGAGTTTCTTCTACTAGGATCTCAAGGCGGTTCTTACGCCTTATCCAAGTCGAAGACAGACCTGTTCCTTCGTGCGCTTGAGAGTTACATCCAAGCGATCACAGATGTTCTCAACAAACAGTTGGTCGAGCGACTGTGGGAGTTGAACGGTCTGAACTATGACTTAATGCCAACTATTGAAGCTGGCGATGTTGCTCCACACGACCTACGTGAGATTGCATCCTTCTTACGTAATCTTAACGGTGCGAACATTAACGTCAGTGATCACCCAGAGGTTATCCAAGACCTTATGGATATAGCTGAACTAGAGTACGATCCAAATGTAACTGTAGCTCCAGAACCAGAGGTAGAAGAATAACATGGCAACTTTAAACAACAGAGTTCTAGACAATGGACTAACTGTCTTAGACACAGAAGCTAATCGTATTGATTTGACATCTCAAGAAGCTACAAGCTACTCAGAGGCTTCCTCTACTTATACTTTAGGTAATTCTACAAGTCTTTCTATTGCTTCACCTACAGACCGATCTGGTGGTGGACGTGAAGTAGTAGTAGCCGCAATATCAGACGGTTCAATAACTGGCAATGGTACAGCAACTCACTACGCAATAGTTGATACAACTAACTCACGTCTTCTTGCAACAGGTTCTCTTACTGCAAGTCAAGTTGTTTCATCTGGTAATACTTTTTCACTAGGGTCATTTACTATCGGTATACCTGATCCTGCATAATAGAGGTCATTAAGCATGACAAGCAGGATTCTACAGGAAAATAGCAGTTTAATACTCACTCAAGCTAGTGAGCCTATTATTAACGAGAACTACATAGGTGCAAATAGCTTTGTTGTTGTTGCCCCTGTAGTTAAAAGCACTGCAATAACTCAAGTGCATGTTAGTAATGTAATAGACATAACAACAGGTAAACCTGTAGTATCTACTTCTAGTTTAAGTCAGTTACAAAACTTAACTACAGGTAATACTGTTACAGGTTCTACTGTAGTATCTACTACTAGTTTAAGTCAAGTACAAGATCTAGGTGCAGATGATACTACAACAGGTAAACCTGTAGTCTCTACCTCTAACATAACTCAGTCGCAGGGGTTCACTACAGGTAATACTACAACAGGTCAACCTATAGTTCCTGTTTCCGCTGTAGGTCAATTACATATACTAACTACAAGCAATACTGATACAGGTTCTCCTATAGTATCTAATGCTACAGCAATAGAGGATGAGGTAAGTACAGCATCTCCTATTGTTACTGGAAACCCAGTAGTAAAATCAACCCCGATAACTCAGTCTAACTCATTTTCCGCTGGTAGTATCTTAACAGGTAGACCAGATGTAGAAGATGCAACAGACCCTAACGAACAATATGAACAGGTGGTACAGCAGATGTTTGGTGGTTGGCCTAAAAGAATATACGATCATACTGATCTAGCTATATCTAGAGGTCACTCTCAAGGATATAGAACTTTATATAAATTTGGCTATAACCCAGATGTAGATACTCAAGAAGAAACAGTTTGGGGTAATTCTGGTGACTATGTGTGGTTAGATAGTGCAGTTACTATGTTTGTAAGTAGTACAAGTGCTAATGACAGTGGTACTGGTACAGGAGCTAGAACTATTCTCATACAAGGTCTAGATGAAGACTACAATGAGATAGAAGAGACTATAACTCTAAACGGACAGACACAAGTAGCTACTCAGTTGTCGTATTTAAGAGTATACAGATCTTTTGTTACACTTGCAGGTTCTGATGAAGGAACTAATGGCGTTATATACATAGGATCTTCTGGTGCTACAGGTGGAGTACCTAATACTACAGTTTATGCTAGTATAAGTATAGGAAATCAGACACAGATAGCCGCATATACAGTACCTGCTGGATATACACTATATGTAGATGAAATTAACTTTACTGCGGCTGTATCTCAAGCTCAAAAGCTAGTTCACTGTAAGTTTAACAGCAGAGATCACGGATCTAACGTGTTTAGGACAAGGTTTGTACAAGTAATACAAAGCAATCAGCTAATACAGTCATTTAAGTACCCACAAGAGTTTGCAGAGAAGACAGATTTAGAATGTAGGGTGTCTACAGACACAAACAACACTGCAATAGGCGCATCTTTCCAAGGTGTATTAATTAAGAACGAAACATAAGGTAATTTATCATGAAAGTCGGATCTAAAGTATCTTGGAACTCATCTGGTGGAACTGCTAGTGGTATTGTACGTCAAATAGTAAGAGATGGAACAGTACCTAACATACCAGTCAAAATAACAGGCACAAAAGAAGAACCTGCCGCACGTATTGAAATAACTGACGATAAAGGTAAGCCTACAGGACAAATGGTAGGGCATAAATTATCTACTTTACGTAAAGCACAATATGCTAACGATATATTTACTACGGAGCCTGAAGCTATCTCTAGATCTATGGATTTAGGACTTGGTGGAGCTACTCATGTATCTGACTACAATGGTCAAGCCGTATACATGCCAGCAGAGAGCCATGAGGCGTATCTAGCCCACTACGAGGGTACTGAGCCTATGGAAGAAGCTAAAGCCCCCTCAGCAGACCGTATAGAGGCTCTCAGGGTCATTGTACAAGAGATCATGAAGACTGAATTTGCTAAAGCTGATTATCAAGGTGAGAAAGTCACTTTAAACAAGCCTAGACGTATCAAAGGTGGCAACAAGAAGTTTGAAGTCTTCGTACAGTCTGGCGGTAAGGTTAAGAGAGTTACATTCGGTGACCCTAACATGGAAATTCGTCGAGATGATCCTAAAGCTAGAGCTAACTTTAGAGCTAGACATAATTGTGATAGTAAGAAAGATAAGACGACTGCTGGTTACTGGTCTTGTCGTATGTGGCAAGCTAATACATCGGTGGGTGATATGACTAAAGCAATAGAAGGTAAGATCCTTAAGACTGACGACGAACAACGATTAGTCTATGGTTGGGCTTCAGTAGTAACCGAAAAGGGTGAAGCTGTAGTAGACCGACAAGGGGATGTTATAGAAGCTGGAACTCTTGTGAAAGCTGTTAATGAATTTATGGAGCATGTGCGAGTCGGCAAGGCTATGCACACAGGGGATCAAGTAGGTGTCGTTGTACACTCACTCCCAATCACTAAAGAAATAGGTGATTCTCTAGGTATCCAGTCTGACCGTGAAGGATGGGTTGTCGCTTACAAAGTATTCGACGATGATGTCTGGGCAATGGTGAAGTCTGGTGAACTCGCCGCGTTCTCTATAGGTGGACGTGCTATTAAGGAGGAAATCTAACTTGCCTAATCTCCTAAAAAACTTGCACCTTGAAGAACTTTCCCTAGTGGATCGTCCAGCCAATGCACAGGCAATGGTTAGCCTCTTCAAGCGTGACAATTCCTTTGAAGGTATTAATAAAATGAATGAAGAAATGGAAACCAAAGTAGCCGCTTACATGAAAGACAAAGGTTGTGGTCGCGCAGAAGCGATGAAAGCCCTTGGATATGACATGGAAAAAGCTGAAGAAGTTGCAGAAGAAGTTGCTGAGAAATCAGAAGCAGAAGAGGTTAACCCTCTAGAAGCTGAAGTAGAAACTCTCAAGGCTGAAAATGAAACACTTCGTAAAGGTCTTATAGACAACGGCTACGTTATAACTGCTGATGCAATCGAAAAGAAAGCTGAAGTAGAAATGATGGACATAGAAGGTGAGATGGTAGCTAAGTCTGACATCCCTGCACCAGTCCTAAAAGCTCTTGAAGCGGCGGCTTTAGAAAAAGCTGATGTTGCTCTAACTAAGAGTGCTGAAGAAGCTCTACCAAACTTTGATATAGCTGTAGCTAAATCTCTAGTAGAGAAATTCGCAGAAGAAGAAAAAATCATGGAAGCACTAAAGGCGTGTGACGCATCTATTGGCGCATCTATGGAAGAATTTGGTAAGTCTGATGTAGATGGTGAGTTCGCCTCATCTTCCGACAAACTAGATAGTCTTGTAAAGTCCTACATGGACGAAAACCAACTAAAGAAAAGTGAATACGCAAAGGCTTACGCTGTTGTAGCTAAGACTGACGAAGGTAAGTCACTTATTAACAAAACCTACAAAGGGGAATAATCATGGCGGTAATGCAGTCTCGTGACAACCGTACTTTCATCGCTGGGGAAGATTTATCTTCAGCACAATTTAAATTCGTAACTCTTGAGTCAGACGGTCAAGTAGACCTAGCTGATTCTGCTGGCGAAAACGCTATCGGTGTTTGCATCGTAGGCGCAGGTGCTGGTAAAGCTGTAACTGTAACCGTTTCTGGTTCAGTCATGGTTACTTGTGGTGGCACTATTGCCGCTGGAGCCGCTGTACAGACAGATGCTTCTGGTGATGCTTTAACAGCCGCAACTGGTGACGTTATCTTAGGCTATGCCCGTGAAGCTGGTGTAGATGGACAAATCATCGAAATAGAAATGATCCAAGGTGGCAACTTAGCGGCCTAAATCAGCATTTTAAAGGAATAACATAATGCCATTATTAACTCCCTCTTCAGTACATATAGATCAGCCGTTATCTAATTTAACGCTTGCTTATGTACAAGAACAAACAAACTTTATCGCTGACAAAGTATTCCCAACAGTGGGCGTACAATCTCAGTCAGATAAATATTATATCTATGACCGTGCAAACATGAACCGTACAGGTGATGTTAAGAAATTAGCACCACGTACAGAAGTTAACCGTATTGGGATGGCTCTTTCAAGTGCCGCTTACTACGCTGACGTTTATGGTTTAGGAATGGACTTCGACGAGCAAACACTTGCTAACGAAGACTCAATGTTAGAAATTCGTTCTGCTGGTGCAGAGACACTGACAAACCGTCTGTTAATAGATCGTGAGGAGCGTTTCGCTTCTACATTCTTTAACGCTGGTGTTTGGACAACAGACGTTACTCCATCTAACTTGTGGTCAGACTACACGAACTCTACGCCTATCTCAGACGTAACTACAGGTCGTCGAACGATGCAACTTAAGTCTGGTGGATTTAAGCCAAACACAATGGTTGTAGGTAAAGAAGTACGTGACGTATTAATTAACCACCCAGACATCTTAGCTCGCTTAAACGGTGGAGCAACTGTAACAAACACTGCTTTGATCACAGATGCTAAATTAGCTGAGATCTTTGAAGTAGAAAACTTCTATGTAATGGAAGCTGTGAAGAACGGTTCTGTAGAAGGTGTTGCGGAAAGCAATGCATTTATCGGTGGTAAGAACGCTCTGCTAGTACACACACCTCGCTCATCAGGTCTTATGACACCTGCGGCTGGTTTAACATTCGCTTGGAACAATATCCCAAGTGTAAACAACTTAGGTGTTACTGTAGAATCTTTCTCAGACGATGCTCTTAAGCGTCAGCAAGTTGCAGAACATATCCAAGTGAAAATGGCATACGACATGAAAGTCGTCGGTGCTGACTTGGGTTACTTCTTCGAAGCAGTAATCGCTTAATATACATATAACATACTGGTGAACCCTGAGCTTAGTTGCTTGGGGTTGCACCCAAATAATAAAAGAACATAATAATATCCTAATAACGGAGTAGTCCTATGCACCCATCATACTTGGGATGGCAGGTTGATTGGCCTGTCTTTATAAAAATGCCTGTTAGCGCAGACAATCGAGATTGGAAACGTGGAGAACATTTTAACTGGTTAGAGCGAGGTTTGCATCAAGATAAAGTTGCAATACTATACGCTTCTGGTTACTTGTACCACAATGAAGAATTAGTAGTTCAGACAAAGGTTGGAGATAGGCTATCAGAGTTTTCTGGTAAGCAACTTGAAACACTTGTGAACTTACTCAACAGCGAAGTTAAGAGTAGAACCTCTAGCACATCAGAGTTTAATACTAAGAAGTGTAAGAAGTCAAAGATAGACGATAAGCAACGAGGTCTTATTCGTCGGTTCTTAAATAACAATCGCTGGATAACAGAAGATTACTATAAAATAAGAGATAACATTCTCGGAGAATAAACAAAGGGGACGACTAAATGGCTTGGTCTTACGATCCAACGGATCTAAACACAACTACGGCTTCTGGTCGTCTCAATACAGTACGACTATTGGTTGGTGATACTGACACGACTGACCAGCAAGTACAAAACGAAGAGGTTACTTTCTCTCTAGGGGAGAATGGTGACAACGTATATTACTCTGGAGCTTGGATTGCTAGAGCTATAGCATCTAAGTATTCTAGGAAAGTAAACACAGAACTTAGTGGAGCTTTAAAAGCTGACTACTCTGACTTAGTTACACACTACAACTCACTAGCAGATAACTTAGAGTATCAAGGTAAAACTTCAGGTGCTTCGGTAGGGGTACTAGCTGGTGGTATTACTAAGAGTAAAGTAGAAGCTGTAAGACAGGACACTAACCGCATTGAAGGCTCTTTC
>Ga0208791_1001187_pt1 | contig 9910 bp, 6 predicted proteins | sample 11_taG_FD_184084 | JGI IMG/M metagenome (GOLD analysis project Ga0208791, IMG submission 184084) | Marine viral communities from the Subarctic Pacific Ocean - 11_ETSP_OMZ_AT15265 metaG (SPAdes) (version 2) | ecosystem: Environmental > Aquatic > Marine > Oceanic | place: Pacific Ocean | collected...
CAAAAGACTTTATGAAGCTGGTCTTAACATAGTTCAACAATATGGATACAAAGAAGGTGGTAGGGTTGGTAAGGCTAATGGTGGAATGACCACGGCAATGAACACTAATGACCAGATGACTTTAAAACAACCAGAACAAACACCTACGGGTTTAAGTTATGATTTGGTAAGAGCGAGAATACCAGAATCAGTTGGTGATGATATTGTTCGTCTTATTGTTATGAGTCCTGTGGCTTTGGAAGACTTTGCAGATATTCAAACACAAATAGACGTAGATAATTTTAATCAAAAATATAACGTAAATTTAACACTACCACAGTCAGGAGTTTAAAATGGCCGAACTAGGACCAGTAATTCCTATAAATCCAAGAGAAATAGATGAAGATCTTTTACAAGAAATATTAAAAGATTATACAGAAATACAAAAAAGAAAACCTATTAGTGTTTCAGAATCTTTTGATAGTTTTTTAGAACTATTTAATTACAAAAAAATGAATGAGCTGGCTTTATCGACAGCTTATGATCAAGCCAAAAAAACAGATCAAGAATCAGCAGATAAAATAGCAGAAAGAGTTGATGAGCTTAAAAAAGATTTTCCTAATACCTTTGGATATTTAGATAAATCAAAAATTATAGACCCTGCAGGAAAACTTCGTTATGACGCACAAGATGACTACTTAGATGTTACCAAAGAAGCTGAAAAAGTTTTATTACAAGCAGGACAAAAAACTATTTACAACATTGCTGATATTGCAACATTAGGAATTGATTACACTTTTGATAAAAACTTTGGTGGCAAATTAGAAAAACTTTATAACACTTACAAATTTAATAGAAATCCTGAAACGTTCATAGGTGCTGTAACAGAACTATTACTACAATATGCTGTGCCTTGGAAAGTAGCATCCAAAGTTATAAAAAACTTAGGAAAAACACGTTTAGGTAAAGGTATAAGTAAAGGTTTAGATAAAGTTGATGAAGCTACCGCTAATAGGTTTGGTATTGGTAATGTAGGATCAGGAATAAAAATAAGAAACCCTATTACAGGAAAAACAAAATTTATTGGCACCAAAGGAATAACGAAGGTAGCCAGAAGAACAGGTAATTTTGCAGCTACACTAGCCTTAGCAGAAAAGTTAGGTGGTTCTCCTGACGCTATTGGAACAATGTTTTTACCTTTGGAAGACACTTCAAAACTAAGTGGTAAGGAAAGAGCAGCTGCTGACTTTAAAAACAGACTAATGTATGGAGCAGAAGGAACAATTTTTGGTTTAGGTTTACCTTTATTAGGTAAAGCAGTAAAGCCTGTTGTTGGGGGAACTTTTAAAGGTATAACTTATGGTTTAGATAAAGTTGCAAGAGGTAGTGGTAAAATTGCTAGTGTGGGATCAAAAATTGTTCCTGACATTGTAAAAGATGCCGCTTCCGTATCTGGTAAAAAAGTAGCTCAAGGGGTTCAAAAAACAGCTAGTTTTTTAGGTAAAGATGTTTTAGCAAGGGCTGCTTTATTGAGTTTTAAAAATCCAACAATGCTTTTGAAAAAAATACCTGACTTTAAAGATTGGAAAGCATCTTTAATGATGGATAGAAACAATCCTCTTTATCAGAGATTAAATAATTTAGACAACTTTTTAGCTCTTTTTAGAACAAGAGGTAAATTGTCAAAAGAAGCTGCTCAAGAAACTTATAATTTAAACAGAAAATTAAAATCGCTTCAAGGTGGAATTAATAGATCTATAGAGAGTATTGATAGAATTATTTACGATTTAGTAAAACCACTCAGAGCTTTGTATGATAAAAATCCAGGTTCTCCAGCCTCCTATGAATATTTTAGTGAATTAATAGAACAATTTATGAGAGGTGAAATAAAAAAAGGAGACTTACCAAAAGAATTACAAATTCCTGCTACTTTGTTAAAAACGAGAGTTGAAAAAATATTTAAAAATTATGACAGACTATTTAACAAAGGTGAGTTTATGAACGATATGGGTGCTCTCATGAAAAATTATTATCAAAAAACATTTAAGTTATTTAGTAATGAAGACTATATTTTAAAACGAGGTGATAAAGTTTACGACGCGGCTGTAAAATTTATGGAAAATGTAATTAGAAACAATAAAAAATTAGAACTAAAAGCCACTAGAAAAGCTTTTCCTAAATTAACAGAAGACGAAGCAATCACTCAATATGCTAGAACATATGTTGATGGTTTTTTAGATTCTGGAAAATCTGGAAAATTTACACCACTTGAAGTTATACGACGAATGGTTGGCCCCAAAGGAGCTAGAATAACAGACGAACCCACTGAATTAATAAAAACAGGATATGAAAAAGATATACCTGATGTATTTAAAAAACTTTTAGGGGAAGAAAAGAGTTATAAAAAAGCAGCTCTGCAATCAACAATAGATTTAATAAATAAATCTACTACTCGAACAACTTATGATGAGCTTTACAGGATAGGAACAAAACAAGGTTGGATTTTTGATAATGAAGAAAAGGCACTAGGTGCTGGTTTAAAACAAACAGATATTGGAGTTATTAAAAATAGTAAAATATCAGAAGTCATGGGAGAAATGGACACAAAATACGCGGAGAAAACAATTGCTGCTGTACTATCTGGAACAAGCACGGGATTTGATTTTATAATGAGAATTCCTTTTTATGCAGAGATTTTGCAATTAAAAGCAGGAGCTCAATTAGCTAAAACAGTTTTGTCGCCAGCAACACAAGTAAGAAATGTAACAAGCGCTGGTTTGTTTGCCGTGGCCAACGGACATTTTGGAACATATAGTGACTTATTTGGTGCTTTAAAAATGAACTTAGATGATATTTTTGGTCCAGGGGCTAAAACAGATTTAGAAGAATTATTTATAAGAACAGAAAGAAAAGTAGAAGTTGGAGCTATAGATGACAATTTAATTATTGAAGAAATAACTAAACTTTTAGGAGATATAAGAGCAAATAAGATATCAACAATAGACGGATTAGTGGAAAAACTCAGTAATACGAAACTTATGAAAACTTTAACAAAAATATATGCAGGTGGTGATAATTTATGGAAATGGCAGGGACATGAGTACACCATGTCTCAACTAAAAACTTTTATAAAAACACCTCAGGATGTTAAAAATTGGTATGCACAAGTAGCAAGACAGGATTGGAATCCTAAAAATATTCTCACAGGAGTTGATAAAACAATAGATGAAGCCATTGAAGAAATGGCAGGTTGGTACATACAAAATACTTATCCTTCTTATAGTAAAATTCCAAGATCTGTACAGGCAATAAGAGTGTTACCTTTAGGTAACTTTGTAGCTTTTCCTGCTGAAATGATGAGAACTACATTTAATATTTTTAATCTTGGTTTAAGAGAAGTTGCCTCTGGGACTCGTGAATTACAAGTTATGGGTTTAAAAAGACTCGCAGGAGGTTCTTTTGTCTTAGGTGGTTTAAACGAAATAGCTGAACAAGTTACAAATACATATTCAGGTTTTGATGAAAGATTGATGAATGTATAAAAAATATTTTGCAAAGCCTTGGGAGGTTAATTCTAAATTAGCTGTAATAACTGCTCCTAAGGATGGTAAATTTACGAGTCTTAATTTAAGTTATTTTAATCCTTACGCAGGAATTACAGATTCTTTTAGTGCGGCGGCTAGACTTTTTACAGAAAAAAAACAAGGAAAATTTAATCCTTTAGATTTTAGCAATTTTGTTTTGTATAATTTTTTTAGAAAAGACGGACCAATGGAAACTTTATTTGGAAGTTTTCTTGCTGAACCTATCGCATATGAAGCTTTAATTGACATTATTGTTAGAAATGGAAGAACAGCAGAAGGTAAAGTTATTTTTTCAGAAACAGACAGTGATGAAGATAAGTTTATGAAAATGTTAACTCACACGTTAAGCACTGTAAACGCAGGTGGTATTGATCAAGCAGGAAATGTTATAAATGCTGCAACAGGAGAAGTTAGGTCAGATGGCACCTTATATAATTTATATGAAGAACTTGTATCTATTCTTGGAGGGGTTAGATTATCTAAAGCTGATATTTTAACAACTTTTGATTTTGAATTAGCTAAATATGGAAGATTAAGATCTGATGTTTTTCAGTCAGAAGGTTTTTATAGAGTTACAGATTATCAATCAAGAGGCCCTGAAATAATGGCCAATGAATTTAGAAATATTCAAGAAGAATATTACAAAGAACAAGAAGAACTATATCACATGGTAATGTCCGCTCTTGAGCTGGGTGTTCCAAAAGATAAACTAGTAGAAAAATTAGAACAAAGATTAGGTTTTTCTGCAGATGACGTAGAATTTTATTTACTAGAAGGTAAATTTAAACCAGTAAAATATAGTTTAAAAGGATTAGAATCTAGATACAATAAGTTTCAAGAACAAAACAAAGATTTGTTAAAAGAAAAAGAGTTAATAGCAAGAGAAGGTTGGTTTGTGCCTGCAGATGAATTAGATTCAGTTATAGATGAATATGATGAGAAAAAATTTAGACCTTTAGATGAAGTGATAGGAGAAGGACCTAGTATGAAGGAAATACAAGAAGAAAGAACAAAAGAAGTTGTTCCTGAGCCTCAAGCAAAAATAGAACCTGAAATACAAACACCACCACTACCAAATCAACCTGATCCAAGTGTGGCAGCGACTACAAAAGTTGCAAATGTATCTAATCCATTAAGTTCTTTAAATGGTTTGTCGCAAGCAGAATTATCATTACTATCACCAGGAGAACAAGCGATCGCACAAAGATTAAATAGGAGAGTATAATGAAACTATCACAACACTTTAGTTACCAAGAATTTATTAAATCACAAACAGCACTACGAAAAGGAATTAACAACGAACCAGACGATACTCAGTTGTATAATATGAAAATGATTTGTTTAAATATATTAGAACCTATTCGAACAACATTTGATCGACCGGTTATTATTACATCAGGATTTAGAAGTGTTGAACTTTGTGAAGCGATTGGTTCTTCTAGTAAATCACAACATGCCAAAGGAGAAGCAGTAGACTTTGAAATACCTGGAGTCTCTAATAAAGAAGTTGCTGATTGGATAGATGAGAACTTACCTTACGATCAATTAATTTTAGAATTTTTTGATGGCAAAGATCCAAACAGTGGTTGGATACATTGCTCACACAAAGCAAATGATAACCGTGGTCAGTATTTAATTGCTTTTAAAAACAAACAAGGCAAAACAGAATACGCGTCGGCTATTTAATCCAGTCTACTAACTCTTCACCCATAATCTCATTAGCAATATCTATCTTGTTGCGTAATGCTTTGACGATTCTTTCGTCAATAGTTTTTTCTGAAATCAAATCTATGTAGGTAACAATATTCTTTTGACCAATTCTATGAGCTCTGTCTTCTGATTGTAGTCTTTTTTCTAAGTCATAGTTGTTCGAATAGTAAATAACAGTGTTTGCAGCGGTTAAGGTGATCCCATAGCCTCCGGTTTGTGTGTTTCCAACAAAATACCTTGTATTTCCGTTTTCAGCTTGATACAGAGCAATATTCTTCTGACGTGTGTTTGCATCAATAGCACCGTAATACGCAACTGTAGAGTCATTTCCGTAGGTTTTTTTTAAGACTTCCACAATTTTTTCTATGTCGTGTACGTAATTTGCCCAGATGATGACTTTACCTTCTGTTTCTTCTAAAATTGATAGTAGTTCATTCATACGATTGCTTTTCACCTCAGTGACAGTGCCATCATCAGCTTTGAAATGACCACAAGTAATTTGATGTAGCCTCATCATCTGTGTAATAACATTTATGGTGCTCATTGTTTTACCTTTGAGTTCTGCCATAGCTGCAGCTTTCATGGACACATATAATTTTTTTTGTTCATCAGTTAATTCTACTATTCTTTTGACAAAAGTTTTTTCTGGTAAATCTAAACAATCTTTTTTTAAGACACGATAAGAAAACTTATCAAGGCTTTCTGATAGTTCATCCAGTCTTCGATAGGACCCAACAATTTGTACGCGACGGCCACCAAAGTTTCGTTCCACCATGTGCGCGTATCGTGAGCGGAAAGCATAATAAGATGTAAATCCTAAATGCCATTCATCTAAAAAATAACATTGTGAATATAAATCCAGCGGAGACTTTGTAACAGGCGATCCGGTGAGAATTCTACGATACTTTGCTAAATCCCTAAGTTTTAAAATACTCTTGGTTCTTTTGGCTGTCGGATTTTTGATTGTCGTAGACTCATCAATTCCTATTAGTGATCGCCCAACTGTAGTGTTTAAAAATTTCTCTGCGAAGTCAATACCTTTATTAGTAGAAAACGCTTCTACATTCATAATAAATATCTTTAACTTACCATCGTTTTGTGATAAAGAATCGAGCTCCGCTAACTTACTTTGAGTTAAACTAGGTTCCCATAAAACTGTTGTATGTTCTATATGTTCCGGTAAGTGAACAGGAACTTCTATCTCATACCAGTTTCTATAAACACCTTTTGGTGCAATAATTAAAACGTTTTGTATATCTCCTTTGTCATATAAAAGTGCTATATTATCTATTAATACTTTTGATTTCCCGGTACCCATTTCCATAAATAATGCAAATGTTTCTTGGTCCCAAGAACGTTGCAAAGCTTTCAATTGATGTTCGTATGGCTTTGTCTTAAATTTATAATGTTCAATCATAGTAAAATTCTTTCTTGACAAAAATATAATCATCACTATCTTAATTGTCAAGAAGGAAGAATAAAATGAAGAATAAAATATTTGAATTATATAAACCCAAAAGCTTAGAAGAGTTTTTGAAATTTAAAAAAGACAACCCTGAAGAGACTTTTGTGTACGTTCTTCAGCATCCCCCTGAGAATATCAATATTCTTAGTGCGTCTAACTTCGGCTATTTAGTTATCTGCTTACCGCAGCTATCGCAAATAGTTTTTAGTACAGGTCCTTTTGTTTTTAAAATGAGAAAAAACTTACAGGACTTTCGTGCCCAGGATTATATTCTGTGCACCGGTGATCCTGCTGTTATTGGCTTATCAACAGCTATTGTCAGTGATATCACTACGGGTAAATTTAATCTCTTGAAATGGGATAAAAGAGAGTTTAAATATTATCCATTAAGTATTGACTTATACAAGAAAGGATAAAGCAATGAGCGATCTTATGAAAGAGATGGAAAAAGACCAAGAGTCTTTTGCATCGAACACAGATAACATTCAACAGTTGGCATCAAAGTGTCAAGAGATGTTGGATTTAGATAAATTAATATCTGATAAAGAAGCAGAACTTAAAAGTCTTGAAAACAGAAGAGATGTTATTAGTTCGGAAGTAATTCCTAATCTTTTATCAGAACAAGGTTTAGCGTCTTTGAATATGCTTGACGGAAGTAAAGTGGAGGTTAAGAAAAAATTTAGCTGCACTGTCAAGGCTGATTCAGAACTTAAAGAAAAGGCGCATGAATGGCTTCGCAAGGAAGGCTTAGGTGACATTATTAAAAACAATGTTGCTGTGAGCTTCGGCACCGGCGAGGATAACAAGGCCGAAGAATTTCTAGGTCTTGCCGCATCAAGTGGATATGAACCCGAACAATCTCAAAAGGTTGAACCATCCACATTGAGAGCGTTATTCAGAGAGCGTGTTCAAAACGGGTTGGACATGCCCTCTGATCTCTTTAATATTTATATTAAAGATGAAACTAAAATAACCCGTAAAAAATAAAGGAACGAGAAACATGAAACAAGAAACGAAGACCGCGAATAGCGTAGACGTAAAAAAAGACAACTTGCCAATGGCAAGTATGTTTGAAAGCGATGCCCACAAAGGCATGGAACAAATGGGGGGCGATGACTTAGCTCTACCTTTCATAAGAATCTTAGGTGATTTATCTCCGCAAGTTAAGAAATCTAAGGCTGAGTATGTGGAAGGTGCAGAACCTGGTATGCTTTTTAATACAGTTTCTAAAGAACTGTATAATGGTGACAAGGGTATCACAGTGGTACCTTGTTATTATAAAAGAGAGTATATCGAATGGTCCGATAGAGGCGAAGGACCTGGTGCTCCCATAGCTGTTCATCCTGCTAATTCTGATGTCATCAATACAGCCAACAGAGATGCAATGGGTAAAGATAGATTACCAAATGGTAACTATTTAGAAAACACTGCATCATATTATGTCATGGTATGTAGTGATGATGGAAGTGCAGAAACTGCTTTGATCACGATGAAGTCTACTAGTCTTAAAACAAGTAGACAATGGAACTCCATGATTAGTGGTATCAAACTTCAAGGAACAAACGGGAAGTTTACACCACCGATGTTTAGTCATTTGTATCAACTTAAAACAGTAGAGATGTCCAACAAAAAAGGTACATGGTCTACATGGTCAGTTGGTAAGGTTGGACCTGTTCAAGACATGTCAATCTACGAACAAGCAAAAAGTTTTGCTGAAAGTGTCTCCAAAGGAGATGTACAAGCGAAACACGGCGGTGAAGAAACAGAAGACAAAGTTCCCTTTTAGGGTTGATTAAATGTGGGGCCTTATGGCCCCACTAACATAGGGGGATAATATGCAAGAAAGATTTAAAGAAATATTTCAAGGCTTCAATGAAGCTCATGGTTATACATACAAAACAGGTGAACGTGATGACCGTGGAAAAGAAAAAGTAAAATCGGGATTTGAAAGAAAGATTGTCACCGATGAATTATGGCAAAAACATTTAGACGGTGAACCACCGGCGCTAGGTATTATACCTATTAACGAAAACAATCAGTGTAAGTGGGGCTGTATTGATATTGATATTTATAATTTAGACCATAAAAAATTAATTCAAAAAATTCAAAAACATAATCTACCGATGGTCGTGTTTCGATCAAAGTCTGGTGGAGCACATGTATTTTTATTTGTAAAAGAGTTTGTATCAGCGAAGCTAATGAGAATAAAACTCAAAGCGATAGCAGATTTACTAGGTTATCAATCATCAGAAATATTTCCGAAGCAAGATGAAGTGTTAGTGAAAGAAGGACACTTAGGTAGTTTTTTAAATCTACCCTATCACGGCGGTATCAAAAGTATGCGATACGCTTTGAATGAAAATGGAGACGCACTACAACTCGAAGAGTTTATTGAACTGTATGATCGTGTATCGCTGACCGAGGTTTCATTAGATGAAATAAAAATTGTCAAACCTAAAATTAAAGAAGTGTTTGAAGACGGACCACCTTGTCTTAATAAATTAGCAGAAGAAGGCTTTGGAGAAGGTAGTAGAAACAATGCTTTATTCAATATTGGAGTGTTCTACAAAAAAGTTGATCCAGATAATTGGAAAGATTTATTAGAAGAAGCAAACCAACAATACGTAACACCACAACTCAAAGCTGCAGAAGTTTTAGGTGTCATCAAATCTTTAGAACGAAAAGGTTATGACAAGTATCGATGTAAAGACGCACCAATTAATTCTGTTTGTCAATCAGGTTTATGTAAAACAAAAAAACATGGTGTTGGTTTTGAAGATGAACAATTACCAGAACTAAAAAATTTAACAAAGATTACTTCTAATCCACCAGAATGGTTTTTAGAAGTCGACAGTAAAGTTATTAAATTAAAATCAGAAGAATTACATAACCCTAATATGTTTGCGTTATGTTGTTTAGATCAAGCGAACATTGTTGTTGCAGGCGTACAACCAAGAGATTGGAGACAAGTCATACTCAAAGAGTTATTAGAAAACTTACAAGAAATAAAACCTTTGGAATCATTAAACCATGACAATCAATTAGAAAATTTATTGTATGACTTTACAGTGAATCGTCCAGCTGCAAGAACAAAAGAAGATATGCTGAACAAAATGTCGTGGACCGATGATAATCACAGTCATTTTAGATTGGAAGATTTTTATAATTTTGC
>Ga0208791_1001192_pt1 | contig 9892 bp, 17 predicted proteins | sample 11_taG_FD_184084 | JGI IMG/M metagenome (GOLD analysis project Ga0208791, IMG submission 184084) | Marine viral communities from the Subarctic Pacific Ocean - 11_ETSP_OMZ_AT15265 metaG (SPAdes) (version 2) | ecosystem: Environmental > Aquatic > Marine > Oceanic | place: Pacific Ocean | collected...
ATGTCTGCTGTAAGTCGCTTACAACTAAATTTGCTGAATCCATACCAGAACTTGTGCCATCGTTACCACCAGAACCATAATCGTTAATAGTCCAGTTAGTACCGTCAAAAGTGTCTGCAGCGTTTAGCTTATACCAATGTGTAGGACTTAATGAAGATATGTCGGTTGATGGACTTCCGTTGTTATAGAGAGTTTCTACTTGTGTAGAGCTTAATTCTGTACTAAAAATAGATACATTTGAAATTAGACCATCGAAAGCATTACCGCTTGAGCTAATATATCCTAATGAACTTGAATTAGGCACACTTCCAAACAAAGAACTTGCAGTTAAACTAACTGGTGAGCTATCTATATAAACTTTATAACTTGACGATGCTGTATAATTAACACCATCAAAAGTAATACAAACGTGCTTCCATTGTCCTATAAAATCTCCTGAAATATTACCTGCTGTTTTAACTCTCGCAAAACCACTTTGAGCTCCAAAATTTAATCCTTGATAATTAGTAGAGCTGCTAAGAAAAATAGACCAAGATTTGTTAGTGGTTGTTTTAAGTCTAGCAATTCCTGGATATGTTGAGATTGAATAGCTATCAAGTTTTACCCAAGCAGAAAAAGAAAAACTTTGTGCAGAATTAATTAAAACATCTGTACTGCCTAAATCTATAGAATCATCAGTTCCATCAAAATTAAATACAAAGTCACTTAAACTATTATTTGGTACTAGATAATTTGCTCCGTTATCTACTGATTGGTCACCTAATTGGTAGTAAGCTATTGGCTTTGGTGATAATGACATTGGATTTGCTGTAAGCTCTCCATTTATATTACTTGCAACTAAGCTAGATGCATTCATACCAACACTTGTTCCAGTATTTGAATTAGAGCTAGCATCTGGAATACTCCAAACACTTGTGCCAGAATTAAAAGTAGCTGTATCGTCTAATTTCCACCACCCTTGTAAGGAAGTAAATGATGACATATCTGGTAGTGGTTTACCGCTATTATAAAGGGTAGTTACTTGTGACTGTGATAACCCTGTGTTAAAAAAAGATACATTTGATAATTCACCAGAAAAATAACTTGCTGCTAAAATGGTTGTATTATCTCCAATCATAAAAGTACTCCATCCAGTTATAGTATATGCCTGTGAAGGTGTCCAATTATTTCTTTCTACGCCATTAATATATATTTTTGAATCTGTTCCATCCCAAGAAGCAGCAACGTGAAACCAAGAATTTGCACTTACATAGGTAGATAAATTAGAAACTTTACTGTTATTGTAAGAATCATTATTATTGTCACCAATTTGAAAATGTAATTCGTTGTTAACTATAAAAATTCCTGTACCCTTGTTAGAACTTGCAATATTACCTACAATATACTGCTGAGTAGTTAAACTTGTAGTATTAACCCAAAGTGAATAACTTATATTTTGTTGCCTTGCTATTGTTGTATCATTTGCAACATTTATTATGTCTGAACTAAAATTAAAAGCATAACCATCTAATCCAAGGCTAGCAACTTGAATTGGTGAAAGTGCATAATCAAAAATAGTTACTTGGTCTATTTGGCCATTACTAAACTTACTCCCGACTGTTTGTGCGCCTATTTCAAGTGGGTTTGTACCGTTTTCCATAGCAGTATAATCTCCAGGGTTTAAATCATTTGTATTATTATCTACCCTAGAGCCGTTTAAATAAATTTTAATGCCATTACTTGTTTCACTACCATCGTAACTTGCGACCAGGTGAATCCATTGCCCTTCAAAACTTGTTAATGCAGTGCTGTATTCTCTTGCTATTCTTGCACCTGTGCTACTGTCGTATAAGTTAAGTGCTAATAAATCAGAACCTGATGTTGTAAATACATACTCATAGTCATTTGAAAAGTTTGCGCCTTTATTCACAATCCTAAATCTTGTAGCATCTGTCATATTAACCCAAGCTGATACGCTAAAAGGTCTGTCTGTAGCTCCATCACCAAAAGAAAATTTATCGCTATCACCACAATCTATATAACTGCTAGTTCCATCAAACTCCATAGAATAGTTAGAAACCTTATTCTGATTTTCGTTACTTGGTATACGCCACTGGTCGTTAAAAAATTCTGTACTCATATTAATCTCCCATTCTATACCACTTTACAGGTGGTGTTGTTAAATCGTTTAAATCTGCTGTTTTACCTGTTTCTGTTGCGTTGTAAATATTTTGAACTTCTTGTGCTGTTAGCTCTACGTTAAATATCGCTACTTCGTCTATTAAACCATTTGTGTATGTAGTTATTAACCTACCTATTTCAACAGGTGCAGTTGTGTTGTGCATAGCGGTATAACTACCAAGACTACTTGGTGTCGTTGATAGCGGAGAGCCATTTAAATAAATTTTACATCCAGCACTTGAACTGCTTCCATCATAAGTAGCTACTAAATGTATCCATTGTCCAGCATAAGAAGTTAAACTACCACCATCTACACCTATAAAATTGCTCGCGTTTGAATCATATAAATTAAGTCTTACAACCCCATTAGTTAAAGTATTAAATCTATATTCATATGTAGAACCGCTAATTTTTTGTACACCTCTAAAATTAACACCATTAGTAATATTACCCCACATTGAAATACTAAAAGGACTATCAGTTGAACTATCACCAAAACTTAAATCATCACTATCGCCTAAATCTATATAATCACTTGAACCATCAAAGCTCATAGAATAAACATTGTTTACTTGAGCTAATCCAGACTCAACAACTATAGCTTGCTCATTATAGCAACCATCTGCAAGAGTATATCTAATTGTTGTATTACCAAAGTTAGGTGTATTAATAACACCTGTTGTAGCGTCAACAGCTATATTAGAGTTATTACTTGAAAATGTTCCACCTGTGAAACTTCCGGTTGGTGTCGCTGCTATGTTTTGAGTAATAGGAGCTGTATATACAAATGGCATAACCGCATCTGTAGCTCGATCTTGGATTGTCCATCCAGCAGCAGATAAACTTACAACATTAGAATTAACAACAGAAGGTGATCCTGTACTTTGTGAATTACTTATGTTTAAAAGCTGTTGATTAGAGTTTAGACTAGTTTCATATAATCTTCTAATTAAAGTATCTGTTACGCATGTTGTAAGCCCTCCAAATGGTCCAACGCCATCAAAACTAACAAAAGCGTTGTTCCAAGAAGTTACATTTCCGTAATCAGCATTAGTAGGTAGTTTAACATCTAATAAAGAAGAAGCACCTCCAGCATTGAATACAAAAGAAGACATACTAGTACACGATGATAAATCTACATTATCACCAAAATAAAGTTTAGTTGCTCCCCTTAAATTATATCCAAAAGACTGCAGATTACTAATTCTCATAGTTTTACTACTAAAATCTAATTCAAGGTCATTTGAACTAACTGATGTTCCAAACAAAACTCTACTAAAACTAATTAATTGAGTTGTAGGAAAAGTTACATTGTCAAAACTAAAAGCACTAGAAAGTTTTGCATTTTCAAATAATCTATAAATCATAGTACTAGTAGTACTGCTTGATAAGTCTATATTGTCTAGAACTGGAGCAGCAGATCTATCTCCGGCAGCTCTAGACTTACTAAGACCGTGAAACATTTCTCTCATAGTGCTTGGCGTTAAAGAACTTCTAAAACTGTCTGATAATTGATCTGAATCTAGTTTACAGTAATTTAAACCTGAGAACATATGTTCTAAATCTTGACCACTTGTAGTTAAATCTGGCCAGGTGTTTAAACCTATTATTCTTTCCACTTTACTTCTATGTAAAGCATTTAATTCATTACCAAAAAACTTATAAAAACTATTAGAATTACTAACATTTAAATTTGATAAATTAATAGTAAGGTTGGTAGCAGTTGATATTCTACTATTAAGTCCCATAGCAAATTCGTAAAAACTATTAGTATTCAATGTAGTCCATCCAGATAAATCTAAAGTAGAATTTACGCCAGTAACATCAGAAAGCTTAAACATTCTAATCACTTGATTATTAATTGAAGAGTTAAAAACCCAATTAGCAAAACTACTTGAGGGACTTATTCTTGAATTTTCAAATAGAAACCCTAAATCACAAAGTGTACTTGTAGAAAAATCTAAACCTTCTAAATTAAATTCACACCCGTTAGTTAAAGAGTTTCCTACGTTATTAAAAGCATATCTTGAAGCGATTGTAAGCTTGATAGGTTTACTAGGTTTATTTACAAAAGCTAAATTTGAACAATTCTGAACAATAGATTCAATGCCACATCCATGAGTAAGATCCCAATCAGTAAGATCTAAAGAAGTCAAGCTAGTACACCCTTTAAATGCATCAAGTAAATTAACACCACTTGTTGACCCTTTAAACGCTGACGGTTCAATTGTAGTTAGATTAATACAGTTTTCAAATGCCTGATTTAAGAAAGCCCAAGGATTAGTTCCCCAATTACTTATTTTAGTAACCATAGATTTACCTTGGTTAGAAGAGAATACTGCAAAGTTACTTACTGGAGTATTAGTACCTGCTTTGTTTATTTTTACAACTTTAGTACCTGAGCTAGTATAAGTGTGGCTAGCTGTTTCTGCATTAATTGTTTCATCTGATCCTTCACCCCAATTTATTACAAAATCAGCTGCTGAACCAGCATCTTTAGTTCTTAAATCTATTGTATCACCAATAGCAGCATTAACCTCAAATATAAATTCATTAGGAATTACAACTCCTCCTCCGGACTGGCCGGGTAAGCTAACTCTTTCTGGAATAGTATTTCCTATACCTATCCTCATATTCTAATATAAAGCTAGTATCTCAGTTGCAGTTGTACCAGTAGCTAAAACTCTAGTTACTAATATAGGTAAGAATGATCCAGCTGACAATCCTTTAAACGTAACAGTGTTTCCACTCTCCATAATAACCTTTATGTCAGTGCCACCTGCTACAGATCCTACATATATGCAAGCTCCTCTAGTATCTGTACCTGGTATATTAACCGTATCGCTAGGCGTTACATTTACTGCGTCGTGAGCAAATACTCTTGGTTGGGCCATTTCATTGCCCGCTAATCCTGCTATTGCCATTTTATTTATTTTTATTATTTGTAATCTTTTCAGCGCCTCTTGATCCAAAGTACGCTACATATACTGTAATTAGTAAAGTTTTTAATAATTCAACCCAAGCTGTGTCTACATCGAACATAGTATGGAAAGAATCAATTATTATTAATATCGTTGAAGCTAGTGTTAAATACATAAGGGTCAAAGGACGAGTGTTCTTTGATAACCAAGAATCAGAGTTCATATCTGAATCCCAACGCTTAGATACGTTTTCCATTTCTACAAGATCTTGCTCTATAAGCTTCATTGCTTGTTCTTTGTCAATAGCTTTAATCTTAGTATCACTTGTTATAAGATTTTTTACTATTGCAAGACCACCTTTATCAGGTAGTACTTCACCTATTTTTTTGAGAAGCATAGGAGCTTTACTAGCTAAAAAAGCCCCTACTTTAGTTTCTCTTAGTTTTTTCTTTTCAGACACTACTTACCTTTTTTATATTTTTTAGAACAACCATATTTAGCAAGTGGACTTCCACCCATCATAGGCGCAGCTTTTTTACCATACAGCATGTAAGGTGATTTAGCTTGTAAAACAGACGCAGCTCCGGCTCCAGCCAAAGCACCGCCTAAAACTTTTTTAATAGATTCTACAGCCCTATCACCTGAAGTTTCTGTTTTTGGCTGATTACTTGTTCCTGGCTTAGTTGCTTTAAATTCAGTTCCAGGTGTTGCAAAGTTTGAATTACTTTTAATTTCACTAACTGGACGAATATATTTTTTCATACCAATCATTCCTTCAGCTGCAATATTTTTGTAGTTTTTATTTTTACCGTTTTTATCTGGCATAACTTTATTTTTTATAAGCTTCTTTTTCCCACCAATTTATTGGAGAACCATCCACTTGTTTACTTCTTTTTTTAACTTTCCATTTACCTTTACCACTTTTTCTGTGGTAAATGTTATTATCATCATAAGCTAATCTACCGTCTTTTATTTGTTTAACGTGGACCATCTCATGATCTATAATTTCTTTTAATTGCTTTTGGTTTCTTACTTTATCGTTAATAGTAATAGTACAATTCATGTTAGTTCTACCTAATACGCCATCTTCTTCCTTTACAAAATATATAGGAGTATTCATTAAATCTTTGTTGTACCAAGGTGGACTTGGCTTTAATTTAAAACCCATATTACCATTTTACTTTATCTGCCCAGTAAGCAGCTGACATTTTACCTTTAGCTATATTCTTAGCATGTCTAGCTTTAAAACTTTTACGTCTAGCTTTTTGCTTAGCTGATTCGTTTTTCTTTGGTTTGCCAGCTGTAGAAACACCTTGCTGTCCAAATCTAATAATCTTTTCTTTTCCAGCTGAGCAAGCTTTAACTATATGCGACTTAGACTTGTGTTTAGGTGTACGTCTAGGTTTGTTACATTTTAAAGTTTTCTTATCTACAGCCATTATTTCTTTTTCTTTTTAGTTGATTCGCCACAAGGTCTACCTGTCTTTATGTTTATCCAGTTTTCTTTTTCAAACCAATCTCTTAATGTTGCACCTTTTTTTCTAGCTCCTTTTACATTAGTCTTACTAGATCTTTTGTACTTGCCAGACCTACCTGCAGATTCCTTAGCTCTAATTATCTTTTGTTTTTCAGCTTTGCTTAAACTTCTAGCTTTTGCAGCTGGTAAACAAACTTTTTTAGTACCTCCACCTTTTACTTTACTTCTTGGCATCTTTTTTTAATTTTTTAGTAACTATGTTTCTAGTTCTTTTCATCTTGGCCACATAGCTTGGTCTATCTTTATTAAATGCTATTTGTTGGTTTAAACTACCTATAATTCTATTTAACTTACTGTTTCTAGTTCTAATCAACCAAGAAGCTAGTTTTGGAGCTGATAATTCTTTAAATCTTCCTTTTGCATCAGGAGCATCAGAGTCTTTCCAGGTTAATTTCTTTTTAGCCATTACTTACAATTATGCATGTTAATAAACCAATTAGCTAGTTGTACATCACGTTTAGTTTTACTTGGTCTTGATTTTAACTTTTTAACTTTACTACAAGTAACGTTTCCTCCATACAATTTACTAACTCTAGCTTTTAAAGTGCCGCGATACGCTCCACCTCTTTTTTTCACTTCTTTTTCTTTTTACCCATTTTACTTGGCCCACCAGCTTTGGTACATCTAACACCCCAACCACTAGCATAAGCACTTGGCCATACTTTAAACTTTCTTTTTGCTGCTGCCTTGCAAGGTCCTGATATTTTACCCATAATTTATTTCTTATAAGATTTTAAAAACTCTACTAATACTTTTAGATCAGACTTAACTTCAGCTAAACTCACTTTAACTTCCTCCATGTTTTTAGCCATAGTCTCGTGTCTTTTTTCAAAAGTTGCTTTAACCTCTCTAATACTAAAAAAGAAAAACTTATACAAAGCATAAGACGCTGCTACGGCTACTACTAGCGATAATCCAAATTCTCTAATTAAGTCTAATACTTCTTTCATTACAGCTTTCTACCTTTTTTATCTACTTTAACTTCTTTAACTATAACTCTAGTTTGAGGTTTCTTTTTCTTTAGTTCTTCTAGCTGCTTATTTAACTCTTCTAGTTTACCATCATTCTCAGTGCCGTCTTTTACTAAAGTAGAGAGAACACCTATTTCTTCAAATACAACATCGTCAACTTGCTCCAACATATCAACTCTTTCTTTTAAGTCTACTATCATGTCTTCGTTCCACTTTTCTTTTAGCTCGTATTCTAAACGAGTTACCTCAGTTGGTGGTAATGTTTTAGCTTCTGCTATGTCCTCTTGTAATTTATAATACATACCAACTAAAGTTGTAGTTAGCATTATTATTCCAATTACAGTTTTTAAATCAATCTTAAATTCAGTGTTTTCAGAGATCTTCATATTCCTTCGTCGCGTCAAATGATGGGCATGCTTTATTAGCAAACTCATTATGTGAATAAATAGTAGCAAGCGGATACATAGCCATTAATGTTTTTAGCACATGTAACAAGCTTTCTTTTTGTACTTCTGTCCTAGTATCTTTTGGTGTCTTACCATCAGCTTCTACGCCTCCGCAATAACACACCCCTATTGAATTTCTATTGTGCCCCTTACAATGAGCGCCTGATTTATCTATATCTCTACCTTTTTTAATAGTACCGTCTAATTCTATATAAAAATGGTAACCTATGTCTGTCCATCCTCTACCTTCAGTATGCCACTTTTTAATAGTTTCTACAGGTATTTCTTGACCTTCTCTAGTAGCAGAACAATGTATTATAATTTCATTTATACTTCTCATTTCTTTTTCTTATGTAATAACATCCATTTATGAATAGTGTATCCTATAGTTAAAGCTAATAATAGTATTTCTAAAGCTGGCTCTATCCAGTTTAAACTAGCTAATGTAAATGAAGATGCATTTAATAAATACAGCTTCAGGTCTTCAGCACCCATTATTTGTTAGCGTTAAGAACAGCGTTACCTTTATATGGCAGCATATTCTCTATACCTGGTATATTCTTTTTAGCATGGCATCCGCACATACTATCACATCCACAAGATTTTAATACTCCTGCAGGCTTTTGATATTCTCCGTAACTTGGCATAATTATTTAGTTTTGATTTTCTTTAATTGCTTTATCTCTTGATCCAAAATATTCTTCTTTTGAACTTTCTATTTTACCATCACCATCATAGTCTTTATCAGCCATTTTAGCCATAGGTGAAGGTAAAGTATTTGCTCCAGATATTTCTTGCATTTTTAAAGCATCGTTATGTTGCTTAGCACTCATATTGTGAGGTATATTTCCTTTTATACCTGTTAACATTTTTAAAGGTTTCATATTTCCAGTCATCATTAAAGGTATTTCTTCTCCTGTCATAGGATCTATATTAGTTTTGTAAGTAGGTTGCATTTCTTCTTCTAAATTATCTTCACCATCATCAACTAAGCCAAAATCAGTACCTATTAGTCCTTGAGCAGTTCCACCTAAAAAACCTTTCATGCTTTTTTTATAAACATCAAATCCAGTTTTTAGTTTTTCACCAAACTTCATTTGTTTAAACTCTTCCTTATCTATTTCTTTTATAGCTTGTGAAGCATTGGATAATCCACCAATCATTCCACCTTTGATGCCTTTAACGCCTTGAGCTATTAAACCTACTGGAAGTGTTAATGGTGATTTACTTGTCTTTGTTGGCATAATCTATTGCTTTTGTTATTACTTTGTAACTATATCTATTACTCTTTTCTAATTTAGTTGTAGGCATTTCTTCTTCACCTAGCATAATACGATACATTCTACTAATTAGCTGCTTGCACTTATAGGATACTTTATATATGTGATATTTTTGAGTGGTGCGGTTTCTTTTCCTCCACACTACGATCCACCCTTGTTTCAATAATCTGTTCCAGCGCCTGTTATCCCAGCTAAATGAGTACGTACCTTTTATAAAATCATCTTTAGTAAACATATCTATAGCGTCTAAGTAAATTAGTAGCTCTAGATCTGCATCTGTTAATTTATTAGTCTTACAAGCCCACTTCCTAATTATTCTATAATGTTTAAGCAAACCTAGATCTTTTAAATCACTAGATGTTAATCTTCTCATAAAATAATAACTACGTCGTGCTCTTTAATGACTTTATAGTTTTCTTTTTTTATTTCTATATTAAAACCAGCTGATTTGTCATAATAAACTTCATCACCTTTTTTTAATACCGAAACATCAGTTCCGGGCTCTATTACTTTAGCGCGACGGTACCTTATATCTTCTCTTTGCTTTTCAGCTAGAATTAAACCTCCTTTTGTAGTC
>Ga0208791_1001208_pt1 | contig 9774 bp, 1 predicted proteins | sample 11_taG_FD_184084 | JGI IMG/M metagenome (GOLD analysis project Ga0208791, IMG submission 184084) | Marine viral communities from the Subarctic Pacific Ocean - 11_ETSP_OMZ_AT15265 metaG (SPAdes) (version 2) | ecosystem: Environmental > Aquatic > Marine > Oceanic | place: Pacific Ocean | collected...
CTAGTTGTTCCTATACCAACGTTACCACTCGAATCAATAACCATTCTAGACGATCCACCTGTAGTAAATCCTAATTCATTTGCAGTATGACGATACATTCCAGTATCTTCATCATTAGAAAAGGTATATGATGGTGCAGCTGCACTTCCAAGTCTATTGAAAATACCAGTACCAGAATAGATTAACAAACCGTTTGATTTCCAAGCACCAATCCAACTGCCATTTACTGTAGCATTAATTTCTCCAGGTGTTCTATTATAGAATCCAGTATCACTATCTGTTGAAAAAGTATACGATGGTGCGCTAGCTGATCCTGCACCTGCTACAAATTGATCAGTACAAATATCACTTGCAGCACTTAAGCTACTCACATTAAGTGTTCCACAAATATATGCATCTGTAGTAGAACTGTTACCAATTGTAGTTGTATTATCACCGTTACCTATAGCAGCTGAACCAATTACTATTTCATTGGTTGGTGTTGTATCACCAAATTTAGTACTACAACCTATAGCTATGGAATTTGCTGCAGATGTTACATTACTACTACCTGAACTGAGTACACCAGCACATCGACCTAAAGCAATATTATTGCTACCGTTTGCATAGCGAAGAGCAAAGTAACCCATTCCAATATTACTATCACCATCAGTAACAGAGCAGAGAGCATATTGACCTATAGCTGTATTATATGCACCGCTGATATTGCTACATAAAGATCTTAAACCAGCAGCAAAATTATCAGTACCAGTTGTATTAGCAAATAAAGCATTATCACCAATTGCTGTGTTTTTAGTACCAGTTGTATTACTAAATAAAGCGCTATTACCAATTGCAGTGTTATCACTACCAGTTGTAATACCATGTAAAGCATTACCACCAATTGCAATATTGCTACTACCTGACGAATTAGCATTTCCCCACATAGCGCGACATCCAATCGCTATATTTTTTCCCCCCGTTAAACACCCAAAGCCTCCAGCGCCGCAACCTATCGCCGTATTATACTGACCTGTTGTAGTGTTAGCTAAAGCGTTATGCCCAACTGCTGTATTATACCCACCTGTAGAATCACGTAGTGCTGAAGCTCCTATAGCAATATTAACTTCACCTACTACGTTATAATTAAGAGCACATTGACCTATAGCAATATTACATGAACCAGTTGTATTATAGCGTAAAGCACTTTGACCAGCGGCGACGTTATCATTTCCAGTCGTATTAGCATATAATGCAGTATTACCAATTGCAGAGTTATTACAACCATTTGTATTATTAAATAAAGCGCCATTACCAATTGCAGAGTTATAACTACCTCCCCAGTTATTACAAAGAGCACTTCGACCAGCTGCGAAGTTATGGTCACCTGAGAGAGAGTTATATAAAGCAAAACAGCCTAATGCTGTGTTATTACTACCAGTTGTATTAACACGTAAAGCTGCAAAGCCAAGTCCAAGGTTACCAGTACCAGTTGTATTACAAAGTAAAGCAGTATGACCAATAGCAGAGTTAAAACTACCACTAATATTAGCGCAAAGAGCGTTGTTACCAATAGCATTATTATGTGCACCGGTAGTATTAGATATTAAAGCGTTATTACCTAAAGCTGTATTATTTGCTCCAGTAGTATTGTTCTTTAATGAACGCCATCCAATACCAATGTTAAAAAAGGCGGTAGTGTTAGCACATAAAGTACAAGCTCCAATAGCAACGTTACAACCGCCTGTGGTATTACAAGAGAGAGCGCTATTACCAATAGCTACGTTTCTACTACCTTCAGTATTACCAACGAGAGTATTGTAACCAATAGCGGCATTATCGCAACCTCCCCAGTTGTTACAAAGAGCGTATTGACCAGCTGCGAAGTTATGATTACCAGAGAGTGAGTTATATAAAGCATTTTGACCAATTGCAGTGTTATTACTACCAGTTGTATTGTAACGTAAAGCGTTATTACTTACTGCGATATTGCTAACACCGGTTGTATTTCTCTGTAATGCATTACAACCGATCGCAGTGTTTTGGGTACCGGTAGTATTACAGGTTAGAGCATGGCCACCAATCGCAGTGTTAAAGTTACCAGTTGTATTGGCTCGCAATGCGAAGTAACCAAAAGCTGTATTTTTACAACCAGTAGTGTTGTTTGCTAGAGATTGATTACCGACAGCAAAGTTACTACTACCTGTCGTACTGTCTGTTAGTGCCAAATAACCAATTGCAACGTTACTGCTACCTGTTGTATTACTGAACATTGCTGTGTTGCCAATAGCAGTATTATGACTACCGGTTGTATTACTATATAAAGCGTTATTACCTATTGCAGAGTTATAACAACCACCCCAGTTATTATAAAGAGCACCATTACCAGTTGCGAAGTTATGGTCACCGGAGAGTGAATTGTATAAAGCTTGATAACCAGTTGCAGAGTTATGACTACCAGTTGTGTTACTATATAATGCATTATATCCAGTTGCAGTATTACAACCCCCAGTTGTATTACTTTTTAAAGCTTGCTGACCAATTGCAGAGTTATGACAACCTGTTGTATTAGAACATAAAGCTAAATAACCAATTGCAGAGTTATGTCGACCGGTTGTATTACGACGTAAAGCTGCATAACCAGTTGCAGCATTATAGCTACCTGTCGTGTTAGCATATAAAGCTAGATAACCATTTGCAGAGTTATGACTACCAGTTGTATTACTATTTAAAGCTCTGTCACCAATTGCAGTGTTATTACTACCAGTCGTATTGTATTGTAAAGCAGCATATCCAATTGCAGCGTTCCAACTACCAGTTGTATTACTATATAAAGCACTACTACCAATTGCAAAGTTATTACAACCAGTTGTATTATAACGTAAAGCTTGATAACCAATTGCAGTATTACAATCACCTGTTGTACTACTTCGTAAAGCACTATTACCAATTGCAGAGTTATAATTACCGGTTGTATTACTAGTTAAAGCAAACCAACCAATTGCAGTGTTGTGGTTACCTGTTGTATTGCAATATAAAGCTTGTCGACCAATTGCAGTGTTATAACTACCACCCCAGTTACTATAAAGAGCATTACAACCAGCAGCGAAGTTGTTGTTACCGGAAAGAGAAACAAACATTGCACATTGACCTAATGCAACGTTATCACTACCAGTTGTGTTGCAATGAAAAGCGTTATGACCAACAGAGAAGTTATGACTGCCAATTGTATTATAAAAACTACTCTGACATCCTATTGAAGTATTGTAGTTACCGGTTGTATTGCAAAGTAAAGCGTAACTACCTATAGCTGTGTTATTGTAGCCTGTTGTGTTGTTTTGCAGAGCGCTTTGGCTGATTGCAGTGTTGCAGCCTCCAGTTGTATTGCTATGTAAAGCTTTATATCCAATTGCGGAGTTATAACAACCAGTTGTATTGCTATATAAAGCTTGGTAACCAGTGGCAGAGTTATAAATACCAGTTGTATTACAAAATAAAGCTGCATAACCAGTCGCAAAGTTATAACATCCAGTTGTATTGCAATATAAAACTCTATTGCCAAGTGCAAGGTTACCAGTACCTTCTGTATTACAAAATAAAGCTAGTTGACCAATTGCAGTGTTATCACTACCAGTTGTATTAGATTGTAAAGCTTGACCACCAACTGCAAAGTTATTATTACCTGTTGTATTATCTTGTAAAGCGCTATTACCAATTGCAGTGTTAACACAACCAGTTGTATTACTATTTAAAGCCCAATAACCAATTGCAGTGTTATAAGTACCTGTAGTATTATTATACAATGCATTTTGACCAATTGCTGTATTATGGCAACCAGTTGTATTACAATATAAAGGTCTATTACCTATTGCTGTATTAGAACTACCAGTAGTACTATATTTTAAAGCTTCAAAACCAAGAGCATTGTTATTACCTCCTGTTGTATTAGAATTTAAAGCTTGAAAGCCTACTGCAAAGTTACCACCTCCTGTTGTATTAGAATATGCTGCCCCAGAACCAATTGCAGTATTGTACGTACCGGATTGATTACCTTGTAGAGCGCGATGCCCGATGGCGACGTTACTACTACCTGTTGTATTAGTACGGAAAGCGCACATCCCTATAGACACGTTACAGCCACCAGTTGTATTACTACAACCGGAGATATATCCTAAGGCTATGTTATTACTACCGGTCGTATTATTACGTAAAGCATTTTGACCAGCGGCGAAGTTATCATTTCCAGTTGTATTAGATAATAATGCGCAACAACCAACAGCATTATTATAGCAACCTGTTGTGTTACTACGTAAAGCTAGTACACCAATAGCAGTGTTATAGCAACCACCCCAGTTACCGTTAAGAGCGCAACTACCAGCAGCGAAGTTATGGTCACCAGAAAGAGAATTGCACATCGATCTGAATCCCATAGAGATATTATCAGATCCAGTTTTGTTCTGAAACAAAACATTATAACCAATACCAATATTGCTACCTCCGGTGGTGTTGGACTGAATGGCGCCTGGACCGAGAGCTGTATTATAACAACCTCCCCAGTTGCCCCTAAGTGTGTTACTACCGATAGCAACGTTATAACTACCGGATACCGAACTATATAAACTTCTACTACCGGCTGCAAAGTTACCACTTCCTGTAATATTACCATTCAACGCGTTATCACCGAATGCGGTGTTATCACTTCCTGTTGTATTGCTACCTAGAGCTATATAACCAGCAGCAAAGTTACTATTACCAGTTGTATTAGCATTTAATGTGTATGTACCGAAAGCTGTATTACTTGTACCTGTATCATTATTTCTAAGCGTACTCCCTCCAATAGCTATGTTTTTAGTACCAGTAGTGTTACAGAGTAAGTTTTGCCCACCTATTGCAACATTAAAAGTACCGGTAGTATTATTTCTAAGTGATTGATCTCCTATGGCTACGTTTGTACTAGCAGTTGTATTACTACATAAAGCATACCTTCCGATGGCCACATTATTTTGTCCAGTTGTATTTAATCTTAAAGAGTGAATACCTATAGCGGTATTTGAACCAGCAGTTGTATTACAGCATAGTGCGTACGGACCAATTGCAGTGTTATAGGTACCAGTTGTATTATTTTTTAAAGCTTCTCTACCTACGGCGAAGTTGTTATTACCAGTTGTATTGGCATATAAAGCACCACACCCTAAACCAACATTATTAGATGCTGTTGTATTGTTAAATAAAGATTGATTACCTATGGCTATATTACAACCACCAGTTGTGTTGCAACGTAAAGCTTGATTACCTAATGCGGTGTTATTACTACCTGTAGTATTTTTCTCCATTGCAGACGCACCACCAGCAAAGTTTCTCTGACCGGTGGTATTGCAAAACATGGAGTAATATCCAATTGAGGTATTATGTTCTCCGGATGTATTATTAGTCAATACATTATAACCTATACCAGTATTGTAGGATCCGGTTGTTATGTTAGGAAGTACATTAAGATTACCAATCTTAACATTACATAAACTATCACTTTCTGTAATTCTATGAGCACTTAAGCTACCACCTACGCAAACAGTAGTACCACTTTCAGATACTAAACTATCTGTTAATGTATCTGTATCAGACCATTTAGAAAGCTTACCAGCAGTACCAGATCCATCAACGTTACCGGAAGAAGTAGCAAAGATATCCGCAAGATCAACACCACTTGAAAGTATATTACTTTGAGAGTTTATATCACCAGCTACATCTAATTTATATGAAGGTGTTGTGTCTCCTATACCAACGTTACCGCTCGTAGTTATAGTAATATCTTCACCTATAGACCATCCATTACCTCTACCTATCTTAAACTTATCACTATCACTATTGTCGATTCCTTGTACCCATCTATACGCACTACTGAGAAGGAACTGAAGTTGAGCATCACCAGTACCATCTTGTTCTATTGTTACACCTGCTGTTGTAGATGTGGCTGCATCGTTTTGATAAACATGCAGTTTTGGTATAGGATTTGTCGCTCCTATACCAACGTTACCATTAAATAAGCCATCGGATGCGCTTACGTTACCACCCGCTGATATACTGTCTGTGACAGTCAGCCCATTTTTTACTTTGAAATCGTTTGTTAATGCCATAATACAGGTTCACTTCCCCCGGGTTATTACACATATTTAATAAAAAAGGACAATGTTACCATCGTCCTTTCTTACTTTATATACTTTATATACTTTATTCTTTATTAGTAGAATGCCTTACCGTGTACAATGGCTGTCGTAGTGGCGCTAGCTGAGGTAATAACAAGATCGATTGTAGATCCAGTGTTAGTGACGTCAATACTAGCTAGTTGTGAAGTAGCTTGTGCATCAACAATACCGTATACAGTACCAAACGCAGCTGTATCGTTATATGTTACTAGAATCTCAAACGATGTTCTATTAACGCCCTTGATAAGACTTACAATATACTTACCGGTTCTAAATCCTGACTTAGCAAATGTAGCAACTGTTGTACCTCCTGTACCAACTGAGGCTGTAAAGGTTTGTTCTTCTGCATAAATACTACCCCCCGCAGCTGGTAGTTTTATTTTATCACCATTACCGATAGTTACATTAGCATCTATAGTTACTGTTGAACCGTCATCTGTAATACTTGAATCGCAAATTGTATTGCTATCAGGACAAAACTTCGGTATGGCGTTACATGTACCAGATCCAGCAATTAGAGATGATCCCCAAACTCGTGAGTCAATCTCGTCTGTTCTAAGCTTACCATCACTGTCTAATATAACAACACTGTTATCTACCCCAGCTCCTAAGTTTGGTGCTGTAATAGTACCATCAATAGTAGCACTACAGTCAATATTAAGATTACCGCTAGCTGTAATATTTCCAACAACATCTAATTTTTCTGTTGGCGAAGCTATACCAATTCCCAATGCACCATCATCAGCAAATATAATATCATCTCCATTAGAATCAATAAAGTGTGCAATTGGCTGAGTGCCTCCTTGCTTTACAAACAACGCTGGACCTGTTCCTGTATTCGTTACTGATAGAGCAGATGTTGTTGATACTGTTGTTTCAACACAAGTAAAGTCTCCTGTGACAGAAAGGTTACCATATATGGTAGAGTCTCCGGTAACTAGGTGTTCACCGGCTACTGTAATTTTATTACCAGCACCGTTAGTTGTAATTATTGAATTAGCTAACTGACCGTTTGTATCATCCCAATATACTATAGTATCGTCAGATAATTGTGAAGCGTTCTTAAGACATATACTATCATTACCTGATGTAACTGTTAATCCTGAACCAGTTTCACCAGCAATATCTGTTAGAAGGTTTAAGTAAGTAATGTGCTTATTTGCACCATCATTAACGAAGAACTTATTACCACTTGTAAGATTAGTTAAAGCTGTTGTCGGGAAAATTGCTGTTGCAGTAACATTAGTTAGATTAGCTCCATCACCTGCTAGTGATACTGCTGATAGACTACCATTGACGGTTATGGCTGTGCCAGATTCGCATACTATAGACTCATCTATTGTTCCAGAAGTATCGATATACTTTGTTAAGTATCCAGTACATGATGTACCGTTATAGTCAACTAGCTTCTGATCCCATACTTTTGAATCAATTTCATCAGTAGCTAAATTATTACCTGACTTAATAACAACAGTATTGTCAGTGCCTGCACCAACGTTTGGTATTGCAATGGTAGCGTCATCTAATGTTGTAGTGCCGCCTGCAGAATTAATTGTAAGATCGCCAGAAGATGTATCAAGCTGACCTGAATCGGTAACACCTATCTGAACATCCTGTCCACAAACACCTGCAGTACCATCAACCTTATTAAACGTTACATTATCATTAGTACATAACCCAATATCTAATGTCGCAGTAGAACCGTCCAGTCGTGTAAAAGTAGTAGCTCCTTGTGCGGTGCATGTAGCTGCACAAAATGCTGAACTTAAAGTAGTAACACAAGCATCAGCAATTCTTACTGTAGGATCAGTAGCAGTACCTCCAATACATATAGTACCGTTACCTGCTGTAACACTACATACTGTTCCAGCGGCTGAATTATCAACATATGCTTTAGTAGCAACATCTTGATCATTAGTAGGATCAGCAACACATACAATCTTATCTGACGTCATGTCAATCTGACCATTTAACGTCAATCCAGCGAATGTGGGGCTGTCACTGGTTTGTAGACCTAAATCAACAACATCATCAGAGCCTCCGACATCGGTAATTGTAAACTGACCTTGTGCCGGAGACGTTGTAATTGTATCGTATACATTATTACCATTAGTATTGCACCAGGTATAAGCAGAATCCCAATTACATGACGCTGTAGAATCAATAGCTACTGTTGCAGCTGTCGTACCATCGTAAGAGAAACTGGTAATACAATTACCTTGCGTTAAGGCAGCAGAATTACATTTAAATAAATCAGCAAGATCTCTACCCGCAGAAAGTATCTTACCACTAGTATCGATCGAAACTGCTGTTCCGGCAAAAAAACCACTTGTCCCTACATATAGTGAATCTTTTACCCTAAAGCTTTTATTGAGTGCCATGCCAATATTTATGTCTCAACTGACTAATCTAACCGAAAAGATTTGATCTATTACTCTTAAATATAAAGTTATTCATAGTTCTACCGTCTAGCGGTATAGCAGATAAAGCTATATGTGTACCATTTACAACCGAAGCTCCAAATTCCACGAATGGAAATACTGTTGTATGGTTGAGTCCATATTCAGAAGCAACTGCTATTGTACCGTCTGATATAACATTAATCTCTCCGTAAAATATAGCATTATCGGTTATATCTTCAACCTGCATAATGTATTTAGCGCTGTTTGCACCGGAAAGAGGAATTGTATCTAAAATTGTATAGGCATCTAAATTAGTCTTATAGAATATATAATTAGGCTTTAAATTAACTGTATACCAATGATCTACCGAAGAACCGTCACTATTACCTAATAGGTATGCTTGATTCGTTGCAGAAAGAGTAATAACATCTCCGGTAGATATTCCATCTTTAGAGTAGTTGTTAACAAAATCACTTATATTTGTAGCAGTTGTTACAGTATTTCTATCAAAGTTTTGAATTAGATAAGAATATAAGCCATCAACCTTATCTGCTATTCTATTAACATTTGTCGAAAATACATTACCACCCGCGCTTATATTACCTGTAACTGTGACTTGCCCATTAGCGCTAATATTACCTGATACTGTAAGTTTTTCTGCTGGATCAAATGTACCTATACCTACATAGCCATTATCCGCAAAAACTATATCGTCTCCTGTTTTATCTATAAAATGAGCAATAGGTTCATTTCCATCCTGCTGAACATATAGAGCTGGGCCTGTGCCGTTATTTACAACAGAAAGAGAAGATGTTGTAGATACTATTGTCTGTAAAAACTCAGCAGTAAGCGCTGATACAGAGGAGAAAATAGCACTACCTCCGGTTATGTCTCCATCAAAGGTAATAACATCACCGCTTTGTGTGATTTTACTATCACCTAGACCTGTTGAGTTGTTCCATATAGCAACCGTACCAGCAGTACCTGTTCCAGTTAGTGTACCACTACCTCCACCGCCACCGGTAAATATATCTACAAGATCTATACCACCGGAAAGTATATTCCCCGTTACATTAAGATCACCGTTCATAGTACCACCGTCAGCATATTGTACTGCAACGGACCCTCCACCAGCTGACATTTCTATTAATCTCTTAATAGACTGCATTTCGTTATTAAATCTTGCACTA
>Ga0208791_1001213_pt1 | contig 9748 bp, 7 predicted proteins | sample 11_taG_FD_184084 | JGI IMG/M metagenome (GOLD analysis project Ga0208791, IMG submission 184084) | Marine viral communities from the Subarctic Pacific Ocean - 11_ETSP_OMZ_AT15265 metaG (SPAdes) (version 2) | ecosystem: Environmental > Aquatic > Marine > Oceanic | place: Pacific Ocean | collected...
ATCAGCGTTATGGTTGTTTAATAACAACTCCAACGATTTTAATGGTGTATATAATGCAACTTTAGAAAACGGATTAGGGTACTCAACAGACCATAGACCATAATGAGAACATACTGCATAATAAATTCTGACGAAGTTAATAGCGTTGACTTTAATCAAGTACTTCAAACATCCGCTAGTACTTTAAGATACTCCGTAGATGGTACTAAAACATTTGTTAAGTACGAAGACGGACAACCATCTTTTCTAAGCGGTAAAACCGAATACACACACGCTGAAATATTAGAAGTGTTAGCCACAGACGAGTGGACTAATCCTGATCCTGTGTAATGCGTTGGGGTGTTTTATTAATTATGTTTATTCCAGGCTGTGGACTAAAAACATTTGCCCCTGCTATTGGTGGTGGCATAGGTGCAGGTGTTGGATCCCTGGGGGGCATACCTGGCAGTGTGGCAGGTGGAACATTGGGAGCAGGGGCAGGGCAGATAATTAAAGAAGTTAGTGAAAACGAAAAGACAAAAAAAACCCTGGAAGCAATTTCACACGGGGATGTTCAGGCATTAGTTTCTGCACAAATGTCAGACCACGCATCAGGTTTTGATGAATTTAAAAACACCATCCTAAACATATTAAAAATAGCAGGGGCCTGTTTATTAGCTTACCTGACAATTCCACTTTGGGTTGCTCGCAAAACAGCAACCCAATGTGCCAGAACAGAAGCACAAAAACAGGCTACCAGGGCGCCATTTCCAATTAGACCAAGTCAAAACAAATGAAGAATTTTAAGTTATTAAAAGACTATTACAAAACCCTTAGCACTAAAGGCAAGATGTTCACTGCATTGTTAGTTATAATTCTTCTAATAATTTTACTGGAAGTAATCTAATGGACAGAACATCAATGCTTGGATTTTCAGGTTGCCTGGCAACAATTACCCTGGGGAACTTTGATGAAATTCTTTCAGTCACAGCAGGGTTACTCACCTGTGTTTACATGGGGTACAAAATTTATTTATTACAGAAAAATAAAAAATGAGGTATTCAGCTTATGGCAGTTTTGATGAAAAACCTTTGCTCGATGGTGACGAAGGTTTTATTGGTCTAAACACTAGGCTAGACCCTACACAATTAAGTGAAGGGGTATTAAGTGAATCCAAAAACATAAGATTGGATAAGGGCACAGCCCGTTCAAGAAAAGGTTGCACTTTATACCTGGGGGCATCGACAAACAATGTGGAAACACCAATGGATGCTGTGCCATATGACTCAGGAAGCACCCAGGATAATGTCCTGGTATTTTCAACAAATGGGAATGCAAAGTATGCACATATTTACAATGGTCCCACTTTGGTTAGTCAGGTTACTTTTCCTGCACTGCCTTACAATTATACCCTGACTAATGCATTCTTACTGAACACAAAAGTTAATACTTTATTGTTCCAGGGTAAGGGACCAACACTTCCATTTACAGAAGGTGATTCACTTGGGCATGATGTTCTGAGGCTTGCAAAAGGCGATACAGAATTTAAGCATTTTAAACAGGTTAATTTTTCAGGTCATGTTAGGAACGCAGGGGGAACAAATGTTCATACAATTACATGCACGGAAACACCAAGTTTGAATGTTGGTGAAAAGTTTAGAGTTGTTGGGCTTATTGGTTCAGGTGGACCAACTGACAATATTTGGAAGGTGTTAAGCATTACCGACAAGGTTATAAAATTTACAAGTAGTACGACACAGCACCCTGCACTTAACTCAACAGGGGGGATCCAGGGGATTTTATATTCCGTGGACAATGAGTGCCCACCTGCTGACTTTGCAACCTGGGCAGGTAACCGATTAATTGTCCCGTTTGGGGACAATGAATTGGCAATTTCCTCATCTCTTTCAACCCATAATTTTCCAATTACAAACAGGTTGGTAATTGACTCAGGTGAAAGTGGATCCATAACGGCCCTGGAACCCCTGGCCGATGATTCTTTATTAGTATTTAAAAATCATTCCATTCATGCAGTACAAGGGGTCTATGAGATGAAAGGTTCAGTTGAGGGTGGCAGGTTGGCTATAACACGAATAACTGACCAGTTAGGCTGTATCGCCCGTAAAACCATTCAGGTAATTGGTTCTGAAGTTTTATTTTTATCACCACAAGGCATTTATGGTTTATCATTAAATAGCCAAAGTGGAGGTGGAGTAGGTTTGCCTGTCCAGGCAGTACGGGTGGCAGATGTTGCTCTATCCAGGGACATTGATAATTTGATTGATAGTATAGACCAGGCAAATGCATCTGCCTGTTTTTTCAGGGGCAGATATTATTTATGCGATGGGGATGAAATTTATGTTTACAGCACAATTTTGCAGGCTTTTGAAAGTGTGGATTCTGTGCCAAATGGAGTAATAAAATTATTTAGTATATTTTCAAGTTCATCACAACTCATTGCCCTTCATTCAAGTAGTAAAATTCTTAACCTGGAAACTAGTGAAAGTAATGTTGATACTTATTACGGGGGCACTGAAAACTTTGAATCTAAGGTTACAACCAGGGCCTACAGGTTTAAAACTTTTGAGCAAAAGCATTTCCGTCGAGCAATGGTTTCCTGGCAAGGTCAGGACTCAAATAATTCATTTCGAGTAGACATTGAAAGTGAAAACCCTGACGGAATAGACACAATAGTAAACCAAAGCAACATTGGCTCAGGTACTTTTAACACACGCACTTCTTTAAGGGGCCGAGGGGAGTCAATAAAGGCAACAATAAGTAATAACTTTGCAGGCAGGTTCTCTGCCAAACGCATTGCATTTGAAGCAATGCCTGGCAGTAGACAAACAACGGAATTTAATTAATATGAGCGATATAACACCAGGTTCAAGTTTTCAAAGTGGTCAGCAAATTACAGCAACTGACTTAAATAATTTAGTAGGTAATGCTAGTATTTCTAGTGCGGTTATTGACAACACTCACTTGAAACAAAGTAGTCTAGCTGACTCTATATTTAACTTTAATGTAATTGCCGATGCTAATGTTTCAGACAATGATTATTTTCTTATTTGGTCAGCAACTGACTCTGCTTTTCGTAGAGTCAGTAAGGGAACAATTAATTCACAAAATAATGTCAATGTCGGTGGAACAACAATTGATACTAGTGGAAATTTAAATATAACAACAGGTGACTTAGACTTAGGTACGGGTAGTTTTACCAGTCCTCAATTAGTTTTATCAGGAATCACAGCATCCATCCCTACAGGTAAAAGTATACTTTTTAGTGATGATTTAACTGGTAACCATGTTCAAATTACTAAAGAATCCTCAAACCCTGGATTAAAAATATTTAATCCACTTGGTGACGGATCCACTTCAATAAATTGTTATGGAAGTTTAAATGCAATTGCCCCCATGACAGCAAGTGATAATGGGGTTTTAAAAATATCTGCAACTGATTCCACGGGGGCATTTAAGACATGGAATTTCAGTAGTATTAATAATGCTAACCGACTTGAAATTACTTCTAGTCAATCAGGTACAGGTACTATGATTGTTGGTGGTAATTTTCAAGCAACAGGTTCTATAACAGGTGCATCAAAAAGTTTTTATATTGATCACCCAAGTGTTGAAGGAAAAAAATTAAGACACACTTGTATCGAGTCCAACAAAGCAGATTTAATTTACCGAGGTGTTGCAGGTGTTGGACAGGTTAACCTGGACAACGCAACAGGAATGAGTCCAGGAACATTTGATAGTTTAGTTAAAAACTGCCAGGTGTTTATTCAGAATAACCAGGGATGGGATAAATTTAAAGGTTCTGTCAGTGGTAATATTCTAACTATAGAATCTGAAAATTCAGACAGCACGGATCAGGTTGAATGGATGGTAATTGGTCAAAGAAAAGATCCGACAATTTTAGGTTTAGACATTACTGATGAGCAGGGTGAACTTATCCTGGAAGAAGATGCATAATGGCAACACCTGCCCAACAATATGTTAATTCATTCTTCAACCAGGGCAGGTTGTCAGGTGGTGGAGGTTTGTCCAGTGATCAGGGCCTGGAAGGCGGATTAAACAAAACAGCAACGGCAGGTGCTTTAGGAGCAACTGCTGTTTTTCCTGTGGTGTTAAACAATATGTCTTATGCCCAGGATTATAATAATCTAACTAAGGCAGTGGGTGATGTGGGCAGAGCAGGAGGCATTTACTCAAGCTACAAAACTGCTTTAGGTCTAGCAGGTCCTTCAGGTGATGAGCAGTTTGGGAACACATTTAGTCCAGGTAATTTATTTAGAGCAGGGTTTGAAACTGCAAGTTACACAAACCCTGTAACGGGTGTATTAAATGCAGTAAATTCTATGACCAGGGATGAAGAAAATCCTGAAGGAACCATTCCTGGTGTTAGTTTTGTACAGGGCAAAGTTGATGCAATGGCTGATGCTATGAATAACAGCCAATTTGGTACAGCCATTTCCAGGGGTGCCCGTGATATATACAATAAAACTATTGCCCCTGTTGTCCAGTCCCGTCCAGGGCAAATTTTAACAAGCACAGCAGGGTTACCATTGGGTTTAGCTGAGTCAGGCTATCAAACATTAAGGGAAGGGTACCAGGCATTGGACAGGGGTCTATTTGGGGGTTATTTACCTGGTGGTGCTAAGAGTGATGACCCTGAAACTCAAAGGTTTGATAACCCCATGAGTCCATTTGCTCAAAGCTATCAAAACTTTAGAAATACTTTATTAAATGACCAAAGGCAAATTGAGGGTTTACCTGTTGAGGGTGGGGAAACAATTAATGATTTTCGCAACACAGAATTGGAACCTGGGGGAGGTGCTTTATTTCAGGATAAAATAATTGATGGTAGAATTTACACTGCCGAGGAATTAAGGGATAAATATAATAACCCTAGTGCCACACAAGATGTTATAAGTGGACTAAGTGGGTTAGCCAAAAGGGCACAGGAGTTAGGGTATGACATGGATGAGAAAGGGAATCTCACTAAGCAAGAAATTCAACCAGTTAAGTTTAACGACATGATTCATACCCTTGGATCCTATGACTCAGATGGTGAGAAGAAGGTAATGAAATGGGTCCAGGAAACTAGACCCGATCAAATTGATTTAGATTTGGAGTATAAGGAAATAGATGGTTACTCCGCTTATTACAAAAAAGGAACAAATGTGCCATTTGCGGAAACCAGGGAATATGCTGAATATATAACCAGTATGGATGACCGAGCATTCCTGGAATATTTAATTCATGCTGTAGATCCAAGTCAGCACTATGTCGAGAATTATGACATGTACGACAAGCAAAATGAGCATACTCTTGAAGGTTTGCGGTTTAAGTATTTAAACAAAATTGGAAGATTTGGATCTGAAGGACCTTACAACGACAGGGACCAAATGAAAGATGCTCTTTCATCAACAAAAACCCAAAAAGAATATGAAGAAAAAATGGGTTTTAATGAAATAAGAAATGGCAAATATGGTAGCAGGGTGTGGGAAAAGGAATATGGCAGGTACAGAGGTGGTTATAATTTAATTTACGGAGGTGCCCAGGACCTGGCCGAGTCAGGCACAATGGGTTACTTTTACACTAAAGATGGGCAAAAAACCTCAATATCTGATGTAAGAGATGATAATATTTCAAGTGATATGAGAAATGCCCAGGTTAATTCTGCATCCTATAATTTTAATGCATCCCAGGTGTTACAAAATCAATTAAACAACATAGACACATCATTTTACCAACAGGATTACAACATGAGTAACCCTATAGATAATTATATAAATAATATAGGCACTGGTTCACTGGATAATGCATACGAATACAATATGCCCAATAACTACGAAAAAATAAATATTTAACAAAGGAAAATTATGGCAACAGGATATTCAACAAGCACAACAAGTTCAACAGGTGGAGTTGGCTTCATACCAACTCTTTCAACAAGTCAACCTGCACCAGTAGCTGAACAACCAACATCAACCGAAGAGCAAGAAAGCATAAGGGAGGCCAGGGCAAATGCATTTAGGCAGAATGCACAAAGAATATATAATGCAGAGCAACAAAAAATTGCAAATGATCCTAATTATGAATCAAGCCAGGATTATTTAAATGGTTTGAATTTAGCCAACCAGTTTGAAATGTTGGCGAATGCACACACGGCAACAAAAGTTAATGAAGATGGTGAGGAAGAAGACAAATTTGATTTAACTGAATTAGCCCTAATTACATCAGCAGTTGGGGCAGGTCTGTCAGGTTTAGAAACTTTAGAGAACATTATAAATGGTGATGATATTGACTCTGTCGATATTCGTGATGAACTTTTAAAAAGCACTGAGGCAATGACGGACCCTAAAGTCCGTCAGATGATTATTAATGCATCATACGGGGACCAACAGGCCCTGACCGATTTAGAAAACCTGACAACATATGGTAATCAATTCGGATCTTTATCGAGTGATGTTTTCAATGGTCAGTATGGTGAGCAACTAGAGCAAACTTATCAGGAGTTTTTAAAAACAAACCCTGGTATTGGCAGGGACCAATTCCTGGTTGAATTTGCTCGTCAAAATCCAACATCAGAAATTAGCCAGGACATAAATCAGAAATTATCCAGGTTTGGCCAGCTAGCCAGGGGAGCATCTGAATTTGGTCAAATTGATAGAAATACAATGTTGGAAGGTTTCCAGGATGCATCTAAGTTTTACCAACCTGTCGAACAGGGTGGATATGGTTTTACTCCTGATCAATTTAGGTCAAATGAGCAAACCAGGGCAGTAAATAATGCATTGGGTCTAGCAGACGGGCCTGAAGCCCAACTGCTAAGACAAAATGCAATGGATAGGGTTAGAACAGGAGGCAAACTAGGCACCCAGGAACTACAGCAAATCAGTGCTGATAGTTTAGCCAGTGTTGACCCTTCACTGCAGGCACAGCCTTACATTCGGTCAGGTGGATTAGCTCAGTCTATGATTAATACCGAGCAGGCCCAAAGACAAAGGGCACTCGAAAATGAATCGGCATTATATAAGATTTTGCAGGCAGATCGAAATTATGCACCTGCAGTTTCTAATGTAATTAATAGCACTACTTTAGATCCTGTTTCAGCACTTGGCCTAGCAGGTAAAAATAGTGCAGTAAGTGCTGATCAAACTTACAGAACCAATCCAACCACAGGTTTGAGTTACGACCCAACCAATGCATTTGCGACAAGTGTGGCAGGTCAAAATGCAAATATTGCACAGGCTAATCAGGTACAGCCAAGCACGGGTAGTAATTTTAAGTCTTTAGGTGAAGACATTACTGACCTGGACAAAACAATAAAGGAACTAAGATGAGTTATTTTAATACCCAATTCCAAGGGGCATCTATGCCCATAACTGATGCAATGCGTACCCGTGATTTTATTGCCAGGCAAAAAGAACAAGAAAATCAAAGACGGGAAAAATCTAAGCAATTGGCAGAAGATCAGAAAAGGTTAGGCATGATTGCCCAGGGCCTGGGTTTGGAAAAGGGTGAAGTTGATTCAATGAGCAGGGGGGAGTTGCAAGGTTTTTTAGATAATGAAATTCGGAAGAAAGGTGAGATTGATAAAATCCAAAATGAACAGCAAGCCCTGGCTAAATTTAACTTTGATAAACAACAAGCTGAGATAAGAAACCAAATTGAACGGACTCAGGCTAACACCAACATGCTGAATGCTGTTAACAATAACATACAGACTAATTATAATGTAAATAAGAATAAATTTTTAGATAACAAGGCACAGGAAGAATCTGATGCGACAACTAAAAATCAATTAAGTTATCATAAATTTGCACTTAAAAAAGTTATTGATTCTAAGACTCCACCTGACCCATCGGATCCACAAAGCATAAAAAAGTTCCAGGATGCAAATGACTGGGTTAAGAAAAACCCTGGTGCAGTTGAGGCAGTTGAGGCAGGGCAGGGGCACCGAGTTGTTTCCCAGTTTCAGGGTAAAGGTTTAACAGATGCAGACTTTATTAAAAACCAAACTGCCCCTGATGCATTGCATCCCCAGGCCCTTAAAAAGCTGAATGATGAAACTGCAAAGGACTATGCAGATTTTACCGATGAAGGTGGCAACCATATGATGGAAAGAAATATTCGTTCACTCAATAAGGTAATTGCTGAACTAGATGGATCCAATAAAACGGGCAGGCCCATTGACTTTTTTGGCCAAACTTTAAGGTCAGCATATGATGCCATGACTGATGGTGATTCAGTCGCTATGCAACAACAGATTGATCTGATTACTCAGGCAAATTTGAAGGCAACCTTGGGTGCCCAGTTTACTGAACACGAAGCAAAGATGTTCCTACAAAGATCATATGACCCTCAGCGATCACCAAAAGAAAATGTAGATAAATTAAGAAAAGAACTAAATCTTATAGTACGAATGGCAGAAAGCAGACGGGCAAGGTTTCAATACTTTGAGGACAATAATTACAACATGGCAGGGTTTATGACTAACAACCCAGGTGCATTTAGTAATAAAGGACAAGGGGGTAACCCTGCTAATACCATTAATACTAGAAATGGGAATCCAGTAAAAATCAACATACCTACAACTCAAATTAAACGGAACTAATGTACAGCTACGACATTCGGAATGATAAACTAGGCTTAAATTTTAATGCTGAATTTGAATTTGAACCTAACGAAGAAGACATTTGGGATGTGATGAAAAGCCAGGTGGATACCAACCAGGTATTGGACCTGATTGGTAAACCAAATACAACGGCAGAAGATAAAGCCCTGGCAGTTGGTGCCTGGAAGAATGGATGGTTTGATGCTGAACAGGAAACAGACTTTTTTGGGGTAGTAAAAGATGTTGCAGGTTCTGTCATGGATGGAGGGGGCAAAATGATGGTGACTATGCCTGTTTCTAAGACTAGGATCCAGGGTATAAGAAGATCATTACCAGGGTACGAACCTCAACAACTTGGTGGACAAAGTGGGTTCGATCAAATGGAGGATTTTGGTCAGGATAAAGATGGTAAATCCGATTATAAACCTAAAAGGTCCTGGGAAGAGTTTGATAAGGAAACTCAGGAGAAAATTAATAAAGCATCGGTTCGTCTAGCAGATTTAGCTTACTCTGAAAATATGACCTGGGATGATGGGGGTGGCATGGATTACCTTCAGCAGGTCATGGCAAACGAGGACCTTAGTATGAATGACCCTGCCTTACAAAAGGCAGTTGCCGACAGGGCATACAACTTTGCTGACTTGAAGATGGATGCTACAACATACCAAGCACTTGGTGAATGGGCAGGGGGGTACACTATACTTGGGGAAATGGTAGGGCATGAATTGAAAACCCCTTGGTTTGAAGATGAAAGTGAATATTCAGACGAAACAATTTTGAAAGAAGTTGAGTTATTAAAGACAACTCAGAATATAGTTGAGGTAATGGAAGATAGTGCAGGGTCCCTTGCCAGGGCACTTGGCAACAGGGACATGGAAATTGCACTCAAAAAGGGACAGGTGGAACCTGACAGAGATATTGCTCTGTTTGCCCAGGTAGCATTGGCACCTGAAAATGCATCAGGTGGATTAGGTGCAATAGTTTCACAGACTGGAAAAAGAAGTGTGCAAACCCTGTTTCCAAAATGGGGGTATGAGGCAAAGGTTAAATCTATGGGCAGGGAATTAATGATTGCCCATGCTAATGTGAACAAGGCAACAGAGAAAATTGCCAGGTTGCAAAAGGCAGAATCAATCATGTACA
>Ga0208791_1001218_pt1 | contig 9710 bp, 13 predicted proteins | sample 11_taG_FD_184084 | JGI IMG/M metagenome (GOLD analysis project Ga0208791, IMG submission 184084) | Marine viral communities from the Subarctic Pacific Ocean - 11_ETSP_OMZ_AT15265 metaG (SPAdes) (version 2) | ecosystem: Environmental > Aquatic > Marine > Oceanic | place: Pacific Ocean | collected...
CCCAACAGCAAATGTTCCAGTTATAGAAGACTTAACATAAAAAGATAATGTAATTGTTTCAGCATTAGAAGTTGCATAGCGAAGATGTTGTAAATTTTGTGCTTCAATTATCTGTCCTATATATCCATACTCATCCGAAGCAATTGCACTTTCTGCTGTTCCAGTTGTCCATTTTAATGATGTACCAGTACCACCTAAAGGATGGTCAGCAACTTGTGCATAAGTACCATCTAATTCGTCAATAGCATTAAATGCAGTTCTCCACCTATCTATTAAATAATCAGAATTTGTGCCATCATGTGCCATTGCCAAAGAAGTACCTCTCTGTGCCACTTGCATTGCTGAATTTATAAGAATATTCCTTCGCCCACCAATCTGACTATTGGTTAGGACTTCACCCATCTTTGCTAATTCTGCTGCTTTGGTCATTACTTACTCTCCAATTTTACTAGCATCATCTCTTTGCTTACGAGTTGTATAATCACTTCTCGCAGTTACAAGTGCAACAAAGTCTGCTTGGTTACTTGGTATTGCATCTGTGAAGCTATCATCGTTCATTAACTTTGTAGTCCACTCTAATTGCATACGTTTCCAACAGTTGTTTAACTTGCCATTGATTGCACCATCAATCCAAGCATCTACACCTGCATTGTCTGATACGTCATTGTATAAATCATTAGACAGAATCTTCTGTTGTAAATCTGTTAATGTTATTTTCTTTTCGTGATTTGCCATTTTATATCTCCTTTATGATTGAGTTGTTTCACTCTTGGCTTATGCTACCCTAATAAGTAACCCGTAAATAATGTATCAGAATTTACATCCGACTGTGCTGACCCATTTGATTGAGTATATACTATTTTAGCTTCATCTCCTGCATCCATATCAGCAGTTACAGATATAGTTACGGGATAATAATTTATATCGGCACTGAAGTTAGGGTCTATTATGTGATAATACGCTCTATTTGAAGTTGAAAGATTAAATTGAATAACAGTAGCTGCTGTATCAACATTATTAAAGTATGTAACAAAACTTAATTGGTATTTACCAGTTACTGGAGCATTAAAAATATTTGATGCAAAATTACTACCAATATCATATACTATTGTAGCAAATTGAATATCTGTTGAAGTGTTAGTAGCAAGGTTATTCTGACCACTTGAAGCAACACAAAAAGCAGGTTGCAGTGGTTTGGTTATAATTCCATTAGCATCTATAGCCATTGAGGTTGTAGTTCCTAAAGCTGAACCTTTACCTATAATCAGTGAATCTGCACTGTCATCTAGTCCTATGTGGTAGTCCTGTGCATTACCATCAAACAATATCTTCTTGTCTGCTGCACTAGCATCACCAATAGTAATATCACTATTAACAGTAAGGTTGTTGCCCATAGTAACATTGCCACTAAAAGTACCCCCTGCACTCTGACTAACTGCATCTGGTACAGAAAACACATCATAGACTACCATCTCAATGATGTCATTTAAACTAGCAGATTGAACTAATACAACAGTTGTACCTGTAGTTGCTGTGTAGTCATCTCCGGGTACAAGTAATATACCATTCTGATATACATCCATGTACAAACTATCTGTGTAGGTAAGTGTCAATCCGTTTGCATCAGAGCCACTGAAGCTATCCTGACCTGCCGTAGCTTGGTATTGGAATCTGTTACGTACTCCCCGTGAAGGAGATTTGCCTATGTATGCCATATGTTACCCCTTTGGATACTTGTCTTTAATAGCTTTGATAGTTTTCTTCCAACCATCTATGCCATTGTGATACAAGTCATCTAATTGTTCTCCTATGTCTCCATAAGCTAACTTACGAGTCATACGAACTTTGTCATTTGCTTCTTCTGTATCTGCTTCTGTCTCATAAGTTGTTAATTCTTTATCTGTTGGTTTAGATATACTTAAATTCCATGATTCAATATATGCACCTTTACCATCATCTCTTAAAATAACATCTTTAAGAAAATCAACTTGAGCAACGTCTTTTGCTTTTGCATATAATTTTATTTTTGTGTGAAGTTCTGCCAAGTTATGCTCCTATAATTCTGTAAGCACCAAAGATATTAAATTGTGATGAGTCTTCAATTCTTCCTGCTCCTGTACCTTGATATGTATAGGCTTCAAGATAATCACTTGAGCCATTAAAAATTATAGTATTTACTAGAGTTACACCTCCTGATTGACTACCATCAGCAATTTGCATTGGAAAATGTCCAGTTCCATTAAAATAAAATGAACCATAAGTATGAGTAGTTGCCGTATTTGGGTTGATATTACAAAAACAATAATATTTTCCTGCAACATTTGGTGTAAATCTGTAATTTGTTGCATGGTCATAAACACCACCATTGTCGTATATTTCATCGTTAAACTGTATTTTTGTCCATGTACTAGCTGTTATAGTTTGATTGCTACTTGTCCTTGATGCTAAAAATGAAGGTGTATTTGCTTCAGTACCACTTACAGTTCCACTAAATGCAAATGTATCTGCTAGGTTTATTCCATCAGCTTGAACTTTTGTTAATGCCATCTACTTCTCCCTATGCGTATGGACTGTCACCTAATGTGCTTGTATCCCAAGCAGCTTTAAGTTTAGCTATAGTGTCTGCACTTGATATTGCACTTGCAGCAGGAGCATCTCTTAATGCTTTCTTCTTTGCTACACTTGCAGTCTTTGCATCTGCATCATCAGCTTCTAATGCTTTCATATAAACTACATCTTCAGCATCAAGTAAAGGCTTTCTTACTTCCCTTATCTTATCCTTGAATATAACTTTTGATGCAGTTAAATCTTCAGTAATAGTCTTACCTGATAATGTCCATGCATTTCTGAAATGTCTATCTGATGGTATAGTTGCATCTGCTGCATTAATAAGATTACCATCTTTATCTGCTATGTTTGTTGTTGCCATTGGTTTCTCCTTTAAGCAGCTTCTTTGTTATGTGTAGCTAATTCTTCATTAATTCTCCAAGCATTTCGCCACACTCTAGTGCTTGGCAGTTGTGACTTAGTACAAATGAGCATACGAGGTTTGTTGGCTCTGTCGTAGTATTGCCACACATGTCTCGGTATGTCTTTCATAATTAAATATTCTATTGCCTGTTCTTCTGTCATTGCATCAATAGGTTTAGTGTTGTGTAACAAGTAACCTCTTGTATGCTTTACAAAGTCAGGCTTGGCTTCATCTTTAGCAAGTTCCCAATAGGCTTCTACAGGTGGAAGTATGCCACCCTTTAATGCACAAGCCATCCAATTAGGGTCAGGATGTGTAATCTTTGCAGGTGCATCAGGCTCTTCAGGGTCTTCCCATACAACACAGTATTCTGTTCTGTGTGGCTCTAGCTTTTCCTTTGCCCAACACAGTCTATCCCAAAGATGTGTGCCTTGAAATTCTGGTGTTTCTATTGTCATGCGAGGTCTCCATGTACTACACAGTTTTGGTCACTTCCAGAGTTTCCTGCTGTATCTGCTATAAAACTTTCTATTAAAAAAAGTGATGTTGTTTTTCCCTGCACCACTGCCAATCGGTTAGCAACTGTACCTGCAATATCGCAGGTCGCTACAGAAGAATAACCTATATTAGCCATGTTATTTGCAAAATTATAAGTATTGTCACCATCTCCGTTGTCAGTAAAACTTGAGAAATTAAATTTATCTTCTTCAGCAGCATTTGTGTCAACACCACCTGCCCAAGCCTTTGCAACACCATTAAATATATAACTTGTATCTATTGATTTGGTTGTATTAGTGTTAACCGAATCACTTGTCTGTAATGTATCAAATGCTATTGTTCCGTTTGCCATTATGCTAAATCTCCGTGTAATGCAGGATGCACATTTGATGCATCTATTAAACTACCATTTACATATGCCGTTTGATATCGTGAAGCCGTTGTTGTTGGATTTGCTATATCAAAACATTGACTAAGGTTAATTAAAGCTGTATTACCTTGACCTGCTGTTCCAACATGAGCATAGTTTACATTTGCCATTGCTGAAGAAATTGTTACTGTATAATCACCTGTACCTTCATCTAAGACTGATGAGATATTAAAACTGTCTCTAGAAGTTATTGTAGCACCAGCACTTGTTCCTGTACCATTAAAGTTTACCCAAGACTTCGCCAACCCTTGCTGTATACTTGTATGTGCCGTACCCTCACCTCTAATAGTCAAGGAGTTTGCACTTGCACTAACTACAGGTGTTGAGCCAATGGTTAAGTTTGTTGAGGTAGATTTACCTGTGATTGCATCTACTGATAATGTACTCATGCTATCCTCCTATCTCAGTTGCTGATATGAATGAAACACCACGCTCATAACCATTATTATCAGTATCAGAAATAGTTCTATTAATAAAAAAGTTATTAGTTCCAGTAGTATTTACACCTAATTTATATGCTATTTCTGACGTAGTATTTGGAGCATCAAAATATCCCATGTGCAACATTTCAACAGTAGATGCATCTTCAGAAGCATAGTAGCTTATTGCAGCACTAGCTATACCAATTTTTCTACTTCCCACTGAACCTTGTGTATTTGCTAACTTTGTTGAATTTCTAAAGAAAAACCAAATTGTACTCCAAGTAGCATTTTCTGATTCATACATTACATTAGCTTCAAGTTTTATAATAGAAGATGCACTTTTAGGTGTTATATTAACTACAAAGTTAGTTATTGCTTGGTCGTTGTCTGCTGTTCCATAAGTCTCAGTTTGTGATGTAGTTAGCTGAAAGTATTTAACTTGCAACACAGCACCTTTCATATAAGGTATACTGTTACCACTTCTATCAGTTATTGTATCTACTTTTAAGCTACTCATAATACTGCCAACCTTCCACCACTATTTACAGTCAATGTAACACCACTGTTAACTGTAAGGTCTCCTGTGACATTTGCATTTTCTGTAGCAAGTATTGTTATGTTTGTATCTAAGGCTTGTGCATTAGTTCTAAACAAGCCACCACCTTTGAAGTTACCTTTGTTCTCAGGTGCAGGTGTTACATTTCCTGCCGCTAACCCAAGAAAGTATACAAAGACATTACCTGTTCCTGCAGGGGGGATTTCACCTGAACCAAAAGTAAGAGTTGTGCCATCAGGTACAGTGTACTTAGAACTGTCTTGCACAACACCATCTACTGATACAATTATAGATTGTACATTTGCTATTGTTCTTCCTAAAGCAAATTCGTTTTCTGAACCTGTACCATTGAATCTTACAACAGATGGTAGAGATTGAAAATTAGCAGGTACGTCATTTCCTATATATGCCATACTCTATCTCCTATTCACTAATAGTATCAACTGCCGAGACAACTGCATCAATGGCACTTGCCGCACTTGCTATGCCATATAAAACATCACCATTCTTAACAACAATCTTTGAACCTGAGTCAATCAATTCTAAACTACCTCCGACTGGGATTGGTGCATTTTTAATTAGGTAATAATCTACAGATGAATTTCTTATATAGACATCTACTGTAGCTTGTGCAGTAGATACATTTGCTAATCTTATACTAATAAGTGCATCAAAATCACCACCAGTCCATAACAAACTATTTGTATCATGGTGACTTGTAGGTAAGTCATCTTGAAATTGATTTCTAAAATCTTGTGCCATTTCTTTTTCCTTATGTTATATAATTATACTCGGTATTGCTTATTTTGTCAAGTAAAATCTTATTATAATGCTATTGCCATTGCTGTGGCGAAGCCTTTACTTGCCGAGCTTCCTGCGGCATATGTCTTTAAGTCAGAAGCAGGTATCTGCTTTGTAGTTGTTCCATCTATTACTATGAAAGCATCTGAATCAGCTACTGTAATAGATGAGGTTGATTTAGCTGAACCATCTAGTAAGTTTAATTCTGCTGCAGTAGACGTAATAGAAGTTCCTGCTACTTGTAGTGTTGTTGCATTTACCTCACCACTAGAGCCATATATAACTGCTTTACTATTTGCGATTGTACCTGCTGATGAACCATCAACTAAATTTAACTCTGCAGCAGTTGACGTTACACCATCAAGTATATTCAACTCTGCTGCTGTAGATGTCACACCGTCTAGTATGTTTAGCTCTGCAGTTGTGGATGTTACCCCATCCATAATATTTAATTCTGTTGCAGTAGCTGTGACTGCTACATCCTCATTTATCTTTGGACTTGTTAATGTTTTGTTTGTAAGTGTATCTGTTGTTGCTCTACCTACTAATGTATCTGCAGATGCAGGTAAAACAAGAGTTACGTTGCCTGAGTATGCAGAGTGTGGACTTGCTTGTAATTGACTGTAGTGAGCATTACTTGATTCGCAGTAAAATCTTACATAAGATTCTGAACCTGAGTTTTTAATTGATATACCACCTGACTGCATATCAATACCACTTGTACCATCTACTCTTACAACACCTGTTCCGTTTGGTGTAAGTGTAATATTACCATTAGATACAGAAACAATATCCTCACCATTTACGTCAAGTGACCCACCTAGTTGTGGAGATGTATCTGCTACAACATCTGTTATACCACCAAGTCCTGATGACAATGTTGCAAGTGTAATCTTCTTGAGTCCACTAGCAGAGTTGTCAAACATTAATAGAGTATCATTAGATGTGTCTAAAGATGTCTCTGCAGATTGTCCACTAATAACATTTGCATTTAACATTGCAGTTTCTACTGCATTATTAGCTATAGTTACTGCACCTGTGTTTGATATTGTTGCATCGCCTGATACAGCTACAGGATTAAAGTTAGTTCCATCTGCAACCATGATATGACCACTAGTATTAGTACCCATAGTCAAGTCATCACCTGAAATTGTTAAGTCACCTGCTATTGTTACAGAGCCACTTGCTAATGTTATTAAGTCTGTATCATCTGTGTGACCTATAGTTGTTCCATTTATAACAACATCATCTATATCTAAAGCACCACCTGTAATTAAACCTGTAGTTGTTATTGTAGATGAACCTGTGTCAATAGTACCAAAACCACTTGTAATACTACCACTATTCAATGCACCCACTGTTGTAGCTGCTGTAGTCACAAGGTTTGGCATTGCAGTTATTTCATCATCAAAGTAAGCAGCTAAGTCTGTAACTGCAACCTGAACCATTGTTCCGTTGTCATTTAAAACAACTCTATCTGCATCTGCTACTGTTGTTGATGTGGCACTTGTGTCTCCATCTATGATGTTTATTTCTGCAGTAGTTGCAGTCACACCATCCATAAGATTAAGTTCTGCAGTCGTAGCAGTTACACCGTCAAGAATATTTAACTCGGCAGTTGTAACTGTAGCACCATCTAATATCTCTAGTTCAGCTTCTGATATTTCAGCAGAACCTATAGTTACTGTTCCTGCAAAAGTTGTATTAGCACCATCAAAAGTTACGGCAGTTGTAGTACCAGATTTAAGTATTAAGTTACCACTAGAGTTTGTAGCACTACCAAATGTCGTACCACCATCTTTGAAAAATATATCTCCACCATCTGCATCTAAAGTAATATCACCTGCAGTGTCAATTACAACTGCACCATCAGATACTAAATCTAGTTGTCCATCCGTAGAGGAACTGATGTGTATAGCTGTGTCTCTAAATTGTAGCTTCTCTGTAGAAGCAATAAGTATATCATCACTAAATTCAAAATAATCCTCGTCTTCCATCCATTTTAGTTCACCATCATTACCATTTGCATTAAAGGTAATAACTATGTCTGCATCTGTTGAACCATCACCAAAGCTAAGTGTATTACCTAATAAGCTAGTAATAGGACCACCTTCACCTGCTGTACCATCGTGTGTGTGTCCTGTACTTGCAGCAAAGGCAGCTAATATCTGATTAAACTCATCATTGGTATGAGCAGCAGTTATTACATCTCCATCTGCATACGAGGACTGTCTTGTATATGTAGCTCCCATTAACGTCTAGCTCCTAGTTGATATTCTAATTGAAAACCTTTAAGTGAATAAGGTGCACTTCCTGTGCCATCCGTAACTCTTAAAGCAACAGCAAATCCTGAACCTTCTACTGCTTGTCTAACTAAAGGTTGTGATGCTCCACCATATGTAGGTACTCCATAAACTGATGTACCATATATAGCGACAACATCTTCTGAATCTAATGGATAAGCTGCAGGTCTAGGTGCATCTTTATCCTCGTAGTCATATCTTAAAAATAAGTCTGCATCTATAGCTGCTTCAGGCTTATAGTTTATAACAACCCTTTGCATATGCTTTCTTATTCCCGGGTCATTAAATGTTAAGTCAGGACTTCTATATTTACCTGCTATATTAACACCATTAAATGTATTGCCTATTTCTTGTCTATATATAAAACCATCTGAGTATCCACCATGTAGAACAGTTACATCACCGTCATCTACAAAGTGGTCAGTACTAGCAGGTTTTATTCCTCTAATCTCTGCAAATTCAAACTTCTGTCCTCTAAGTGAACATATGATACCTTTAGATTGATTATCTACAGTACCACTTTTAGTAAAGAATATTCTATATTGTGTTTTGTCTGGTATAACTATACTGTCAAACTCTGATGCACTAGATATATTTTCATTAAATATAGATTGCACATTAGAGCTTATAGTACCCAATTCAACGTCACCAATTCTTGCAGTACCAGCAACTGTTCTTAATCCATCAGGACCTAAGAATATTAAGTCACCTGCAAATTCTTGGATTGTGTCACCATTAACACAGCCTATATCTCTTGTTACATCGGATACTGCAAAGTTAAAACTTGAAGTTCCTGTCATCTTAAATATTCTTGTTTCACAAAATATAAATAAGTCGTTACGGAAAACTTTAATTCCTGTTATTTCATCATCGACTTTAAAGCTACCTGCTCCAATGGCTACTGAAAAAGAACCTTCTTGAAATGGAGCACTAAATACTACTTCTTGTTTGTTTGCACTCATACCTGCATAAAACATATGGTTCTTAAAGGCTGCAACATGTTTAGCACCTGTTACAGCAGCAGGAAATAAATCAGCTACTGATGCACCTACTTCATGCGTTACTGCTGTAGAATCTGATGCTGCTCTAGTTACACCTGTAAAAGTAGTAGCAGTTTTACCTGTGTAGGTAAATATTTCAGTGCCTATTACAACTGAACCTGTACTATTAAATTGAGATGTATCAGCTATTTTAAGTGTTCCACCACCAGTCATACTACTTGTAGTAAGAGCCTCAGTTAAAAAGGTTTCTTCTCCAGTTCCTGTACTAGGAGCTATATCTGTTGCGGCTAAACTAGCGTTAAACACAGTAGGATTATTTGCACCATCAACGACAACAATTTTGTCTGTACCATCAAAGTTAAATCTTTCAAACCTATACTTACCTGCATTTGTTCTACCACTATCTATACTAGTCCAAGATGAACCCCCGGGGTCAGCACTATATATACTAGTACCCCTAGCTGCTAATACCTTACTACCAAAAGTTGCAACCATAAGTATTTTTTCTGTAGCAGATGATGTCTGTGGCACAACTGCTGTTACATACTTAGAGTATCCATTTATTCTTCTGTAGCCACCTGTTATATCAGGCTCAAAATTCTCTAACTCTAATGCTTCACCCGGTTGCATCATAAAAGTAGATTTGTTTAGTACTAACCCACCTTCACAAGTAAATGCTGAAGGTACTGTTTGAGATTCATCTGCCATTATAATGCCCTAATGTCTGC
>Ga0208791_1001226_pt1 | contig 9673 bp, 13 predicted proteins | sample 11_taG_FD_184084 | JGI IMG/M metagenome (GOLD analysis project Ga0208791, IMG submission 184084) | Marine viral communities from the Subarctic Pacific Ocean - 11_ETSP_OMZ_AT15265 metaG (SPAdes) (version 2) | ecosystem: Environmental > Aquatic > Marine > Oceanic | place: Pacific Ocean | collected...
GATCAGTTTTTATTTTCTGGTCTACCGATTTAACAGCGTGGATGATACTACTATGCGACACGTATCCGAAATAGTCCGCGAGGATCTGATACTGGATTCCGTAGTTTACCCGCAGCAGTCCCGCCGCGACTGATCTGGGCGTAGAGTATCGGAAGGCTCTGGATTTTTTGAAGAGATCTTCTTCGTCTACCGAGAACTCCTCGGCGACGAGCGAGCAGACTTTTTCGACGATGTTCCGCTTGTATTTGGTGAGACCCTTAATTTGTTTTTTAGTGTCCATTTAAATCGTTATTGAAGTCATACTCAATCCCGTCGATGAGATCGTCCTTAATGAAGTCCGCAATAATAATGGACTGGTATGCCCGTGAGAAGTCGCCGGACTCGCTGTATTGTTCAGCGTCTTTCTCGCTGACCTTGGCCCATTCTTTGAGGTATTTAACTAATTTCTTTTTCTTTATCTTCATGAATTCTCTGCTGCGCGGTGACATGATGTGCATAGGAAGACTACGTTGAGGCGATCCTCTTTGGCGTAGCCTTTGTGGTGGTGCGCTTCGATCCTCATGTGGGACCGCCCACACTCAGTGCAAGATTCGGGCCTGACAAGAACACCCTTTCGGATAGCCCGACGAACGGCTTCGTTCGCTTGCTTTTTCTCAGGCTCGGCCTTGCGCCTTTTCCTCTGCCTTTCGATATACACGTCTTTCTTTTTGCGGTAGTCTCTACGCTGGGCTGCGTGCTTACACTTCCGGCACTGCGTCTGCAACCCGTCTTCCTTTCCGGCATCCTTGTTGAATTCGGTCTTCAGCAACGTCTCCTTGCATCCGGTGCAGAGTTTTAGGAGATCGCTGAAATCCATTTGATTACTTTTCATCTGTCTTTTCGTATGGGTTAGCTAGCTCTTCGATTCGCATCTGTGACATTTGGTTTTCCCTCCTCCGCTAAATTCGTCGAGTTCACCAGAACCGTCGCAGAGAGGGTAGGTTTCTGGTATGCTACTTAGTCTGCTCATTATTGATGTAGCGTGTTCAGGTTATCCGACTTCTCTTCGACAACACGCATAACGTGTTCCTCTATCGAATCGCTGGCAACTAAAATCTTCTGGATGGCGTCGCTTTTCGCGCCGTTTCGATGGATACGACCCAATGCCTGTAGGTGGTCTTTGACATTGAACGTGGGCGAGATCAATGAGATCCGCTGCCTACTACCGTTGATGTCGTGCAGCGAGATTCCGGTTCCGCCAGCGGCGATGTTGACCACGATGACGTGTTCCGTATCGTCTTGGAAATCGTCGATCACCTGTTGCCGTTCTTCGGCAGACTGACCACCAACGATAGCAGGGCAATTCAACAACTGCTGTAGTGTCTGGGCGGTCTCCGTAAAGTTGACGAACAGCACGACACTGTGTCCCTGCTCGACGTAGTCCTTGGCCATGTCGGCCATGTCCTTCGCTTTCAGCGATTCAGCAAGTTGCCTTGCCCTAAGAAGATTGACCAGAACCCAATCACTGTCCTCAACGGTTCCGTTCTCTAGAAGATTCGTGATGATCTCTGGCGTGATGTCGAGATCTTTATACACCTTCGCGATCTGAGCAGCAGTGCCGAACGCAATCGGCTCCACGAATACACGGTTCGCTTTAAAGGACTCGGGGAAGTCATCAACCGTGAGCCGCTTAACATTCTTCCCATACATGACCTTATTAAGATCACTGAGCTTGGTCTTACGACGAAGCTCCCATGCATTCCACTGGTTTTGGGAACAGCCGTATTGCATCATCCAACCGAACCAACTCTTGACACCGTCCTCCGCTTTGTTGAGATTATGGAGACCTAATGCGTATCCGATTGGCCGCATCTCAGTAGGGTCTTCGGCAGCGGTCGCGGACATCGCATGGATCGAGTAGCCTTGGGCCACTAACGACACTAACAACTGCGCGTTTTGCGTGTATGGTCCTTTGCATCTGTGAACCTCGTCCACTAACACTAATGTGTTTTTAGGCAGGTTCCACGTCATGATTTTCTTGCCGCGTTTGGACATGAAGTCCGTTCGGCCCGTTCTGATCTTCTCGTAGTTGAGGACGAAGAGCGGCTCGATGCCAGTCTCTTTAAGTTCGCGTTGCCATGACGGGATCACCGCCTTCGGACACAAGACCGCCACAGGTCTATTCAAAGCTTTGGCCAGATGAGCGGCTACTACTGTCTTACCGGTTCCGACATGGCTAGTGTCGAGTGAGTTTAAATTCAACTTGTGCTTCGCTAGGAAGAAGTCGAGCGCGTCTTGTTGTTTCGGATATAGCGTCTTCATTTATTGTCTATGAACAGACAAATAATTGAAGTCTGGCAATACGTCCAGAAAAATTTCAACTTTTTTTACCACCCCAAATATATCGGGCAATAAGGTAAGCGTCGATCATGCCGTCGTGCGGCGTCCGGCATCGTTTGTTCGCCAGCCAGTTCTCTGACGGCTCTAGCTGGTTTGCTAGTTCTAAGGCAACTTCCTTAGTCCTACCTTTAGGGACTCTGCCCAGCATGACCTTCTGCCACTTGTGGACTGACACACGCATTATGTTTTCGTAGTCGTGGGACTCAGCCATGCCGACTAATTTGCCAAACGAGATCGCCATTGACCGAATCGCTTGGCTACTCTTCGCGTGAGCTAGCGGTTCCTCGACCGCAAAGATAAAGGGGGTGTTTAGATCCATTATCCATTGATGGACCTTACGGATGTCGATTTCTTTTTTCTTCGACATCTGGAGAGTAGGCATACGGATTTTATCGATGAGACTGCCGTCGTGTTTCGAGATGGCGCAGAGTCCGCCATCTAGTCCGTTGTCTACTCCGACGATCAATTGTATTTTAGGAGTTATAATTGGGTGGGGATATACTCAGGACAATACATATTGTCGCAGTCATCTTCCACAGGCCCATCGCACGTCTCGCAGTGTTCATCCCGTTCCTCAGTGAGCAAAGCCTTCGCAAGAATCGAGTAGTTCACAAGATCTTCACAGGCGTCGTCTACTGACTCGCCAGCTACCTGCAACTGACCGTCGTTCACGAACGACTTAATCCTCATCAGTTTATCCTGCATCCTTAACAGCAATCCGGTGACTGGATGGAGTCCTAACGATTTAGCTGACTTGAAATTAGCGAGCGCGTCGACTGTCTCAGTGCCGCCGCAGTAGTCGCTGTTCTTTGCTCGCATGATGTCGAGCGTTTTAGCGCACGTCTCTTCGTGGAGACGGAATAGGGTTTCGGGTTTCATAATACTTCTTCCATTTTATCCCACAGGAGCTGCATAACTTCTTCTCGGTAATCTTCCGCTTCTGAGGGGCTGAACCCGTATTCTTCTATGTGTTCCCCAAAGTCTGCCTCACGGTGGAGTAAGAAAAGACGAATAATATCTAGGTTCTGCCAATCTAATTGTTTTTTCATTATTTTACTGGTATTGAATCTCCTCTGATCAGCAGGCCGTCGCCCTCCGCTGGCACAAGAACCCTGATCCCTTTCGGCAACGACTGTAAGTAGAACACTTCGCGAGCCGTTGACGGTCTCACTCGATACCATAGGCCGTCGGCGGTATCGACAGGAAATCGGAAATCAGCACCCTCATCTACGCGGGTAATGAACCTTGCCCCTACTTCGGGTTCTCGATCTTCAAACATTGTGACGCTATTAAATCTCTTTTCCGGTCTCGGCGTCAATCGTTTTTTTCTGTTTTATCGCCCCTCCTCCTTTGTCCGCTTTAGAGTTGTTGAGGATAGAAATATCGATCTGCATCTTACTACTGCCGCCGCCAGTCTTCGCGTTAAGACCTAAGTTACGTCGAATAAGCTGGTCGAGTTCGGACATCTCGCGGATTGTCTTCGGACCACGCAGGGTCTTCATCGAGTCGCGCAGTAACTTAATTCCGGCTGCGGCTACGTAGTGCTGGTATTTGTCGGCGGGTGAGTTCTGCGCCTCTGCGATCTCGCTAAGGGTAACGTCCTCTTCTTTCGACGCTCGGAACCGTTCTTCAACAATGGCCGAACTCACGGTCTCGTTAAAGTGTTCCTCAATATCTTCTTTAAGCTGGTCTTTGTCGGTATCCGGTTTCAGGTGTTCGTCTTTGACTTTTGTGTTGCGTATCAGGTTGTCGAGAACCTTGCCGTCTGACATATCCCCGTTCACCTTCGGAGCGACTCCGTGCTTCTTCAGCCATTTACGAATTGTATTGCGGTGGACCCCAATGTGTTGACCAATCGCACTATTACTGTAACCTTCTTTGTTAAGGCGCAAGGCTTCGGCCTCGCACTCTCGTATAGGTTTTTCAGACATCCACTTAATTATGCCTTCCGAAGCAGACAAACGCAAGCGCGTTCTGGAGCCGCGCATCGACCCGCAATCCAAGAAAATGGACGTGGGCGGTCTAATGATCCAGCCCACCAGTCTCCTCACCGCTCTACTCTACGGTTTCGCGCACCACCCGAACGACAAGGCCAAGGAGTTTTACTTCTGGCGAGTCTGCGACGAACTCTGGAATAGGGAAGAACTGCCAGAGCCTATGATGGTCCGCCATCCTTGGGCCGAAAAGATGATTCGGGCTGCTATTAAGCACAAGTATCTGGCGGTCGGTGGCTCTGCGTCGTCCGGTAAATCACACACAATGGCCGCATGGGGAATCGTCCAGTGGCTATCGCAGCCACGCGATACGCTGGTTCTGATGACCTCGACTACCTTACGGGAAGCACGAAAAAGGATATGGGGTTCAGTAATGTCTTTGTTGTCGGTGATCGATGGTGCGCCGATCAAGATACGGGATTCGATAGGAAACGCTGCCTATGTCGATGAGAACGGCACGCTAATCGAGAGGGCTGGTTTATCGCTTATCGCAGCGGAAAAATCTAAGACGCGAGAAGCCATCGGAAAATTCATCGGAATCAAGCAGAAGCGGGTGATCATGATCGGTGACGAGCTTTCAGAACTCTCTGAGAGCATTTTGCAGGCTGGTCTGACTAACTTATCGAAGAACCCATTCTTCCAGATGATCGGTATGTCCAACCCGAACAGCCGATTTGACGCCTTCGGCGTCTGGTCGGAGCCGAAGAAGGGCTGGGAGTCCGTTGACACACAGACCGCTGACAGGTGGACCACTAAATGGAACGGCCACTATCTCCGGCTCGACGGTGAGCGGAGTCCGAACATTACTTTAGGAGAGGTTAAGTATCCTTGGTTACCCACCGCTGAGAAGCTGGCGGAAGACAGGGCGTTATTGGGGCCGGAGTCCAGAGGGTATATGCGGATGGTTCGCGCAGTCTTTTTCGACTCTGACGAGACAACCGGAATCTACTCTGAGGCAGAGCTTACTAAAGGTGGCGCGATGGGGGAGGTCGATTGGGCCGAAAAACCGACGGCGGTGGCCGGAATAGACCCTGCCTTCACGAACGGTGGCGACAGGACTATTATGTATACCGCTGAAGTCGGCTACGCCCGAAACGGCCAATACGTATGTAAATTGGGAGAGGCGATCCACCTAAACGATGACGCCACTAATAAAGCGGTTCCGCGCACCTACCAGATCGTCCACCAGATTATAGATCACTGTAAACGGAGGAATATCTCTGCTAATAACGTAGCACTCGACTCGACCGGAGCGGGTGCGCCGTTCTGCGACGTGTTGGCTGGCGAGTGGTCGAGCGACTTTATGCGGGTTACCTTCGGCGGTAAAGGATCAGACAAGCGTGTCAGCATGAATAGCCAGCTAACCGGAGCCGAACTCTACACGAATCGAGTCTCTGAACTCTGGTTCGTCGGTAAGGAACTGCTGAGAACTAAGCAGATCTACGGTGTATCATCGGATCTCGCACAGGAAATGTGTGCCAGAAACTACGACATGACTAAAGGAACAGGCACGCTGAGAGTGAAGATTGAGTCGAAACCAGAGTTCAAGGCACGGTTTGGTCGCAGTCCAGACTTGGCAGATGCTGCGTTCTTGGCTCTCGATTGCGCTCGCCAGCGATTAGGATTAGTGGCTGTTGATCCACCGAAAGACGATGACGGTAAGGGGTTCAGGAAACAGGTTACGATTAAAAGTCTTAGCGGTGCGCTCAATAATCCAGATACCAGTCTGATCAGCTAAAAAAAACTTTTCTCTGAGGCTCTTAGTCTCTTATAATATATTATAAGAGACTAAAGGTCTGGGAAAAAAGTTTTTTTTGCCCCGAATCCCGAAGATTGACACTTGTTCCTAAAACCTGTATCTTTTGCCTGTGGCGAATAAACGATTCAAGCGGCTCCCTTCTGGCCGTATCCAATACCACGGCGAGACGTTCGCTGGCTTTAATAAGCCTAAACGCGCCCCGAAAGGGTCGAAAAAAAAATTTGTCGTGTTAGGCAAGGAAGGCGACAAAATCAAGAAAGTCTCGTATGGACATCGTGATTACAGCGATTTCACGAAACACAAGAACCCAAAGCGTCGGGCTAATTTCAGGGCCAGACACAACTGCAAAACCGCGAAAGATAAGACAACCGCCCGCCACTGGGCCTGCAAGCACCTCTGGTAATTATGGCTAAAAGCAAAAAAGACGAGCTTAAAAAAGCGAGTGCCTCCGTTAAGGCGAAGAATACCGCTTCTACGGCAGAAGCATCTCCGGCATCTCCGGCATCTCCGGCAGCTCCGGCAGTTGGGAGTTCCGCTTACTTCGCGCCCCGCTCTCTCAGCGGCGGACCGTCGAAAATCTCAAGAGCTGGTATGGAGGACACTCCCTCAAATATGCCGAGTTCAGACGCTGGCTCTCCGGCAGTTGGTAGTTCCGCTTACTTCGCGCCCCGCTCTCTCAGCGGCGGACCGTCGAAAATCTCAAGAGCTGGTATGGGTGAAACGGCTCCACCATCTCCGGCAGAAGTAGCTCCGGCAGAAGCAGCTCCGGCAGAAGCAGCTCCGGCAGAAGCAGCTCCGGCAGTTGGTAGTTCCGCTTACTTTGCACCCACCTCTCTTACAGGAGGGCCGTCGAAAATCTCAAGGGCTGGTATGGAGGACGTTCCGGCAGTTGGTAGTTCCGCTTACTTCGCGCCCCGCTCTCTTACTGGAGGGCCGTCGAAAATCTCAAGGGCTGGCCTTTTGTCGGATGTAAAATCTGACCTCCGCAAGAAGACAGCGAAGCCCGTAGCTAAAATCTAAATTAAACCGCCCAACACTGGGCTTACAAACACTCTCGTAATCATGGCCAGTAAAGATGAAGAAGACAAAAAAGCAGCCGCTGCTAAAAAAACAGCCGCGATTAAAAAAGCGAACGATGCTGTTCAGGCGAGTAAGACGGTTGAGCCACCTATCAAGAAGTATGAAGGTACGGATCTTACCGAATTCAACAAGGCCGTCGATAACATGATCGACGAAACAGTTCGCGAGGACGAAGAAATAAAAGAACAACAAAAACAACTCTCCACCCGACAGGGCATCGCCTCCGGCTTAGAAGACTTGTCTCGACGGGGAGCCTTAACGGGTGATCTCCTTAAACAGGCTCGCGAACGGGCTACCACCGCTGGCGTTTCCGATGAGCAGTTTAATTCGTTCATGGATAAAAACCGAATCCGGCCCTCAAACTTTGCGACTGCGCCAAAATCTTCTTCACCACAAGAAGCTGCCCAGAATGCCTTGTTTGAGGCTGAACATGGTTCGGCACTTAGGGCGATGGATATTAGGAGCAACGACCCCAACTACAAATTTGGTAGTGGTTCAGTGTTGAACCAACCAGCACGGCGAGTTGGCCCTGAGAGTAGCAAGTTCCGCAACGCGGCCCGTAGACTCCGTCGTAAAGGATATACCGCGCAAGCAGCCCAGATGGAAATGGCCGGAGAGATGCTACGTATGAGGGAGCCAAACATCGACACACCTGAATTGAGGAGGCAGAGGAAGCTCCAGAAAATTCTGGCTGGAAAAGAAGCCCAAAGGCAGGATAAGGCTTATGCTAGTAGTGCGGGCGTAAAGCTAGGGCAATCTGGTGAAGTAAACAGGGGAGACGTTATGCAGACGAGCGAATTTAGGGACGTGAACGGGAATGGCGTTGAGGATCGTGAAGAAGGCATTTACCGTAAAGGCGAAAACTTCGACGCCTCCCAAGCTTCAATACCTAAGCGTTCATTTGAACAATACATGAAAGAATTGAAAGCTGTTGCTGGTGGCAATCGAGATATGTTTGGAACGGCGTAAATTTTACAAGTAACTACTGAAATGGCTATAGACTACAACCAAGACATCGCCCCCCTACGTCAGGAGTATTTCCCAATGCTCACTGGCGATACTGGTTTCAATCAAGCGATGGATTACCGCCAGAAAGTATTGATGCCTATGCGGCAGCAGACCATGAAGATGGAGCAGCACGCTATGTCGATGCAGAGGCAAGACCTAGCCTATGAAGCGCAGAAGTTCAGTCTGGCGCAGTCTCGACAGAAGGCTAAGTCTCAGCTAGATTTCATGGAAAAGCTGCCTGACCTCATGAGTCAGCTCGACGCCATTACGAATGATCCTGAAAAGGATTCATATACCGCGACCAAAGATTTGATCGGTCTCCAGATGCAGTATGCTCCTTCCATGCAACACAACCCGCTTATCGGGACGCTTTTCACCTCTGCTAATAATGCACTTAACGCGGATCGCATCCGCCAAGAAAAAGAAGATCGCGAAGCGGAGAAAGCAGAGTCCCGCAAGTTTGGCCTTATGACAATGGCCGCTCAACAGGGGGCTACTGACCTAACAAAAAAATTAGCCGGACCTGAAGTTGACGACGCAGAGCAAGCCTACATCGGCCTATCTGACGTGTTCAAAGACGCAAAGGACGCAAAAACGAAAGCGGCATACGATAAATTGATGGCTGAGACTGAGGCTGCGGCTATAGGAAAAGTAGACGCTCGCTACAAAGAGTTTGAAAGCATCTTAAAGGGCATGACTACCAAGTCCACGCAGAATCAATGGGAAAATATGACCGCACCAAAGGCTGGCGGAGACATTCAGCAGATTGTTAACAAAGTCTCCGATGGCTTTGACATAGGGAAAGCTAACAAAATAAGACTCCAAGAGCTTTATGTTGATGTCATGGCGAGGTCTGGTATTCAGGTGGACAAAGAAGCCTTAAAGGATGCAAATGTAGAAGATCTTTTCCGATCAACCTATTCTAAAGTCTTAGAACAACGCAGGATTCTTGGACAATACGGCCAGCCTGAAAAGGCAAGCACAATAAACACAGGATTTAATACTTAAACTCTACCAAACAACACAACACAAACCTCTTCAGCTATGACTGATTTGAATCCATCCCTTACCGACTTTGATAAGTCTCTGATCACAGAGGCTCCTAAACCGCCCGAACTTAAACCCTTTTCTGTTTGGTCAGAGGAGAATCAATTAACCGAAGCTGACCCTCAGAGCTACGTCCAGTATTCGGATTACGTCCGTGAGGGCTACCTTGAACAGGGGGCTTACACCCCTAGTGTCGAAGGAGAGATTAGTGGATCACTGAATTCTAAATTAGCTGACCTCGGTGTGGTAGACGAAGAAGCCGTTCAAGCTCTTACGGCCACCAAGGAGCCATCGTTTGAGGAAAAGTTTGAGTATGTTCGCGCCGGACTGAACAGTGACGACGAAGACTGGATGACCCTCACTGAGTATAAGGCAGGCGAGAAAGTCGTCGCCGCTGGTGGAACTG